>Ga0209160_1002686_pt1 | contig 14728 bp, 16 predicted proteins | sample GraSoiAngelo_153_FD_186167 | JGI IMG/M metagenome (GOLD analysis project Ga0209160, IMG submission 186167) | Grasslands soil microbial communities from the Angelo Coastal Reserve, California, USA - 14_1009_12_40cm (SPAdes) (version 2) | ecosystem: Environmental > Terrestrial > Soil > Grasslands ...
CCGCGTCGACCAGCACGCCTGAGGCGCTGCCGGCACCGGCGCCGCCGCTGCTCGCGGCCTCGTACGCATCCACCATCCGCTTGGCGAGCGCGATCTCCTTCTCCGTAGGAGCGAAGACTTCGTTAGCGATCGGCACCTGGTCTGGGTGGATCGCCCACTTGCCCACGCAGCCGAGGGTGCTTCCGTGAATGGCCTCGCGGCGGTACGCGTCGCTGTCGCGGTAGTCAGGGAATGGGCCGTCGATAGCATCGAGTCCGGTCGCCCTCGCAGCGACTACCATCCGGACGCGGGCGTAGTGCCAGATGTCGCCGGGGTAGCGAAGGGCAGGATCGCTGATGTGACCCATACGGACGCCCTGGCTGGCGGAGAGGTCGCCGACGCCGAGGATCAGCGCCTCGAGGCGCGGCGAGCAGGCCGCGATCTCGTCAACGCGGGCGAGCGCCTCGACTTCCTCAATCAGAATCTCGAGTCCAATGCGTTTCGAAATGCCCAGCTTGGCCTCCAGCTGGTCGAGGAGTGTTTCGACGAACCAGACATCGCGGGGCGCCTTGACCTTCGGGATGATGATGACGTCCAGGTTCTCGCCCGCGCGCTGGACTGTCTGGACGATGTCCTCGAGGACCCAGAGGGTGTGCACGGCGTTGATACGAACGGCTCGTGTCTTGCGCGCCCAGTCGAGGGTGTTGAGCGCCTCGATTGTCATTTCGCGGGCGGACTCCTTTTGGGCTGGCGCGACGGCGTCCTCGAGGTCAAGAAAGACCAGGTCCGCGTCGCTGCCGGCGGCCTTCTGGATCATCTTTTCGCTGGAGCCGGGGGTTGCAAGCTCCGAGCGGCGCAGACGGACAGTCATTCGCTCGCCGCCAGGTCTGCCTGTGACATGCCGATCTCGGCGAGAATCTCATCGCTGTGCTCTCCGAGAATCGGGGCGCGGCGGTAGATGCGCGAAGGCGTGCGCGAGAGCTTGATCGGCGGGCCGGCAAGCCTAACCGGCCGGGCGCCGACCTGCTCGATCTCGGGCAGCATCTCGCGGGCCGCCACGTGCGGGTCCTCGAAGATGTCAGCCATCGTGTTCACCGGGCCAGCGGCAACTAAGCGCGAGAGCGTATCGACGATCTCGTCGCGGGTCCTGACAGCCGTCCACTGGCTGACAATCGCGCGGATCTCGGCCGCATGGGCCTGACGGCCCTCGTTGCGCGCAAAGCGCTCGTCTTTCCCGAGCTCAGGCCGGCCGATGATCTCACACAGCAAGCGCCAGTGCTTGTCTGTCGGGGCGGCGATGGCGATCTGGCCGTCTTTGGCATCGAAGACATCGAATGGGCAGAGGAAGGGATGGGCGTTCCCGAGCGGGCCGGGGTTCTCGCCGCCGTAGGAGTAGAGATAGACGTAGTGCTCGCAGAGGCTGAGAACGGCGTCGTACATGGCCACGTCGAGGAATTGGCCCTTCCCTGTCTCGCGGGCGTGGATCACGGCGGAGAGGATGCCGACGGCGGCGAGCGTGCCGGGCATGATGTCGCCGACGCTTGGGCCGCAGCGAAGGCCGCCGCTCCCGGGCGAGCCGGTCACGCCGACGAGGCCGCCCATCGCCTGGGCGACGATGTCGTAGGCGGGCCAGTCGGTGTAGGGGCTGGCGCCGGTGCGCGGGTCGCCGAAACCACGGATCGCTGCGTAGACGAGCCTGGGGTTGCGCTCCGCGAGCGTCTCGTACGACAGGCCGAGGCGCTCCATGACGCCGGCGGCGAAGTTCTCCACCAGCACGTCTGACTTCTCGGCGAGACGTATTACGGCTTCCTTGCCGCCGGGGGTCTTCAAGTCCAGAACGAGGCTGCGCTTGTTGCGGTTGAGGCTGGCGTAGTAGCCGCCGAAGGCGCGCTCGGTGTCGTCGTCAGTGAGGGGCCGGAGAAGCGGGTCATTTCACCGCGGGAGGATTCCACCTTGATGACATCGGCGCCCAGGTCGGCGAGGAGCATGGTGCAGTAGGGGCCGGCGAGGGCCTGTGTCAGGTCGAGCACGCGGACGCCCTTGAGCGGCCCAACGCGATCGGTCATTGCTTCACCCAATAGCTTCGCCGCCTGACGAGTACCGTCCGCTCGCCTTCAAAAACGACTTTCCCCTCCTGATTGACGCCCCAGTGCCGGAAAGTTACCTCGCCGGCATCCTCGCGTTCGACTTCAGTCTTTAAGATGACTTCCGTGTAGGCGTACAGCGTGTCGCCGTGGAAAACGGGCGCGGTGAAACGCAGCTTGTCGAGGCGAAGCTCCGCGATTGCGTTCTCGGCGACGTCCTGGGTGGCGAGGCCCATCACGATCGAGCCAGTCACGAGGCCGAAGACGAGACGTTGTCCGAAGGGTGTGTCCTTCATAGCGTGCTCGTTGAAGTGGGCCTGCGCGGTGTTCATCACCAGCTTCGTGAGGAGCTGGTTCTCGACCTCGCCGACGGTTGTGCCGCGCACGTGCTTAAGGCGGTCGCCGATGGTGAAGTCCTCGAAATAGTTCGCGTTGCCGGTTAGGGATGCCGGCGGCGATTCGGTCATCGCGCGCGACCCAGCAGCCGGTCGGAGATAATCTTGCGCTGGATCTCGGACGTGCCTTCGAAGATCGTCGTTAGCCGCGCGTCGCGCCAGTAGCGCTCCACGGAGCGCTCGGTGGTGTAGCCGTTGCCGCCGTGGATCTGGATGCCTTCGCTCGTGACGCGTTCGGCCATCTCAGTGGCGAAGAGTTTGGCCATCGCCGCCTCGATCTCGATCGGCTCGCCGGCGTCGCAGTCATGCGCGGCCTGGTACATGAGGGCGCGAGCCGCCTCGACCTGCGTCGCCATATCGGCAAGCTTGAAGCGAATGGCCTGAAACTCCGCGATCGGCTGGCCGAACTGGACGCGGTCCCTGGCGTAGGCGAGCGAGTCCTCAAGAGCACCGCGGGCGAGGCCGATCGCGCGGGCCGCAGTATGGATGCGCGCGACGTTGAGTCCGTGCATGGTGGCGTTGAAAGCGCGTCCCTGAGGAGCGGTGGTCCCCTCGTGCATGCGCGAACCGAGGAGATTGCCAGCGGGTACGCGGAGGCCGTCGAACCAAAGATGGTAGGTGGTGATGCCGTGGTAGCCGATCTTGTCGATCGGGCTGCCGGTGAGCCCGTTCGGGAACGTCCCGCGCTCCTTCTCGATGAGAATGCTCTCCAGCCCGCGCGCCCGCGGTCCTTCCCCCGCATCCTGAGTCCTCGCGAGCAGCAGAATGAAGTCGGCGTTGAGGGCGTTTCCGCACCAACGCTTCTCGCCGGAGATGACATATTCGTCGCCGTCCTTGGCCGCGCGGCACTGGACATTGGCGAGGTCCGAACCCGCGCCGGGCTCCGAGAGCGCGGCGGCCCCAATCCAGTCGCCGCGGGCGCTCCGGCGCAGTAGTTCGGCGCGGCGCTCGGCATCGCGGACATTGGTCCCCATGCCGTTACCGCGCGCAATGATGCTCGCCACGCTCATCCAGGCGCGCGAGAGTTCTTCGGTGATGAGGGCATATTCGAACACACCGTGGCCCATTCCGCCCCAGTCGCGCCCAATCATGATCCCGAAGTAGCCTATCTCGCCGATGCGCTTGAGGAACGGGTCCGGGATGTCCGCCTTCTTCTTGTCGAGGTCGTTCGCGAGCGGCAAGACTTCGTCGATGGCAAAGCGGCGGGCAGTCGACTGGACTTCGAGGCGCTCCTCGGTGAGGTACGGGCTCGCGGCCGTTGTCACTTACCGCCCCGCTTTCGCGCCAGATTGGAGCGCCTATAGTCGATCACGAGCTCTCCGCGCTGGTTGAACCCTTCCGTGTGCCAGGTGACAACGCCGAATGCAGGCTGCGATGCCGATTCGCGCGCGGAGATGACCTCGCTGCGGGTGGTCAGCGTATCGCCTGGATAGACAGGCCTGTGGAAGGTGAGCTCATCGATGCCGAGAAAGGGCCCGCCGGCCTCGCTCAGGTCCTCGACGCTGAGGCCGACCACCGTGCAGAGCACGAGGAAAGGGTTCACGACGGTGTTGGGATGGCCGTTGGCGCGGGCGTACTCTGCGTTGAAGTAGAGCGGGTTATAGGCGAGCGTAGCGGTCGTGAAGAGCGAGTTGTCGCCCTCGTTCAGGGTGCGGCCCCAGTGGTGCTCGAAGGTGCGGCCAGGCTCGAAGTCTTCGAAGGCGTGTCCGTGCGGAATCGTACGGAACGCCGTCGGGTCGAAATCGCTCATCGTATGCCCGTGAGTGCGGGGCTAACGATGCCACAGGGACGTAGACGGCGCAATAGTCCGCTACATCCTAGCCAATCGAGCGCGAAAGGGCCTTCGCGAATAAGCTGCCGCTAGCCGTGCTTTGGCTCGGCCCCGAGAAGCAATCGACAATCCTTCAGCTCAACGCATCCACACTCTAGCCCAAGCTGAAGCAGCTGTTTCATGCGGTGCGCCTTGGCAATCAGGCCATCCACCTCGGCTATCTTGCGATCCGCCATCGCCCGCCAGCGTGCCGACACGGGTGTGTCTTCGCGGAAACCGGAAAACAGCGTGCCGATTTCGCCCAGCGTAAAGCCGGCCTGCTGGGCCACCTGAATCGACTCGAGTTGGATCAAGATGTCGGCGCTGTAGCGTCGCCGCCCGTTTACTCGCGTTGTCTCCTTGAGTAGACCGAGCTGTTCGTAGTATCGAATCGCCGACGTGCGGATGCCCGCCCTACCAGCTATCTCCCCAATTTCAAGATTTTCCATCCGAACCCCCTTGACTTAAAGCGCACTTTAAATTGTAGGGTCGGACCCACAGGGAAAGCCATGAGACGCAAGGAGGTTGTTATGGCTTCAATTACATCGGACTCGGCGTCGGCCACAGCCGTTCCCGACCGCGAGGTGATCCGTGCTGAACTAGAGGCAACGAGATCTGCATATCACAGGCTCGTGAACTCGCTTTCGGCGGCCGATTGGAAGAAGAAGAGCTCAAATCCGGCCTGGAGAGTCGGTCAGCTCGTATGGCACCTGGCTTGGGGTGCTGGCTACTTTCCGAGAGGCGTTGAGGAGTGCCGTAAAGGCAAGTCCAGGACGCCGCCTGCCTGGATTCTTAATCCGTTGAACATGCTCATTACTAAATTTGGGTCGCGTGGAGCCACGCCGCAATCCGTACTTGAGAAGTACGACGCAGCTCACGCGAGGATTGTCACCTGCCTAGAAAGCGTAAGAGACGACGAATGGCATAAGGGAGTCAAACCGCTTGGCGCGTTCGGAGCTTACAAGACCGTCGAATCCGTCTTCCACAGCGCAACGCTCCACTTTCGTGAGCACGAGGCTGTTATCGTCGAAGCCCTACGTCGCTGTTAATTGCTTGGCTTACCGCGGCCGGTGGTCTACGAGGGCGCCTGCGACGAGCCGATCGAAGTGCTCCAGGGCGAGGCTCTCGGTCGCATCGATGCCGCGTAGCGGGCCGCGGTCCTTCAGGTAGCGGTGCGCATAGAGAGCGGCAACAAGCGATTTGCGGTCGTCTCCGAATTCGCGGAGCTCCCATTCAGCCTGCTCACACAGGAGTGCGGCGGCGTAGACTTCGGCCATGAACTGCGCGAGGGGGTAGAGGCGCGCCTCGGCGACGTCGCCGTCGAGTGTTTTCCACGCCGTAATCGCGGTCGATAGGTCCTCGATGCTCTGAGAAACAAGCCGCGCCGCGGGAACGGCTTCGCTGGCGTTGGCGACTGCCTCGCGCAAGCGCTCAAGTAGGGGCCCGTCGGCACGTTCGCGCTGGATGGCGCGGCGGACGTCGAGGCAAAGGATGTTATCGGGGCCCTCCCACAGGGTGTTGATCTGCGCGTCCCTCAGGATGCGGGCAACCGGCCACGTCTCGACGTACCCGTTGCCGCCGTGGACCTCGATGGCGTCGGTGGCGGTCGTGATGCCGAGCCGAGCGGCTTTCAGCTTGATGAGAGCCGGAGCGACTCGCAGGCGTTGAGGCGCGCCTTCGGTCCTCTGGCGATTCGGGTGGCCGTAGCCGTCGAACACCATCGCCTGCACGCCTTCGACATCCACGATCATCTCGGCCAGCTTGCGGCGCATGAGTGGGTGATCGATGAGCCGCTTCTTCCAGGAGTTGCGCACTTTAGCGTAGCAGAGGGATTCGACTAGGGCCCTACGGGCGCAGCCCAGGCCCATCATCGAGACGCCCAGGCGGGCGAGGTTCGTCATCGCCATCAGGCGCGAAACGCTGCGGCCGTCGCTGGGACCACCACCGTCGGCGGATTCGAGGCCCTCGGGATCGCCCGAGAGGAGGAACGCCTCGGCGTCGACGAATTCGACCTCGCCCGAGGCGACCGCCTTGGTGCCGAGCTTGTCCTTCAGCTGCCGAATGCGGATGCCGTTGCGGGTGCCATCGCGTCGACGTTTAAGGACGAGGAAGGTGGCGACGCCGCGGATGCTGTCGGGCGCGCCGATGGGCTTGGCCATGACGACGAACGCCTCGCCGTTGAGGTTTGAGGCGAACCACTTGAAGCCATTGAGGCGCCAGGCGTCGCCGTCCGGAGTCGCCGTGGTCTCGAGGGCGCCGAGATCCGAGCCACCGGTCCGCTCAGTGAAGAACTGGCCGGTCTGGCCGATCCACTCCCCGGAATCGATCTTGGAAAGCACCAGGTCTCGAATGTCGCGCGGGGCGAACTGTGCGACCTGGCTCGCCACCATCCCGGCATCGGCGCCCATCGCGCAGGACATGCCGATCTCCGCCTGGTTGAGCATGTAGCTTGAGGCGAGGCTCAATGGCACCTGCGGAATGCCGGCCGCTTCCGCTGCATCGCGGAGCGCCGGGCCGGCGAAACTCTTTTCGATCAAGTCGCGCTTGGTGGCCATGGCCGATTCCGGGATCGTGACCTCGCTGATGTCATGGCCCCAACGGTCGTATTTCACGAGCTTCGGGCCGTTCTTATCTGTGATGTCGGCACGCTCAGAGATGGGGCCGCCCATCAGCTTGCCGAGGCGAACGAAATGTGGCTCTGCCCACGTGAACTGCTCGTCGGTGAGGTAATAGCGCATCGCGCGTTGAAGGGTGGGGTCACAGGTGTACCAGTTGAGGCCCGTGGCGCCGGCGTAGCGCTCGGTCGAGTAGCGTGCGGCCTTTTCGTCGGATCCGTAGGGCAACTGGTCTACGTGCTCGGCGCCGTATTCCTTGGATGATCGTGTCCTGGGCGCCGGTCGTGCTCGCGGTTCGCTTTCAATGGCCATAGTGGGATTCCTCCGCCGTCAAGCGTATTCGCTCGCGGGTGATTAGTCCAGGGACGCTAGTGGCTGCTGCGAACGTGATCGCGAAGGAGATCGCCGCCGAAGTCGCGGCCGGGATCGCGCCAGACGGAGTGGATGTGGTTGACATCGTTTTGAGTGTTGTCGTACTCGACGAGGAACGACGGGCCCTGGAGCCGGTAGTAATGCGGACGCCGAGGCCGGTCTTCTCCCGCCCATGCGAAGTGGACGTCGTCGATCCCCGCCCGCTCGACCCGATTCCGTTCGATGGGCGCGAGCGGTTCGGGCAGCCGCTCGACATAGACGCTAAGGAGCTCGGAGAGCAACTTCCGCTGTGAGGCGTCCATGGCGGATGCGGGGAGACCGCGAGGGCGGGCGCGCTCGAAGCGCAGAGCCTCCCGTTGCTGCGGAGGTATGGCCTTAGCCTCCGCGACAATGTTTGCCAGAAGTGGGGGCGCCTCGATGTCGCCAGGGAGCGCGGCGTCCGGCACCACAGGCGAGTTCATGATCACGAAGTCGGGCGGGGCCACCTCGCAGATCACCGCTTGGCGCCGCCGTTCGCCATTGAGTGCACCGAGCAGCTCGCGGGCGGCGTCCTCCTCCTCGGCGCAGGGCCGGAGCACCATTGCGTGGCCATGCGGGACCTCCGCCGGTTGGGCGCCGATGAACAGCGGCGTCGGCGACACGATTTCGCCGCCCGCTAGAGTGAAGTTGAGGACAACGTGATGGCCCTCGAACCGCCAACCCCACGGATCATCGCCGGGAGAGCCGAAGACCGCGAGGAAGTAGCGCCTCGGGTCGCGGAAGGCGTCCAGGCGGCCTTGCTCCATCAGGTTTACAAGGCTCTCGCTGGCCATGACGGTCACGACTTTGGCGTAGGCGTTGAAGCTGAGCCCTCCGGCGATGAGAGCATGGGCTAGCTTCTGCTGACGAGCATCCATCTCGAGGAGCGGAAGCCCCTTGGTCAAGCGCGGGAAGTAAGCCCAGCTCGTTCTCTCCGCCGTGTCGTCGAAGGAGAGCGATGCCTTCGCCCGCTGGTCATCGTCGAGCGAGTCGAGCCAGGCGTCCGCGGCTTCCGTCATGCGGGAGGCAATATCAGCGGCGGTCCGAGAGGCAGTAGTGGTCATATCGACGACTCCTGACTAAGCAGCACGGTGGGATCAGGCCAGACATATCGAAACGCGAAAATGGTGCCGCCGCCGGGCGCGTCCGAGGTCTTCGACCCGACACGCTTCCCACCACGGGCCTGGTAGAAGGCCTGAGCTGCTTTGTTGCCTTCGAGCACCCATAGGTACAGGCCCGACGAGGGCGCCCGCTTGATCAACGCCCGCGCTGTTTCCGCCATGAGGCAGGTGCCGATCCCGCCGCCCTTCAGGTCGTGGCGGACGTGAAGGTTGTCCAGCAGCGCTCCCCACTCCTGGTTCTCGTTGAGGATCGTGTGGGCGAAGCCGACGACGGCACCGTCGCGCTCGGCGATGATCGTGCTTTCGTTCGACCGGTCTGGCTGGTGGAGCCGGTCCGTCCATATCTGGAGCCGGTCCGCGAATACTTCGTTGTCGAGGAAGGCATCCGAGTATGCGCCGCGGTAGTGGCGCCGCCAGCTATCGGCGTGCAGCGCAGCGATCGCTTCGACGTCCTTTGCGGTCGCTTCGCGGTAGGTCGCCTCGACGACGCGCTGACGGACGGTGTCGGTCATTGCCGGCGTTCTACGCCGCCGCCTTCGCCCAGCTGCCCGCCAGGCGCGATGCCAGCGCGCGTCCCTGGGCGATCCCGGCATGCGTGGTCACGCCGCGTCGCGCGACGTCCATGCGGTTGATGCCCATCGTCTCTAGTGTGGCTGCGTCCGTGAATACGAGTTCGACGTTGCTGCCCGACGCTCGGAGTGCCTCCGCCTCGGCCCGCGCCTGGCGGCCCAGCAACGGGTCGATGCCGTCGGAGCGCGCGCCAATGGGAGCGACGATGAGGACCGAATCATAGCCGCGCGCGAGATCGGCGCTTGTGCCGGAGCGGACACCGCCATCTGTATAACGGCGGCCGTTTATGGTGACAGGCGGGAAAAGGCCGGGCACCGCGCAGCTCGAGGCGGCCGCTCGCCCGAGGGAGACGCCGGAATCGCGGTCCCAGGTCTGGAAAGCACCCGACTCGCAGTCAACGGCAGTCAAAAGCAGAGGCCTCTCGGGCCAGGCAGCGCCCTCAAGATGGTCTTCAAAGTAGCCGACCCACTGCTCCTCGGTTGCCGTCTTGGCGGCGAGAGCGGCCGCGCCGATCTCCGCGCAGATCTCCTGGGTCACCTCCTTGATCCCGGCCCAACGCATGAACAACTGCAAGACGGACGCCGGGTCGATGCCCGCCATCAGCGCGCCGATCTTGCCGTCGTCTGGCTCGTTCTGCTCGTCGATTAGCTCTGCGGTCGTCTTGCCAAGAGCAACTTGCGTTCCGACGATGGAGCCCGCGGAGGTTCCGACAATGAGGTCTGCGCCGGCGACATCAATGCCCTCTTCCAAGAGCCCCGCCAGCAGGCCGATCTCCCATGAGACGCCAAGCGCGCCGCCACCGCCGAGTACGAGTGCGTTTCGAGTCATGGTGCCTCCTTCGTGAGCAAAGGGTAGCACACACAGGGCGGCGACGGCTGGCCGAAGCCCGACCGTCGCAACAAGCTGCCGTTGTAAGCTACCGCCAGACAGCCGTTAGCCTTCATCAACAGGAGCTTTGTCAATGCACATACAATCCATCGATGGCGCACCAGCCAACGAACGTGGCGGTCAGAAGTCGTATTTACTGCTGACCGAAGGACAGTTCGGCTCGAAGAACCTGGCGATCACGTGGGTTGAAGGAGCGCCGGGCAGCATGCAGGCAGTCCACGGTCATCCTGACAACGAGCAGATTTACGTGATCGTCCGCGGCCGCGGCGTAATGCAGGTCGCGGACGAAATGCAGGAGGTGGGCGAAGGCACTCTCGTGTACATCCCGCCCGGGGCGGCGCACGCCATCAAGAACACGAGCAACGAGCCGCTTGTCTTTGTCTCCGCAACCTCCCCGCCTTTCGATGCGAAGGAGCTGAATGCGTACTTCGCGTACCAGCCCAGCAGGGGCGCACGGTGACGCCCTATTGCTCTTGGGCCTTTAGCTCCTGCGCGACCTGCTGGAAACCTTCGCGCGCGCTGCGGTACTTCGGCGCCCAGCCAGTCTTCTCCTTGAAGCGCGCGTTGGCGACGCGCTGAGAACTCAGAATATATTTGGCGGGGCCTCCGCCGACGAGGCCGAACAGCCACTTCGGAACGCGCCGCGGTGGCTTCCGTCCAACGGCGTCCGTTATTGCCCGCCCGTAGTCGCGCATCCGCAAGGGCTCGTCATCCGTCACGTTATAGACCCCGGCCGGCGCTTGGAGTGCGGCGACGGCGGCAGTCGCGCCATCGTCGACGTGGATTGAGGAGACGAAGTTCGAGCCGTCGCCGGGGACCGGAAATATTCGCCGCCGGGCCAGGCGGATCGTATCCAGCGTGGACTGGGCGTAGGGAGCGTAGAAGGCGGCGTAACGGAGCGATATGCCCCGGCCGCCTCCTTCCGTAAAGCGTTTTGTCTCACCCTCGGCATCAAGCGTGCTTTTGAGCGACGCCCAGGAGATAGACAGCGAGCCGTCCTCGCCGATCCATTCGTCGCCGTGCTCGCCGTAGATGAAAGTGATCGATTCGTAGACGAAGACCTGGGCTCCAGAGTTGATGGCGGCGTCGACGAGATGCCGCGAGGCCAGCGTCCGCAGGCGATCGTTCTCACGCCAGGCGCCTTTCCAGCGCATGCGCATGATTGGCGGGATCTTGGTCGCGAAGTGGAGCACTCCCTCACTGCCTGCGATGCCCGCGCGCAGGGCGTCCGGGTCGAAGAGATCAACCTCGACAGGCTCGGCGCCAAGCGAGCGCAGGAGATCTGCTTTCTCCGGCCCCCGCGCAGTACCACGGACTGCGTGGCCGTCCTCGACCAGCGCCCGAACGGTCGGCCGGCCGAGGACGCCGGTGGCGCCAGCGACAAAGACCTTCATGAGGCCCTCCTTACCCAGTCAGTGATCTCGCTTCGGAGTTCCTGCTTGAGACTCTCAGGTGCGAAAGAACTCTCGACGGAATTCAGGGCAAGTCGCCCGTAGCCGTCGCGGTCGAGGTCGAGGAGGCGACCCGCTATCGTGTACTCGCCGGTGAGATCGCAGTCGAAGAAGCCGGGGTCGTCAGTGTTTATGGACACGATGATGCCGGCTTCCCAAAGGCGACGGAGCGGGTGCTCCTCTAGCGAGGGCGCTACGCCGAGTAGTACGTTCGAGGTCGGGCATACCGCCAAGGGGACCCCCCGCGCCGCCAGCTCGGAGAGCAAGGTGGGATCATCGACTGCCCGCACGCCGTGCATGATCCGCTCTGCCTTGAGGGCATTGATCGCTCCGCGAATGGACTCCGGTCCGGCATCCTCACCGGCGTGAGGCATCGAGTGCAGCCCTCGATAACGAGCCTCAGCGAACAACGGCTCGAACGGCTCGGGCGGGTAGCCCTGCTCCGACCCACCGAGTCCGATTCCAACAACATCCGGGACACCTTTCGATCCCTCCAGAAAGGCAAACCCGACTTCGATTGGGAAGGTGCGTGGTATGTCGACGATGAACCGAAGGACGATATCGCGTTGTTTCGATGCCGTTTCGACGGCCTCTAGCAAGCAAGGGAACGGACGGGCAGCCGTAGTGATATGTACCTCCGCATAACGAATTCCTACGCGAACGGCGTCCTCGCAGTACTCACGCACGATGCGCGCGTAGTCGCCCGGCCGCGTGATCGTGGCCCAGACGCGACCATAAAGATCGACGAAGCTGTTCAGGTCGGAAAACGCGCGGGAGACCGGTAGCGCTGAACGTGTGAGGAACTCCTCCATCGTTGCCGGTCGGATTGCGCCCTCAAGGTGAACGTGCAGCTCGGCCTTAGGCAGGTCGGCGAGGTCGGACGGGGGAACTGTAGATCTCACGGCGTTCGGGCAGCGGTGCGTTGAGACAGCCTGGTGAGGGGTCTCAAACACGCGGCTTCAGACCTTGCCCACCAGCCCCTTCAGTAGCGTGCGCGTCCGGTCGAGCGACGCCTGCGCGTCGTCGCCTACGGGGAACATCCCGGCGAGGAAGTCGTTCGCGCCGGCGGAGGCGAGCTGCCGCAGCTGCCTTTCGACTTCGGCTTCGTTGCCGACGATGGCGACATCGGCAGGGCCGGCGGCGCCCTCGATGTTCAGCATCCGCTGATAGTTCGGCAACGTGCCGTAGATCTGGAACGAGCGAGCAGCGCGCTCCCTAGCGCCAGCGGGGTCGTCGGTGACCGCTACCGGCAAGCCGACAACAACGCGTGGGTCGGGCCGGCCGGCTTGCTTCGCTGCTTTCGTTATCCGCGGCACTATATGCGTCTCGAGCGTCTTTGGCCCGGCCATCCACGTAATCGTGCCGTCCGCCATTTCGCCCGCGAGGCGCAGCATCACCGGGGCGAGCGCCGCTATTAAGACCGGCGGTGGCTTGGGCACGGGCACCTGGACGGTGGCGTTCACGCGAAAGAATTCGCCGCTGAAGCTCGCTCGCCCCTCGCGAATAAGCGGAAGCAGTACCGAGAGGTACTCCCGCATATGGACTGCCGGCCGGTCGTACTTGAGGCCCCACATACCCTCGACGACGGGCGAGTGCGATAGACCGATGCCGAGGTTGAAGCGGCCGTTCGTCGCGGCCTGCACGGTGAGCGCCTGCTGGGCGAGGGCATGTGGGTGCCTTGGGTACGTCGGGACGACAGAGGTTCCGAGTTCGATACGGCTTGTTTTCTGGCCGGCCAGGGCGATGATGGTGAGTACATCGCTTCCGAAGATCTGGCCGAACCAGATGCCATCAAAGCCGTCGTTTTCGGCGTCAATGATGGCTTGGATCTGACCTTCAACACTGGCGGATCCGCCGAAGAAGATCGCGAGTTTCATGCATCCTCCAGCTTAAAATCAGTGGGTGGTTGGAGCGGAGCAGGGCCAAGGATATAGTTGCGACTGACACGGTGTCAAAATGTGGATAAGACTTCTTTATCATTCCGTAACATCATTTCTATTGACAGCTTTCCGGATGAATGGTTCAATAAAGCACGCTAAGGTCTAATCCGCTTTTGGCGGAACGGGGGAACCAGGCCGCCCCGGGGTGTACTCCGTAGGCTCGGAGTGGGCAGCTCCTTTCAGCCCTAACCCGTCAGCTAACCTCGTAGACCACTGGAGGAGGCGGAATCCGCATGCGGCGGAGGGTCCGCGTAAATAAAGGAGGAGTTGCGTGCGTGACTTCCCGCAGCGGGCTCGCAAGAAGCTGGACCTAGCTTCGTTACTCAAGGTCTGTCCACAGTGTCTTGGCGATCTCGTCTTCCGCGCGGACTTTTCGGGCGACTACTATTGCTGCTTGCAGTGCAACGTGCGCACTGAGCCGCGCAACCGGATCGGACGGTTACCCTCCTTGCCGACCGGGCCGGACCTGGCGCAGGTTATCGCGGCGGGCAGCGAGCCGCTACCTGCCGCCGACGCGGCGATAACGCAAGCGCTACCCTCTTAGCACCCTTCGCCCGCCCGCAGACGGACAAGTTCGTTCGCGAAGAATTCTCGGAACCGACTCCCTATCCCGCGAGGGACTCGAGCTGTCTGCCCAGGAGATGTCAGGGCTGACCGATGGCCCGCTTCCGGGTGGGACTTTGGCCTGGCTTGCTGTTTTGCGATCACTACCGGGGGGCGTCCGGGCTGACTAAAGGCGCCCGTCCACGCGAGTAACTGCCCGAGTCCGACGAGTCTTTACTTAACGATAAATTCGCCGTTCATGGCGTTCGGATGGATATCGCATTGGAAGTGATAGGTGCCGGGTGTTTCGGGCGCGGTGAACTGGTACGTCAGAAAAGCGGGCCCCGAGAAGGTCTGGCCCCCCGCTAGCCGATGGGTGGCTGCTTTTGTCTCATATAAAGCGAAAGTATGCTCGATCGAATCCTTGTTTTCCATGGTGAGTGTCACGTCCTTCCCGGCCGGGGCCTCGAGCGAAGTCTTGTCGAACTTGGTGTTTTCGGCTACTAGCGTCAGCTTGACCTCGTCATCTGCACCGTCGCTTGGCGAACCAGATTGCGTCGCGGTTGCTGACTTGTCCTTGTCTCCGTCACCTCCGCACGCAGCGAACATCACCGTGACTAAAACGGCGAGCGGGGCCAGGGCAGCGACGCGGGCCAGCTTCATGAGACCTCCTTGGTTTCGGCCGTCGACTGAAAGCAATTCCGACCGATCAGCAATGTCGAGATTATCCCCTTTGACCGATAGCGTCACGTTCTCGGAGCATCGGGCATCCGAGCCAGAGAGCCCGCATCGCTTAGAATTGACTGACAGATACCTGGCGACGGAGGGAGAATGCCGCGCGATCCGCAGAAACCGCAGTTCTTCCGCACCCTGCGGGTAAAGAATGTACAGCAGGTCGGCGTCCTCGCCGGGGTTCTGGGGGTAGTGGCGCGGCATGGTGCC
>Ga0209160_1002690_pt1 | contig 14719 bp, 16 predicted proteins | sample GraSoiAngelo_153_FD_186167 | JGI IMG/M metagenome (GOLD analysis project Ga0209160, IMG submission 186167) | Grasslands soil microbial communities from the Angelo Coastal Reserve, California, USA - 14_1009_12_40cm (SPAdes) (version 2) | ecosystem: Environmental > Terrestrial > Soil > Grasslands ...
GTGATCGTCATCGGGGCGTCCCGGCGCACCGTCGCGTAAAACAACCCGAAGCGATCGACCACCGCCTCGGTGGGCACCGGAGCGCCCGAGCGGAGAAAGCCGGCGCGCTCCAGCGACGCGCGGAAACGGTCGCCGTCGTTTTCGATGACCAGAAAACGAACCGCATCGGCGAGGGGGGCGAGATCCTCGGCGCTGAAGTGCTTCGTCAGCCCAAAGTCGAGGAAGGTGACCCGGCCCCGCCCGTGAAAGAGGTAGTTGCCGGGATGCGGGTCCCCATTGAATGCATGAAGTCGATAGAGGCTGCGGGAAACGAAGCGGTTGATCGTCTCGCCCGCCATGTTTCGCTCGTCCTGGTTCCAGCGCAGCACATCGTCGAATCCCATTCCGGCCACGAGCTCGCTGGTGAGCACGCGAGTCGTGCTCAGCTCGCTCACAACATGAGGGACGTGGATGACCGGGTGGTCCTCGTAATACCGGGCGAAAAGCTCCTGGTTCTCGCCCTCGAGGCGATAGTCGACCTCCTCCCGCAGCCGATCGCCCAGCTCATCGATGAGCGAGCGAGTGTCCAGGCCCGGGAAGGCCGCCGCGGCGACCCTGCGCAGCAAAGCGACGTTTCGCACGTCCGACGTGATGGTGCGCGCGATGCCTGGGTACTGAACCTTGACCGCCACCGCCCTCCCATCTCGCGTGATCGCCCTGTGCACCTGCCCGATGGAAGCGGCCGCGAACGGCAGTGGGTCCCACCGCGCGAAGACGCGCTCCGGCGCATCGCCCAGCTCCTCCAAAATCACCGAGCTCGCCAGCTCAGGAGTCATAGGCGGAGCGTTGTGCTGCAGTCGGGCCATGGCGGCGCGGTAGGTCGGCGGCATGTCCTCGTCGATGTAGCTCGCCATCTGGCCAAGCTTCATGAGGGCGCCTTTCATGGAGCCGAGCTCCTCCGCGACGTCGTCGGCCGTCCGCAAGGCGAGCTCGTGGCGCAGCTCGCCGCGACGCTCGACCGATGCGAAGACGAGCCGCGGTGACCGGGCCAGGTAGCGGCCGCCAATCCGCAGCGCCAGCCGTGCGAGCGACGCGCTCCGGCCGAGTCGCGACTGCCGCATCGGGCTGCGGACCCTTGCGCCTTTCATCCGCGCGTCCGAAGCTCGATCCGTTCTCGCGCCTCCAGCACGCCCGGCAGAGACTCGAACGCGAAATCAAGCGCGCCGATGAGCTGGCGAACAGGCTCTCGTTCCATCAACTCCGGAGGCGGGGCATCGAAGCCATACATCGAGCGCGCCCAGGCGGGCAGAGTGCCTACAGCCACCTGCCCGAGGTCGCGCCATAGCTCACGTGTGGCGTCGTCGAGGCCGGGTGGGTCGAGGACGATGGCAATCGCTTCCGAAGCGGCAGGCGTGAGCTGCCGCAGCTCCACCGACTCCAGGTATGCACTCAAGGCGGCCACGCTTGCGGGGACCCGGGCGGCCGGGACGCCGATGATCTCTGCGAAGCGCGCCATTTCGGCCACGTAGCGGTCGGCATCGGCCGCATCGAGGGAGCGCCCGTAACGCTGCACGACGTGGACGATCGAATCCACCATCCCCGCGTGGACCCACAACAGCAGCTCCGGGTCCTCGGCCCTGTAATCAAGCCCGGTCACCTCATCCTTTCCGCGCACGTGCGTGTGCACGGCGCGTACCCGAGCCGCGGCGCTATCGGCGGCGGCGGTGTCGCCGTAGGTGACGGTGAGCACATAGCCGGCGGTTGCGGCCAGGCGCCCGAAAGGATCCCGCTGCCAGCTGCTGTGCTGCGCAACCCCGGCCATCGCCAGCGGATGAAGCGCCTGAACCATCAGCGAACGGATAGCCGCGAGTGGAAAGCTGCGGTCGCGATGCACGCGCCAGACGACACTGCCCGGTCCGAAGAGCCCGCCATCCTTCGGGCGCTCGGGGACGGAGCGCTCATAAGCGCGCGCCAGCGGCTCCATCATCCCGATCTTCGATCCGGCCCCAGCGCTCACGTCGCCACGATACCGGCATCGTGCGACGGCGATGCTTCGCCGGCGAGTCGCCGGAGCTCATCGCCAAAACGCTTGCCGATGGTTCCGGCCGCGACCTTGGGTTGGAGGACCGCGATGCGCTCCCAGTCGGCGGCCTTCAGCCGAGCGCCGGCAAGCGAGGTCGCCGCATACAGCTCGAGCGCTTGCCGGTAGCAAAGCTCGGCCCTGGCGGATTTGCCGCGGCGCTCGTGGATGGCCCCCTCCTCACCCAGCAGCGCCGCAAACATGCGGAGGCGGTCCATCTCGTACCTGCCGACCAGCTCGACGGCGCTGGAAGCATCCAGGCGTTCGAGCACCGGGCGCATCGGACCGAGGACGAGATCGCGAGTCTTCTGCAGCAGGATCATGGCCGGGTCGAGATCTCCAGCCCGGACGAGCTCGAGTATCTGGGCGAATGCCTGGGCCGCCTGCTCGATCATTCGCTCGATGTAGTCGCGCTGAACGACGCTCATCCGGTCAAGGGTATCCGGGGGCCGATCAAGTGATGAACCCTCGGTAGTGCCGCATCACGAGCTGGGTCTGCAGCTGCTTCATCGTGTCCAGAGCCACGCCGACGACGATGAGGATCGCGGTGCCACCCAGGTACAGCTGCTGGTGCGGGACTCCCGAGATCCTTGCCGTCGCGATGGGCAGGATCACGGTGATGAAACCCAGGAATAACGCGCCGGCAAACGTCACGCGGTTCATGACCGCCGCCAGGTAGTCCGCGGTGGGACGGCCCGGCCGGATCCCCGGAATGAAGCTCGAATAGCGCTTGAGGTTGTCGGAGACCTCGTTCACCTCGAAGGTGATCGCGGTGTAGAAGTACGTAAAACCGAACGTGAGCGCGAAGTAGAGCGCGTTGTATGCGAGTGCCATGGGCAGGTTCGCGGTGTCGGGCGTGAAATTGCCCTGTACCCAAACCGCCGCCCTGTAGTACCAGGTGCCCGGCGGGGCGCCGATCAAATAGTTGGCGAGGAGCGTGGGCAGGAACATCACCGAGATCGCGAATATGATCGGGATCACGCCCGCGTGGTTGACGCGAAGCGGCAGGAAGCTGGACCGGCTCTGGACCTGCTTCAGCCCGACAGTGCGCTGGGCCGATTGGATCGGAATCTTCCTCACCGCCTGCTGCACCTCGATGATCACGGCGGTCATGACCACGGCGATGAGCCCGAACAGGATGAAGGGCACATAGTCGGCGAGGCCGCCTCCGGTCGACCGAGCCCCGAAGACAGCGGCGATGCCCTGCGGTCCCTGTCCGATGATGCCCGCGAAGATGATCAGCGAGACACCGTTGCCGATTCCGTACTCGGTGATGAGCTCGCCCAGCCACATGAGCAGCACGGAGCCGGCCGTCAGCACCACCACGATCTCGAACCTCTGGAACCAGTCCAGCGGCGGAAGGATCGCCGGGCTCGTGTTCTGGAACAGGATCGTGAACCCGTAGGCCTGGCCCGCGCCCAGCGCGACGGTGAGGAAGCGGCTCCAGCGCTGGATGCGCCGGCGGCCGGCCTCGCCGTCTTTGGAGATCTCCTTGATGCGCTCGGAGATCACGGTCATGAGCTGCATGATGATCGTGGCGTTGATGAAGGGGTTCAGGCCCATGGCGACGACGCTGAACCGCGAAAGCCCACCTCCTGAGAACAGGTTGAGCAGTCCCAGCAGCGCTTGAGAGTTGAAGAGCTGGCTCAGCGCGGCCTGGCTCGCACCGGGGACTGCCACGTTGGCGAAGAGCCTGAAGACGACCAGGACGCCGCCGGTGAACAGCAGCTTGTTGCGGAGCTCGGGCAGGCGGATGGCGTCGGCCATCGCGGCAAGCAGGTTCATCGTCGTTTCAACTACGGCGCGCCGTTACGCAGCCGTCATCAGTAGATGAATCCGATGAGCGGCACCCCGCCGGGACGGATCAGACGGCTGTCAACGGTGTTGAAGGCGACCCAGTTCATCTCGGAGACCACCCACGAGCCGTCCTGGTTGACCGACTCCACGTACGCGACGTGGCCGTAGCCGCTCTCCCAGGTGACCATGATCGAAGCGGGCCGCGGAGCCTGGCCGGTGGAAAAACCCATCGCCTGCGCGTTTCCGTACCAGGCCCACGCGTCGCCTTGCCACGGGACCGGCCTGCGGTTGTAGACGTAGTACGTACAGTTGCCGAAAGCGAACCGGTTGCCGGCCATGACCGGCACGCCGGGGGCGATGCCAAGCAACGTGTAGCCCCCGCCTCGGAAACCGGCGGTCGGCCGCGAGAAAGGCGCGGACGGCGCCAGGTCTGGGCCGCGTCCGCCCGGGACGACCAGCTCCAGCCCTACGGGAAGGGGTTCGTCGACTGCAAATCGAACGCGGTTGAAATCCGCAAGGCCGCCGGCATCGACCTGGAATTGCTTCGAAAGGCTGGCGAATGTGTCACCCTCACGCGACGCCAGGGCAACTCCGGCGACGGGAGGCAGCAATAGATCGCTCCCAACCGGGGGCTGGCTCCAGACCCTCGAGAGCTGCACGAGGTTGGACCAGCGGACCGACTCTTCGGGTATGCCGTGCTGCAGCGCGATTGAAGCCACGGTGTCGCCGCCAATCACAGTGTGATGCACGACGGCGTGCGAGAGGACTGGACCGACAGGCATCGCGAGAGGCTTGATGATCGTGCCGGCGCTGTCGAGGCTCGATTCGGCGCCGACGCCGGCCGCATTCACCGCGCTTGGCTGCAGGTGTGGCCCGGTGAAGGGTTGATCGGAGAATCGGACACCTGCGATCGACGCGGAGATCGCCAGCACGAGGCCATGCGAGATCAGCCTGCTCAGCGTCAAGACCAGGACCCCCTTGTCGTTGATCGATCAACTACGGGCGCCCGTTACCGCCCGAGGTTCCAAAAGGACGGCGGCGCCACTCGGGGGCGGCGCCGCATCAGATGCTCTCGGCCCGCGCTAGAACCCGCGCTGAGCCGCGTCCGCCGCCTCGGCCAAGGCCATGACGGTGGTGAAGAATTCGGGAATCTGACCCTCGAAGAGTCGATCGGCCGTAAACGACTTGATGGTTGCGACCGCGCCTGCGTTCTCGGTCAGCGTGGGTCTGATGACCGAAACCTCGGGCAGCCCGTTCCGTAGGAAGTCGGCGGGCTCCGGCAGGATCAGGTTGGTCTGAGACAGCTCGGAGTTGAGGCTGTTGAGGTCCGGGAAGGTCACTCCGGTCTGAGGGTCGACGACGCCAGCCAGGGGCTGCGAGACCGCGTTGCCCATCTTGTCGTGCCACAGGCCGAAGTGGTCCACCTCGACCCCGCCGATGCTGATCACGATCCGCAGAACCTCGAGGTCCCTCACCTTCAGAGCCAGCGAGGAATAGAGGCTTGCCCCGCCCTGCTCGATGTACCCGAAGTGGAAAGCTGCCGTGTTGGCGATTGCCTGCATTCGACGCGCCGCGGTCGTCACCGGCGGTACCGGCTGCGCGGTTCCCGGTGGAGTTTCTGTGTCATTCAGCGGGATTGCGGGTTCGTTCACGATGTTGACCGCCTGGGCGAACGTGCCGCCGAGGTCTGGGTTCTCCGAAGCGCGATACCTCGTGTAGAAGCTGGTGTCGACGACGAGCTTCTGGAGGTTGGTGAGCCGGCCGACCTGGCGAGCGCCGCTCGCATGACTGCTCGGCAAGATTCGGAACTCGTCCAGGTTGACCTGCTCGGCGCCTCGTGATTTCAAGTACGCGTTCAAGAAGGCGGCGTGGCTCACCTCGTCGTCCGTGTTGTCGCTGATGTACTGCGGCATATCGCCGTCGAGGTTTTGAAGAGCGGCCATATAGGCGGCATTGCCGCCCGTGACCCCACCGATCTCGTTGTACTGCTGCCAGAGGTCGGTCTCGATGATCTCGGCCGCCGCCAGGAATCTCAAGATCGCCGCATCCCCTTCGGTAAGGGCGCCGGCGGCCGCGCTGTCTTTGGCGCCGGCGGCCTTCACACCAGCCGCCAGGAGTCCGCCCGCAGGCAGCATCGCACCAGCAACGCCGAGGCCTTTGAGAAACGCACGGCGCCGGACGACACTGTGCCACCTGGCGTGAAGATCGTCGGCCGGCGTCTCAGCAACTGAAAGGTTGTCGCTCTGCACTTTTGTTCACTCCTTCGATCAGTCGTCGAAAAGGGGCGGCCGAGTGAGGGTGGGGGGAGATCCTCACGCCGGCCGCGGCAGATTGGTTTCTGGTGAACCCAAATACTTGCGGCGGTTACAAGTCTCGGCGCGTGTAATAGCGGCTCGTATTTGCGATCGAAATGACACCGCCGGCTCTGAGCGTGGTCGCCGGGCTCATCTATCGGGAGCGGTCCCAGGTCTTCAACCGCTGGCTCTTGCCTGCGTATCAAACGTCCGTCCGCTGGACCGGCAACAGGCTCGACGCGGAGGACACGACCACCTGGGTCCTAGTCAGAGAAATAGGCCGGCTCGACCTGCCAGAGCTGGTGCAGGTCGTTGACGAGCGCCTCGCCGAAACGACGCTCGAGGCCGTCGGCCGGCATTGGTCGGAGCTGTACGGCATATCCACTCTGCGCTGCGCATCAATCCAGGCCACCGAGGGAGCATCGGTTGGGCAGCCGGCGCTCAGCTTCGATGCACTGACCGAGCGCTTGACGGCGGACCAGCACCTCGTGATCGTGCTTCGATTTCTCCGCAGGCGAACGCTGACCTCGATCGCAACCCAGCTCAGGGTTCCAGCTGCGGCCAGTGCCAACATGCTCTTTCGAGCCCTGTCCGGCGTAGCGGCGCGACTCGGACTCGATCCAGATCCAACCGACCCAACTCAAGTCGATCAAGTGGCCGCGTTCGTGGGTGACCTGGTCGCCAGGCGCAGGCCACTTCGATTCGAAGCCGCGCCAGGCGCCTGGGCCGCGCTGCTGGCGGCAACCCACGTCCAGGCCGCCATCGCCGGCAACGACCTGCCGCGCGTCCGCTTCGTCAGGTCCCTCGAGGGGCTCGCGGACACCAACCGATTCAACCCGCTTGTAACGCCGTCACGTATCTGGATAGCGTGACTCTCGGGCAATCGTGGTCGCGGTGACCGAACCTCGGCTCGCCGGGCCACCCGATCCCGACGTGGCCGGCGAGCCGACCACTGCGACCTATCCCGACTGGGAGTCCGTCTATCAAGACAACGTGGTGGGGATCTACCGGCTGGTCTTCAGAAGGGTTGGGAACGCTGCCGACGCCGAGGACCTGGCCGAGGAAGTCCTCATGCAGACACTCAAGACGCTGCGCCTGCCCGCGCCGGTTCACAACGTTCGCGCTTATCTCGTCAAGACGGCGCGGACGGTGATGGCCGACCACTGGAGGCGGCACTATGCCGCCAAGGATGCGGCCCTCGAGCTGGAGCAGCTGCCGCATGACGCTCTGGTCGCCCCGCCGAACAGCGAATCGTCCGACCGTGCGCAGCGAGTGCTCGGGCTGCTGCCGGATCACTTCAGGCGCATCCTCGAGCTTCGCTTTCTTCGCGGTTACTCGGTCCGTGAGACGGCCGATGAGATGGGAGTGACCGAGTCCAACGCACGCGTTATGCAATTCCGCGCTCTTCGCAAGGCCGCTGAGCTCGGTAGGGAGGTGCTCGCATGACAGACACCGCAGCCGATCGCGTCACGCGATTCGTCGACGACCTGCTCCACGGCCGTAGGCCGCGCCGATTCGCGGCGTCGAAAGAGGAGGCCGAGGCGATGACGGCGGCGGCGGGTCTCGTCGCCGCACGAGTCGGTGCGGACATCCCTGACAAAGCAGCCCTCGACCGCATCCACAGGAAACTCAGCGAAGCCCTCGACGAGAGTCCGGTCCTCGACCTCCGCCCCAGCCGCCGCACCTGGTTGCGAACCCTCGGCACGGCGGCGGCCGCGGTGGTCGTCGGCGTTGCGCTGGACGAGGTGGCGTCGCATCAGCCTCAAGGCGGCACCGGCGGCGGCTCGGCCACCGTCCTCATGCCTGACAACGGCACGTGGCGGCGGGTCGCGTCGGTGACGCAGCTGCCGGCCGGGCACGCGATGCCCGTTTCCACAGGCTCGGTCGACGCAGTGCTCGTCAACGACGGTGGCAACATCAGCGCGGTCTCCGGCATCTGCACCCACCTCGGCTGCAAGCTGCAGCCCGACGATGCCAATCGCAAGCTGAACTGTCCTTGCCACCTGACGGCTTTCTCCTGGTCCGGCAAGGTCCTCTACTACAAGCTCAAGAGCGAGCCGTCGACGCTTCCGCAGATTCCGGTCCGGGTGAGCGAGGGTCAGATAGAGCTGTTCGTGGTCTGAGGCGGGCTGGGGAGACTTTGTAACTCGGCTCCGTAGTTGCTCGCGCGATGAGCGACGACACTACCAAGCCGCGACCGCCTTCACGCCGAGCGTTCCTCGGCTGGTGGATCGGCATCCTGCTGACGACAACCGTCGCCGCTGTGGCGGCTCCGATTGCCGTCTTCATCTTTCCACCGCACGCACCTAACCGCGGCAAGGGAAAGATTCGGGTGGCGCTCCCGACTCCCGTTGCCGAGCTGAAAGAGGGCGCAGCGGCGCGCTTCGATGCGCCGGCCGGAATGGCTTTCATCATGGCCGACGGCGGCGAGCAGAACGCGGCCGGCGATCCGACGTACGGCGGCTTCTTGACTCGCGATCAGGGGGCGCTGCGAGCGTTCGCAATCACCTGCCCCCACCTCGGGTGCTCTTACGCATTCGACGACGGCAAGCAGCATTTCGTGTGCCCCTGCCACGGGTCGGAATTCGCCCTCGACGGACGTGTTCTCCATGGGCCGGCCACCAGCCCGCTGTCGCATCTCACATGGCAGACGGGACCCGGCACGAACGAGATCGACGTCGAAGGACTGACGGTTGGCAACTGATCGCGCGAGCTCTGAGGCGAACAGGATGGGAACCGGCTCGAATCCGTATTCGAAACTCTTCGTGCTCAGCCTCTCGCGCACGACCCCGGTCGATCGCGATCCCGACTGGGTGTTTCGCCGGCTTCACGATCCCGAGATGCTGCTTGGCTGCGTGCCCGGCGGCAGCCTCACCAGGGTCATCGATGCGGAACGATTCGAAGGCCGCATCGCGATCGGTGCCGGACCCTTCCAGTTTGCATGCGCCGGCGAAGGCCGCATCAGCGACTCAGATCCGAAAGCCCGCACCGCCGCCCTGAGACTCTGCGGGCTTGCGGACGGACGTATGCCCTACGTCCGGATCCGGATGTCGATGGCCGTTCATGGCACCCGAAGCGGGTCTGAGGTTCAGATGTCGTTCTGGGTGACCATCGTCGACCACACCGGCTTGCTCAGTCGAGGCTGGGTCGATCCGATCGCATCCGACCTGCTCGACCGCACCGTCCGGCGAATCAAACGAGAGCTCGAGGCCGCCACGGGCTACGGCCCGGCATGAACCCCCAACAGGAGAAAGCAACATGAAGAAACTGATCATCGCTTTGACCGTTCTGATCGGCATCGCGCTCGGGGTCGGGACCGCGAGCGCAGCCGGAGCGATCACGTCCGGCAGCAACAAGAGTTCCGCGCCCCCCGCGGGTGGAGCTTCCGGCGCCATCGTTGTCGACTGGAACCAGCAGCTGCTGCAGATCGTACTGACGCCCGGCGCCCAGCCCGCGACGGTGCACCCGACGCGGAGCTTCGCCATCTTGCACGCCGCGATTTACGACTCCGTCCTTGCCATCACGAAGGATGGCCCCGCGTATCTCTTCTCGGTGCCCGCGCCGCGCGGGGCACGCGTCGACGCCGCCGCGGCTCAGGCCGGCCACGACACCCTCGTCGCGCTCTACCCCAACCTCAACTCGAAGCTGAGGGCCGCCCTCGACCAGACGCTCGCCGGCGAGCTCGCGGCGATTCCGGACGGCGCTGCCAAGCAGCAAGGGATCCAGGTCGGTCATGACGTCGCCGCGCGACTGGTGGCCGACCGTGCCAACGACGGTTCCGCCAACACCCCACCACCATTCGTCGCCGGCACCCAGCCTGGTGACTTCCGGCCGGTTCCGCCAGCCTTCGCCGCCCCCGTGTTCACTGGCTGGGCGAACGTCACCCCATTCGTCCTCGACCGCGCCAACCAGTTTCGCCCTCAGCCCGAGGCGGCGCTGACCAGCCCGGCTTACGCCAACGCCCTCAACGAGGTCAAGAGCCTGGGCCAAAACACCAGCACAACGCGGACGGCCGACGAGACTGTTGCCGCCAAGTTCTGGGCCGGGCCGATCTGGAACACGTGGAACGAGATCGCCGACAACGCGGCCCTGGCCCACCACACGAACCTCGAGACCACCGCGCGCTTGTTCGCGGTCCTCAACCTGACCTTTGCCGACGGCGTCATCGCCTTTTACGACGCGAAGTACCACTACCAGATCTGGCGGCCGATCACGGCCATTCGCGCCGGCGACAGCATCGGCAACACGGCCATCGCCGGCGACCCGACGTGGACGTCGCTCGCGACCACGCCGGCCGACCCCTCTTACCCCGGTGCACACAGCGTCATCAGCGCGGCCGGAGCGACGGTGTTGTCCTCGTTCTTCGGCAAGGACGACCAGATCCAGGTGACCTCCGACGTCGTGAAGGGCACCGTGAGGACCTTTGACAGCTACCAGGCGGTCATGACGGAAGCCGGCCTGAGCCGGATCTTTGCGGGCGTCCACACTCGGCTCGACCACGAGGCGGGCCTGGAGCTCGGCCGCGATGTCGCGCGATTCGTGCTCGGCGAGTCGAAGTCGTCCGACTTCGGCGTCGAATCCAAGTCATCGGACACCACCACCCCCGCCACCCCCATCCGTGGCACCGGCGGGTACTGACCAACCACACCATTCATGAATAGGAGAAGCACTGACATGCGTTCAAACTTCGTTCTCACCGGCGGCCTGGTGGCCGCCGCGTTCATCGCCGCGGCATGCTCCCCCACCAGTTCGACGGGCCTTTATGGCCCGTCGAGTCCAGCGGCGAGCGCTGCTCCAAGTGCGGCACCGGTCGCGGCGCCCAGCGCGTCGCCGGCTCCGCCGGTCAGTTCGGGCACCGCAATCAACGTCGGGACGACGAATGTCGGCCAGGTTATCGTCGACTCCAACGGGCAGACCGTCTACCTGTTCGTGGCCGACAAGGGCGCCACGTCTAGCTGTAACAGCGCGAGCTGCGTGCAGTACTGGCCGCCAGTCCTCACCAACGGCGCTCCGCAAGCCGGAGCCGGCGTGAATGCGTCGTTGCTCGGCACCACACTCCGCGGGGATAGGACCACCCAGGTCACATACGGCGGCCACCCGCTCTACCGGTTCATCTCCGACAAGAAGGCAGGGGATGCGACCGGCCAGGGCGTCAACGCATTCGGCGCTCCCTGGTACGTCGTTTCGCCGTCTGGGGCGCAGATCGGATAGCCCTGTTCGCACATGAATACAAGGAGGTCACCGCACAGGATCAGGTTGGTTCTGCCGGTGACTCTCCCGAGGCGACTGCGTCATATGCCGAGGGCGGTGTATGTTCGATGCGGTGAGCGATAAACCGGAAACCGTGATTTCGTGGCGCGCCATCGGGGCGCGTTCGCCCGTAATCGCGAGCGATGGGGTCGAGGTCGGTCATGTGACCGAGGTGGCAGCGCTGCCCGAAGAGGACATCTTTCATGGTGTTGCGTTCGAGCACCACATACTCGGTCACCACTTCCTGGCACCGGCCGACGACATCGACAGGATCACCGAGCGGGCCGTCTATCTCAAATCGACCAGCCAGGCCGCCGAGAAGTACGAACGCTTCCATGAGCTGTACGTGAAGCGCCTCGGTCTCAGCGGGTTGTTCCGCTGGAAACATCTCGGCTGGAAGGACTCTTCGGAGTAGCTTCCACATCGCTTCGTGGACTAGGAGAAGGACGTTACAGGCCGCTCCTGAAGCACTCCGTCGACGTAGAGGTCGACCTTCTCGTTGTAGAAGCACAGCAGATTCTCGATTTTCGGGATCTCGGGAATCGGCCGCCGGTAGACCCACACGTAGTCCTTGAACGTCTTGTCACCCAGGCGCAGGTTCCAGTAGCCGGCGTCGCCCTTGTAGGGACAGTGGGTCACGGTGTCGGTCGATTCGAGCAGATCCATCCGCACGTCCAGCTTGGGAATGTAGTAACGGGTGGGTAGGCCGGTCTCGAACAGAAGCACCGGCCGGCTGGTCTCGGCGACGGTCTCGCCGTCGACCTCCACACGTACGCGACGCGAGCTGTGGACGGTGTCAACCCTCGTGTACGGATCCCGAGGGTGAACGAAGACCTCCTCGTCTTCCTCATACCAGGCGTCGATGGCGTTCCAGTAGAAGGCGATGTGGTTTTCCAGGGGAGCCAGGTCGCCGGCGGGCTCCGCGTAGCTCCAGGCAAGGTTGTCCACCGACCTGCCCGTGGCGGTCGAGCGCCAGCGCACAGTCCCTGAGGCGCCCGCGACTCCCTGCTCTTTAAGCGCCAGCAGGTCCATGCGCACGTCCGAGGTTGGAAACCAGTACACCGGAGGGCGCTTGGTCTCGAACACGAGCAACACCCGCTGGCTGTCGGCGATCGGTTGGTTGTCGAAGTACGCGCGCACCCGGCGCGGGCTGTACTCGATGTGCACCCCGTCCTTGAGTCTCGCCCGCTCAGCAGCCGGCCGCGCACGCGTCACCTCTTTCTGATTCGTCGTCATTTGTGTCTCCTTCACAGGCCGTGTTCGGCCCCGTTTGCCTTCCAGGTCCGGAACGTCGCCAGCAGGTCTCTCTGCGCTTCAGCCGAGATCGACTCCTCGCTGAGCTTGCCCAGCAACCGGATCGTCATGCGCATCTGCTCAATGTAGGCCTCGCATCCTGAACACGTGCGCACGTGAGCGTCGAAGCGCGATCGGTCCGGCTCCAGCAGGGTTCCATCCAGGTACTCAGTGATCAGCTCCACGAGCTCCTGGCAGGTCATCTCGGTGGTCGCGTGACGCATATGCCTCTCTGTCATTGCTGTAGGTAGCGCTCCATGGCGGCCCGTACTCGGGAGCGAGCACGGTGCAGCAGGACTCGCTCATTCGTATCCGAAATCGCCAGCACGTTACAAACCTCCGCTCCGGAATAACCAAGGACATCGCGCAGTGTGATCACCTCGCGCTGCCTTTCGGGCAGATCAGCCACGGCGCTGCGTACCTGGTCGAACATCTCCCCCGAGAGCAGGCGAGCCTCCGGCATCCCGGACCAGTTCGACGGCGGGGACCACCAGTGACCGGGCCAGGGATCGGAAGCGCCGCGAAATCGATCTGGGTCCACTGATGCACCGGAGTCGTGCCGCGCTTGCTGCATCCCTGAAAACGGAGTCGTGCGCGCTTCTTCACTACCTCGCCGCTTGGCGCGGTTGATGACGATGCGCATGATCCAGGTCTTCAGCTGCGAACGTCCTTCGAAGCGTCCTATGCCGTTGAGGACGCCGAGCCAGGCCTCCTGCACGACTTCCTCCGCGATGGCACGGCTCCCCACGTAGGTCAGGGCGACCTGGAGCATCGCGGATTGGTATTGGTTGACGAGCTTCGTGAAGGCGTCCTCATCGCCCGCGCGCAGCGCGAGTACGAGCTCCAATTCGTCCGTCGGCAGCGCAGCAGTGATCGAGGTCATGAAGCCCTTCAAAACGACGAACCGCGATTGGGGCCGCGATGTTCCGTGCCACGAGCACATGTAACGGATCGGGTGGCGGCGTGACTGTACCGGTGTCGCGACAGACCCGAATTCGTAAATCAAGAGTCGAAAGACGAGAAGAGGAGAAGATCAGTTTGAGACGAAGTTTCTTCAAGTTAAGTTGGCTGGCCGCAGCATGTATTGCGGCCGTGGCCTTTTCACTGGTGCTCGTGACTCGTGAGCAGCCGGCAGCATCGGCCGGAATTTCTGGCAATGCCGGATCGGCTACCGGACTGGGGCAGCTGACGGGGCTGCTTCCAACCCAAAACCTGGTCCTGGAAAGCGCGCTCCAGGTCGACCTGAGTCACGAAACCGTTCGTCTGCCCTTGTACAAGGGAACCGCCAACGGCCACACCGTGTGGTTCATCCTGACGGAGGCATCCGATGTTGGACTGGCGCACAACAGCGGCCTGAACTATGCCCCCAAGCTCGCGAACATCGCGATCAGCTGTCCGCAGTGCGTGCAAACGGTCACCCTGGATTCGCCGTCGGCCGACGCGAACAAGTTCGGGCCGGCGGTCGTCAACTTCAAGGGCGAGCCGGACTTCACCCCGACGCGCACCTTGGTACCAGGGCCGAACGGCTTCCCGCCGGCGTCGTTTTCGCCCGGCGCGGTGGCAGGCCCCGGATACAGCCCGTTCATTCGGATCGCTGGGTCCGACGTTGTCTACAGCGCTCCCATCGTGGCGACCGGAGACGGACCGTTTGACGTGACGACCCACACCAACACCGGAGACCGCGTGCTCGGGATTCACATCGCTCCCCCGCCACCGCCCGGACAGTTTCTCGACTCGTGGGTCGACCTCCTGCTGGTGAAGGGCTTCGACGCCGGCCAGCCCATCCTGTACCTCAGCACCGAGGCCGACGACCCGTTGGCTTCGGTCCTGGAGCGGTCCACCTATGTACCCGCCCTCGCCAACGCTGCGTACAACGGTGGCGATGATTTCCTCGGCTCAGCTCGCGAGCGCCTGTTCGGCTTCGTCAATGGACAAAGCGGCGCAAGCAATCCTCAGGCACAGGGGTTCGTGAACATCGTTCTCAACGGCCACGCCGCAGAGGACGCCTCCGCCTCCAACACCGCGT
>Ga0209160_1002691_pt1 | contig 14716 bp, 14 predicted proteins | sample GraSoiAngelo_153_FD_186167 | JGI IMG/M metagenome (GOLD analysis project Ga0209160, IMG submission 186167) | Grasslands soil microbial communities from the Angelo Coastal Reserve, California, USA - 14_1009_12_40cm (SPAdes) (version 2) | ecosystem: Environmental > Terrestrial > Soil > Grasslands ...
CCGCAGCGACAAGGCCCGCGGCGCCGAGCCGGAGCCAGCGGAGCCAGCCGCGGCCACTGTCCGGATCGACTCGAAGGACCCGATCTGTGGAATGACCGTCGACGGTGCGACCGCGAAGTTCCGCTCGCAGTTCTCGGGACGCGCGGTGTATTTCTGCTGTCGCCACTGCAAGGAGATGTTCGACCAGGATCCGGAACGGTACCACCTGGCGTTGTAGCGCTCCGGACCCGATGTATCACCGTGGCGACAGCGGAAGGACGTCGCTACTGCACGCCCGTTACGCGACCCACCAATGCCGGTCAGCGACCAATATATGCCGGTCTGCATATCCTTCTCTTGACCGGCCATCGAACGCTTGAAGTCCGCGTCGCTATGAGATGATTTGCCCTCATCCCGATATACGCCGGTCGCGCTATGCTGCGAGATATGCTGCAACGGCGGTGTTATGCAGTTCTGTGGAATTAGAAGTTCGGCGCAGTGAATGGTTGCGAAGCCAAGGAGGGGACTATGCCGAGGCCTGTGAGTTCCACACTGTGCCTGGCGATCGCGTCGTTCGTCCTGTTCTGCACAGCCCCAGAGACAGCTGATGCTCGGATCACCCGACTCGAGATCACCCGTATCGAATCGCCGGCATTCGGCGGCGCCAGCTTCGACAGGGTCGGACACTACGAGCGCCTGATCGGACGCGCCTACGGGGAAGTCGATCCGAAGCATGCGCTCAACGCGGTCATCCAGGACATCGAGCTGGCGCCCCGGAACGCCCGGGGCCTCGTCGAGTACTCGACCGACGTCGACATTCTCAAGCCGATCGACCCGGCCCGCGGGAACGGCGTCCTGTTCTTCAACGTCGTCAACCGCGGCAACAAAGGAGGTCTGCCGTCCTACAACGCTCGGACGGGTGACCTCGCGGCGAACAATCGGCTGGCCAGTCCCGGCGACGGCTTCATGATGCGCGAGGGTTACACCATCGTCTGGTTCGGCTGGCAGGCGGACGTGCTTCCGGGAAACAATCGCGTGACCATGCAGGTGCCGATCGCCCGCAATGCGGACGGCACACCGATCACGGGGATCGTGCGATCGGAGATCGTCGTGGCGACCCCCACCGCGACCGTCAATCTCTCCACCGGGTATTTCACGCAGTTCACCCACGCCAGCTATCCGACTGTCAGCACCGACAACCGCACGCCGCTCGCGGACGGGTTCGTCCCTACCCTCACCGTTCGTGCGCGCGCGGGAGAGGCGCGTCAGCCCATCCCGAACACCGAATGGTCGTTCGCGGCCTGCCCGGACGGCGGCCCCCCGCGCCCGAGCGAGACGCAGCTCTGCTACGCGACGCAGTTCCAGCCGGGCCGGTTGTACGAGCTCGTCTATCGCGCCAAGGACCCGACCGTGCTCGGCCTCGGGTACGCCGCCATGCGCGACCTGGCCGCGTTCTTCAAGCACGAGCCACGCGACTCGAGCGGTACCGCCAACCCCATCTACCGGCCCAGCGCGAAGGCGGCCATCCAGGGCAGCTCCCAGAGTGGCCGCAACATCCGCACCTTCCTGCATCTGGGCTTCAATCAGGATGAGGCCGGTCGCATCGTGTACGAGGGGGCCCTGCCTCACATCGGCGGCGGACTGGCCGCTCTCAACATTCGCTTCGCGCATCCCGGCCGAGCCTGGGGCGAGCAGGTCGACCATCTCTATCCGGCCTACGATTTCCCTTTCACCTACGCGCGGATCAGCGATCCGATTACCGGCCGCACGCAGGGTATCCTCGACCGTTGCCGAACAACCAACACGTGTCCCCGCATCTTCCATGTGGCGACGGCGCTCGAGATGTGGGAAGGCCGGCAGTCGCTCGGGCTGACCGACCCTCTCGGCACCACGGATGTTGCCGACCCGGAGGGTGTCCGCACGTACATCATGGCCTCGACCCAGCACGGCTCGGCCCCGGTGCCACTGGCCACCCAGCCCCCGTTCGGTAACTGCCAGCAGCAGCCGAACCCGAATCCGCAGCTCTGGACGATGCGGGCGCTGCTAGTGGCCTTCACGCGCTGGGTGCGTGACGACGTGGCGCCGCCAACCAGTGCCGTCCCACGCATCGCCGACCGGACGCTGGTTCCGCCTGAGGACGTGCGCTTTCCGAGCATTCCCGCCAACACCTACGGCGGCGTTTCTCGCCCCGCCGTCAAGTTCCTACGCCTGACGAATCCGCTCCACGTCCTCGACTTCGGACCCCAGTACCGGGCCCAGGACTCGACGGGAATCATTACCGTCGAGCCGCCGCGCATCGGCGCGCGCCCGTATCGGCTCCTCGTGCCACAGGTGGACGCCGACGGCAACGATGTGGCGGGAATCCGCTCCGTCCATCTCCAGGTACCGATCGGGACCTACACAGGCTGGAACCTCTTCCGCGCCGGTCGCTTCGAGGACGGCTTCTGCAGCCTCCAAGGCAGCTTCATCCCGTTCGCCCGCACGCACGCCGAGCGATCGGCCACCGGTGATTCACGGCCGGCGCTCGATGAGCGCTATCCCACCCACGAGGCGTACGTCGAGGCCGTGCACCGAGCCGCGAGCGATCTCGTCAAGCAGCGGCTCCTGTTGGCCAACGACGCCGCGGCGCTCGTGGCAGAGGCGGAAAAGGATGGTGTCCGGGTCGCGCCATGAGTGCCGGATCCTCGCACCAGTTTAGCGGCCCGCCGAACCGCGGCATGCAGCCGACGGCCTTCGGCCGCGGCTGATACCGACGTTCGGCGACTTGGAGAATGGGCCGAAGTTGATGCATCGCTTGCCTGGGGCTCCTTGGTTGGAATGAGGACGGCGCTAGCTCTCATCGTCACGCTGACGCTTGGAACGGTCGCCGGTCCGGTCACCGCGGAAGCACAGCAGGCGGCAAAGGTCCCCCGCATCGGTGTTCTCCATCCCGGCGCCCAGGCTACTTCTTCGCATTTTGCCGCAGCCTTTGACCAAGGCTTGCATGAGCATGGGTATCGACAAGGCCAAAACATCGCGTTGGAACGCCGATTCGCCGAGGCCAAGGCCGAGCGGATATCAGAGATCGCTGCCGAGCTGGTGCGCCTGAAGGTGGACGTGATCGTGACGTCCACCGACGTCGGGATCGCCGCGGTCAAGCTGCAGACTCAGACGATTCCGATCGTGATGGCCAACAGCACCGATCCGGTCGGGACAGGCTTCGTTGGGAGCCTGGCGCGACCCGGCGGGAATGTCACCGGCCTCAGCAGCATCTCCCCCGAGCTCAGCGGCAAGCGCCTAGAGCTCTTAAAGGAAGCCCTCCCGGCGCTCTCCCGAGTAGCGATTGTGTGGAATCCGGACGTCCGGGGCGGCGTGCTTGACTATAAGGAAACAGAGAGTGCGGCGCGTTCGCTGCGTCTACAGCTTCAATCTGTCGAGGTGAACCGCGCCGATGACTTCGATCGCGCGTTCGCCGCGTTGGCGTCAGGACGTGCGGAGGCGTTGACCGTTGCTACATTCTCGCTCGCGTTCAGGAATCGCAGCCAGATAGCAAGTTTGGCGCAGAAGAATCGGCTGCCGTCGATGTTTGGACTAAGGGAGTACGCGGACGCTGGCGGCCTCATGGCCTACGGGCCGAATTACGCCGACGGCTGGCGCCGTGCCGCCACGTATGTGGACAAGATTCTAAAGGGTGCCAAGCCGGGCGAACTGCCGGTGGAGCAGCCCACCAAGTTCGAGTTAGTTATCAACCTGAAGACAGCGACGGCACTGCGGCTGACGATCCCGCCGTCGCTCCTGCGGCGAGCGGATCATGTCATTCAGTGAGTCCTGACGGCATTGAATGAGTAACCTGCACGTTGTAACGGGTGCTTTTGGCTACTCTGGCCGCTACATCACCGAGCGGCTGCTCCGAGCCGGCAATCGCGTCCGTACCCTTACGAACTCCCCCGATCGCGAACAGCCATTCGGAGATCGAGTCGAGGTACATCCCTTCAACTTCGACCACCCCGAGCGACTCGCGACGTCCCTCGAAGGTGCCCAAGTCCTCTACAACACCTACTGGGTGCGCTTCAATCACGCGGACTTCCGCTACTCGCAGGCAGTCGACAACACGCGCGCCCTCTTCTCCGCAGCCCGGCGTGCTGGGGTCTTGCGCGTAGTCCACGTCAGCATCACCAATCCTTCGGAAGATTCTCCCCTAGAGTACTTCCGCGGGAAGGCTGTTCTGGAGCGGGAACTCAGAGAATCTGGGCTTTCGTATGCGATCTTACGTCCGGCCGTGCTCTTCGGAGGGGAGGACATCCTGATCAACAACATTGCCTGGGTTCTCCGCCACCTGCCCATCTTCGGAGTTTTTGGCGCGGGTCACTATCGCCTGCAGCCGATCCATGTTCACGATTTCGCCGAACTCGCTGTTGCGCAAGGAGCCGCGCGCGTAGACCGAACCATCGATGCCATCGGCCCCGAGACCTACAGTTATCGCGACCTCGTCCGGGAGCTCGCGCGAATCATTGGCGTGTGGCGTCCGATCGTCTCCGTTCCCCCGCAGCTTGGCTACGCCACGGGGTGGTTCCTGGGCAAGCTCCTCGGGGACGTTCTGATCACGAGGGACGAAGTGGACGGCCTCATGCGAGACCTTCTCGCAACAGAATCCGAGCCAACGGGCCGAACAAGGCTATCCTCCTGGGCACGCGAGCACGCCGCCACACTTGGCAGACGGTACGCAACGGAGCTCGGCAGGCGGAGAAACCGCAGCGTTGCGTATGCTCACGCTAGGTAACGCGCCGGGAGGGTTGCCGTCCAACAAGCGAATGGAGCGGCGGGGACGACCGGCTGGGGTGAATGTGGTCGTGAGTGGGCCGGCCGCTCATTCACGATCCGTTAGACAACACCTGGAAGGACGGGACACCCCGTGAGCTGATCCGAAAGATCGAACGGAGTTTATGTCGACGTTGCGGCAGCCCGCGAGGGTCGCAACCGCGCTGTGCTCTGACGCGCGCGCTCCGGTTGGTTCGTGATGGCCGATGTACAGATCCTACCTGGGAAATGTCCACTGCTCTCAGACCCGGTTGTGCAGCAGCATCAACGACCTGACCGCAGATGCGCGAGGAAGATTCCTGGTCAACTACGAGATCCTTGGCAACAGCGACCCAGTTCTCCACGCGCACGTGACTCCCCGGTACGCGTCGGAACCCGAGGAGCGCCGGAAATCGCCGGCCTGGTTCTACGATTTTCCCGCAGCAACACATTTCGACCCAGACAAGCACGGCGCGCTGCAAGCGCGAATCGCTCGAGCCCTCACTGAACTCGGTCTCCTCGTAGGGGATACGCAGCATGTCGTCTAACAATCATTCACCGGGCCGCCGCGAATCCGGCTCTCTTGTGAACACGGTGGTCCCGGAGGCGGCGGCCGACGATGCGGAGCGTTAGCCCTTAAGAGATGGCGAAGTGGCGTTACGGCCTAATCGCTGCATACGTCGGCTTTGGCCTCGTTGGCGGCTGGGTCGCGATCTACCGGCAGGCATTCATTGGTCTGGCGCTGTTCGGCGTTGGGTTCGTATGCATTTCCATTCATGTGGCGATTGAGCGGAAAGAGAGGAAGTATGAGGAGGCAGCTCAGGCTGTGTGGGTCGCGGACGTGCAGCGAGCGGCAGATGATGTGGGGCTGGAGGACTACGGCATAACTTCGCTTCAGGAATTGGCTCGTTATCATGACGCAGCCGGCAGAGCGGCGGTGCTGGCGGCCCTACGGTCGCTACCAGCGGGTCAGCGCTCTTTGCTTGTCGCTGCTCGCAAGGTGGAGCCAGATGCCGACTGGGACTAAGGGGCTGACCTAATATCATAGTGTCGACAATTGAAGGACGGGAGGAGGTGCCGGATCATTGGGTCGGTCACAGTCAGGCATGGGCGAGGTTCGGGTCGCGGTCAGGTTGACGAACGCGGTCGACGAGGGCATGGTCCGGCGCGGCATGCTGACGCCGGACCAGGTCAGGACCTACCAGGCGGACGCGCTCGTCGATACCGGGGCCGTTCGCACGGTCATCCCTCCGCAAGTCGCGGCTCGTCTCGGTCTGGGCATTCGAGGTCAGCGGATGGCCGAGTATGCCGATGGACGCACGGAGGCCGTCAGCGTGACAGAGCCTCTCGTCGTCGAGATCGACGGGAGGGACACTCTGGAGGAGGCCCTCATACTCGGCGACGAGGTCCTGATCGGACAGACGGTGCTCGAGAAGCTCGACCTGTTCGTGGATTCTCGACGACGACGGCTCGTCCCCAACCCGGCGCACGCGGATCAGCCGATCACGAAGGTCAAGCTCGCCGCGAGTGAGGTCGCTTAGCCCCCGTAGAAGACCTTGTCGCCGAGCTCCTTCATCCACAGCGTCGCGTCGTCGGCCCGTCCGTCAATGGTCTTGGCCAGACCGACCTCGACCACCTTGCCGACGAAGATCGAGTGGTCGCCCATCTCCACTGTCGTCTCGAGTGAGCACTCGATGAACGCGGGTGTGCTCGCCAGGATCAGCGCGCCGGTCTTGCCCGTACGGAAGGGCTCGCCGGAGATGGTGTCGCCCTTCTTCTCGGCGGGCTTGAAGAACGTGAACGCCAGGGCCTGCTGGCCCTTGCCGAGCACGTTCAGCGCGAAGGCCTTCGTGTCCTTGATCAGCGCATGACCCGCGGAGTCGGTTTTGACGCCGACCACCACCAGCGGCGGCTCGAATGAGGCCTGGGTGACCCAGTTCACGGTGCCCGCCGAGATGCGGCCGTCCTTGTGCGCCGCGGTGAGGACGTAGAGACCGTACGGGATCATCCGGAGCGTGGTCTTCTTGACGTTCGGGTCCATAGAGTCCCTCCTGGCCGGGAGGATACGGCGGATGCCGGCCCGGGTCCAGCGGTCCGGCGGCTTTGCAGACCCCAGGCTTTCGCGTACCATCGGTTCACGACGACGAACTTTCCGAGGAGGGGCCCATGCCGCTGACGGAGCTCAACCACTACTTCATCCGGGCGAACGAACTCGAAAAGACGAAAGATTTCTACTGCGACGTGCTCGGGTTCCAGGTCATGCCGCGGCCGACCTTCCCCTTCCCCGGGTACTGGCTCGGGGTGAACGGCAAGATCCAGGTGCACATGGGGCCGGATGGCATCGACAACGCTGACATGTACTATCTCGGGACGCCGAAGAACGCGGTCACGGATCACGCGGGCGTCGTCGATCACATCGCGTTCCTGGCCACCGAGCCCGGCAACTTCATTCGGCGCTTCAAGGAGCGCGGGATCGACTTCCAGCCGCGCTCGCTGCCGGAATTCGATCTCTATCAGATCTTCGTCAAGGACCCGAACGGCCTCACGATCGAGCTCAACTTCTTCGGCATGAAGGACGTCTCGGACTGGGGCGGCGAGGACTACTCGAAGATGCCTCAGGTCGCCAGCATGCGCGCATGACGGGATCCGGGCGCGCGCCCGCGAGCTTCACCGACGTCGGTTACGACGAGGCGATGCGCCGGGCGCGCGCGCTGGTGCCGGCTCTGCGCGAGCGCGCGCTCGGCGCCGAGGCCGGGCGCCAGATGCCGGAGGAGACGATCGAGGACCTGCATCGCACCGGGCTCTTCCGGTTCCACCAGCCCCGCCGTTGGGGCGGCATGGAGCTCGATTTCGTCGCGCTCTTCGACGTCCCGGCCGAGATTGCTCGCGGCTGCGCCTCGACGGGCTGGAACGTCGCTAACCTCGGCGTGCATCACTGGATGCTCGCGCTCTACGACGAGCGCGCCCAGGAAGAGGTGTGGAGCAAGAACCCTGATGCCCTGATCGCCTCGGGCATCGCCTATCCGCAAGGCAGCGGGCGCCGGGTCGACGGCGGCCTGGTCATCAGCGGCTTCTGGAACTTCTCGAGCGGCGTCGACGCGTCCGACTGGAACATGCTCGCGGTGATGGTCCGCGAGGGCGAGCGCGTCGTCGATCATCGGATGTGCCTGGTGCCGAAGAGCGACTACGAGATCGTCGACGACTGGAACACGCTCGGCATGCGCAGCACGGGCTCCAAGTCGGTGCGCGCGAAGGACGTGTTCGTCCCCGAGCACCGCGCGCTGTCGATGTACCTGGCACGGGGCGGCAGCCAGTTTCCGGGAGCGCGCGTCAACTCGAATCCCCTTTACCAGGTGCCGCTGGCCGCACTCGGATCGCACTGCCTGGCGGGGGCCGGTGTCGGCAACGCTCAGGCGGCGCTCGAAATGACGCTCGAGGCGATCCGCGAGCGGAGCACCAACTACACCGCGATGCGCATGCGTGATTTCCAGGCGGTGCAGCTTCGTGTCGCCCGCGCCGGCGCGATGGTCGACGGCGCCCGTCTCATGATCCGCGCCGACTGTACCGAGGCCGAGCGGATCGCGCGGGACAACCGCGTGCCGACGATCGAGGAAAAGCTGCGCTTCAAGCGCAACGTCGCCTACGCGATGGAGCTCTGCACCGAGGCGGTCGACACCCTCCATGCGCTCGCCGGCGCCAACGGCATCTACGATCGCTATCCGATCCAGCGCCTCTTTCGCGACCAGCACGCGCTCGCGGCCCACATCGGCTTCAGCTGGGACGCGCAGGCTGCGCCGTGGGCTGTCGTCGCGATGGGTGGAGAGTTCAACTCGCCGGTTATGTAGTGTGTTCACCGGGTTGCGGTCGTGGCCGCGTCCATCACCGGTTCGGGGGTGTCGGGATCGATCGAGCAGTCGGGGCCGAGTAGAAGGAAGCGCCCGGCCAGCTCGGCGATGGCGCGGCGTCCGCGGGCTTCGAGCTCGGCCGGCGGTAGGCCCTTGATGACAGGCTTGGCGGGCAGCCCGCCGACGACGGCCCGTCCCGTGCGTCGGTGGGCTTCGCTCAGCGACGGGTTCCCCGGAACCGTGGCCCAGCTCAACGCCGTCGCCGGGTAGTCGACGAACTCGTCGAAGAGAATCTCCTCGCCGCACACGTGAAGCAGGTTGAAGGGCGCGCCCTCGACCTGGCCGAGGATGCGCAGATCGTGAGGCCGCTGGAAACGTCGGCACTGTTCCGCGGTGGAGAGCTCCCCGGTGGCCATGTTGGTGGCGTAGAAAAGGCCGTCGGCGCCCTCGGCCATCGCGGCGCGCGCGTAGGCCCCGAGCGTCTCCGCCATCGCGCTCAGCGCGTGATCCACCGCCGCCGCTTCCGAGCCCATCAGGGACAGCACTGCAGGCCGGCCGCCAGTAAGGAGAAAAGGCAGGACCATCAGCGGCGAGAAGACCGTCCAGATGATTGGCGTCTCCGTCCCCACCGCCTTGCGGATCGCGCGCAGCGCCTGGAGCTGCTCGCCGAGCGCTCCGGTTCGTGCATCGGCAGGCTCGAGGCGCCGCAGGTCCTCCGCCGTCGCCAGCGGCACCCGCTCCACCGTATACGGTGTCGCGCGCTCGCGCGACGGGGCGTAGCGAAGCCCCCACATCTCCGCGAAGCACTGCGCCCGGCTCTGCGGCTTCAGAAAATCCCAGTCGAAGCGCCGGGCGAGCCGGAGCGTCTCGGCGGTGAGCGTCTCGGCCGAGTTCTCGGTGGCGAAGTTGTGAAGCCAGAGGCTCACCGGCACGCGGTCGACCGGTGCGCCGCGCAAGGCCGCCATGACGCGCTCGCGCTTGGTCATGTCAAGACTCCTGGAGCCTCGAAAGGCCCTGATTCACGTGGCCGATCATAGTACAGTTGCCCGCCAGGAGGGCGATCAGCCATGTACGAAGTCTTTGCGCTCAAGTACGGGGAGCGGGACACGACGAAGTGCCAGTTCTTCTATCGCGAGTCCTCGCACGACAAGCTCACGCTCGACTACTTCGTGTGGCTGATCCTCGGCGGTCCGCAGCCGCTCCTGGTGGACACCGGCTTTCGCGACGACGACGCGCGCGCCCGCGGCATCCGCAACTACGTGAGCCCGGCGGCGATGGTCGAGCGCGCGGGGGTCAAGCCCGGCGACATCCCGATCTCGCTCATCACGCACCTCCATTACGACCACTGGGCCGGCCACAGCCTGTTCCCGAACGCCGAATTCTGGATCCAGGGCGAGGAAGTCGCGTTCTGGACCGGCCCGTTCGGCCGGCTGCCGGCCTTCCGCGGATCGGCCAACGTCGAGGCGCTGGCGCACCTGACGACGTTGAACTACGGCAACAAGATCCGGATCGTCGAGGGTGACCACGAGGTGTGGCCGGGCGTCCGCGTTCACCGAGTCGGCGGCCACACCGCCGGCCTGCAGATCGTCAGCGTCGAGACCCGGCGCGGCCCCGTCGTGCTCACGTCGGATGCCTCGCACTTCTATCACAACGTCGAGACGCGGCAGCCCGTGCAGATCATCACGAGCCTGCCGGAGATGCTGACCGCCTTCGACACGATCGATCGCCTTGCCGGATCCGCCAAGCTGGTCGTCGCCGGCCACGATCCTCAAGTATCGGAGCGCTTCAAGCCGGTCGAGCCGGGCATCATCAAGATCGCGTGAGGCCAGGCGCGCATCTGCATTACCGGTAGATCTCGTTGAACCGGGTCTTGAGGCTCTTCGCTTCCTTCTCGATCTACTCGTAGTCGGTGTACCAGGTCACGGCGCCCTCGCGCTTGGCGGCCGGGAGATCGACGGGATCCGGCGTGAATGTCGCGGTCTGGGCGGCCGCCGGTGCGACGAGCGATATCACGACGAAGCCTGCAGGGAGTGTTCGAGTCACTCGATCCCCCCGTCAGCCGTCATGAATCTGAAGCCACTGAACCGTGGCCTCTCGCACAAGGCCTCAGCGTCGGAGGCCCTATGCTAACGTGCTAGCGCCCGCCAGGCGGCGGGCGGAGGGAGCTTATGCCCACGTCCTCCACCATGAACGCCGTGATCCTTCACGACGCCGACCAGATGCGCGTCGAGGCGTGGCCGCGACCCGAGCCGGGCCCGAGCGAGGTGCTGCTGAAGGTCGAGGTCGCGTCGATCTGCGGCACGGACGTGAAGGTGCTCCATCGCACGCTCCAGGGCCAGCCCGCCGGTCGGTTCGTGATGGGCCACGAATACGCCGGGACGGTCGCCGCCCTCGGTCCCGGCGTCGACGAGTTCCGGGTCGGCGACCGCGTCGCCGTCGAGGTGCACAAGGGCTGCGACCGCTGCGAGAACTGCATCAAGGGCTGGTACACCTCCTGCCTGAACTACGGCGACGTCTCCAAGGGCCACCGCGCCAAGGGTCTCACCTGCGACGGCGGGTTCGCCGAGTTCGCGGTGAATCACATCAACACGCTCTACCGACTGCCGGAGAACCTCTCCTTCGAGCAGGCCTGCATGGTGACCACCGCGGCCTCGCCCCTCTGGGCGATCGACCTGATGGGCGGCTACGTCGCGGGCGAGACGGTCCTGGTGCAGGGCCCGGGTCCCATCGGGCTCATCGCCGTGCAGCTCTGCAAGGCGCTCGGCGCGGCGCGGGTCATCCTCACCGGCACCCGCGACTCGCGGCTGGCGATCGGTGAGCAGCTGGGCGCCGACCACACGATCAACATCCGCAACGAGAACCTCCGCGATCGCATGCGCGAAATTACGGGCGGCCGGGGCGCCGATTGTGTCCTCGAGTGCGCCGGCGGGCCCGGCTCGATGCAAGAGGCGCTCGAGAACGTCAAGCGGGGGGGCCGCATCGGCGTGGTCGCCTGGTATGCGGGCCCGGTCGAGGTCGACATGAACCTGGCCGTGCGCTCGAACGTGCGCATCTACGCGGCGCGCGGAGAGGGCGGCATGAACTGCGGGCGCTCGCTCGAGCTCATGAGCAAGGGCAAGATCCTGGCCGATCCGATCATCACGCATCACTTCCGTCTCGACCAGATCCACGATGCGTTCCATACCTACACGGAGCGCATCGGCAACGCCCTCAAGGTCGTGATTCACATATAGCCGAGGCTCCCGGACATCCGCGGGCGCGCGTTATCTCTTCCCTAGGGGCGCCGTCCTTACATATCATCGAGGTGGTCACGTCGTACGGAGCCCAGATACACTGGGCCCCGCTCTGAATCTGGACGAATGATTGTCAGTCGGAGGAGCTATGACGCGATTCGCCTTTGCGAGACTCCCATGAGGATCTACAACGTCGTCGGCTACACGCTGCTGATCCTGCACGCGCTCGTCTCGGCGTTCCTCGCGCCGTCGCACTTGGGTCTCGGCGGAGGCCTTCTGGTCGGTGGGCTGTACCTCCTGCTCATCTGGCTGCTGGCCGGCATCTATCTGCCCGAGATCCTGCACATGGGCATCGCGCATCGGGCGCTCGAGTTCAAGGGATGGTTCGTCAAATCGACGACGCTCCTCTGCAACGCGGTCGCGATCTACGTCAACCCGCGCTCGTGGGTGAACCGCCACCGTCATCACCACGCATTCTCCGATCGCGACGGCGACCCCAACAAGCTCGGCGCGGACGGCTTCTGGAAGACGCTCTACCTGTGCCTGTTTCCGTATCGCTGTCAGCTCGATCTCGCCCGCGACCCGATCCTCGAGAGCTGGCCCATGCGCCTGGCGGCGAGCCCGGCGTTCGCGGTCGCGGCCCAGTTCAGCAGCTTCGCCTTCGTCTGGGGGCTCGTGTCGGACTGGGTGTACGCGCTCGCGCTATGGTGCAGCGTACGGCTCGTCGGTCTGTGGACGAACATGGTGCAGAACTACTGGACCCACGACCGGAGGTTCGGCGCCCGACGCTATCATGATGACGACAACGCCATGAACATCGGCGACTGGCTACCGGTGACGGCCACTTTCAGCGCCTGCCTGCAGAACAACCATCACCACCATCCCCAGTTCCTACGGCTCAGTCACTCCTCCGAGGAATACGACTTCGGCTTCCAGGCGCTGCGCCTGATGAAAAGGCTCGGCCTGGTAAAGGCGTCGAATACCGGCGGCCGGCTGCCCACAGGCCTCGAGCTGAAAGAAGTCGGGCTCTAGAACGGGCATGCTCGAGCGTGGCGCCGTGAGCTGCGTGAACACGGGCGAGCTACCGTGGAGGCCGTCGAGCTTCGCCGCGGGAGTCTACGTGAAGGACATCGCGGTCACCGACGGCTGGGAAATGCAGGTCGTCCGTTTCGAGCCGGGCGCACGGTTTCCGCTGCACGCTCACGAGTGGCCGGAGTTCGTGTTCATCCTCGAGGGTGAGCTCATTCAGGCGGGACGGCGATTAGGGCCCGGCTGGGCCAGCGTGGCCAGCGCCGGGAGCGTCGACCAGGACGTGCACTCGGACATCGGGTGCGTGTTCGTGCTGGTCGACCGCGCCTGAAGCGTCCGGGTCAGCAGGCTCAGATCGCCAGGGTCGACTCCCAGAACATCTCCTCGAGCTTGAGACGGCGCGGCGCGAGCCCCTGCCGGAACGTGTAGCCCGCCAGCGTCTCCAGGGTCTTTCTGTTGCGGGCGACCCCGTAGGGAAACGGATCGTCGCCCATCAGGGCCCGCGTTTCCTCGGCTTCGGCGACGAGCCAGGGCAAGCTCACCGGCAGGGCCGCGGTGAAGTTCAGGCGCTCATATGCCAGCCGTTTGGCCTCGACGAAGGCGTCGTAGAGACTTCGCGGCAGCCAGGGGTGCTGGCGCGCCAGCTCTTCTCTCAGCACGAGCGTGTGCATGATCGGGAAGATGCCGGTCTTCTCGTAATACTCGCGCTCGACCCGGCGAAAGTCGGGAAAGAGCCGACGCACACGCAGGCCAAACGTCGCCGGCCTGCGGGCCCCGACGAACGCGTCGAGCTCCCCCGCCGCCACCATCTCGCCCAGGTTCCGCCCGGCCGGCACGAGCTGATGCCGTACGTCCGGTGGAAGGGTCACATCCACTTCCTTGACGAGCGATCCCTCGCCGCCCTCGAACCAGCGCATCTCCTTCGGCGCCACGCCGTACTCATCTTCGAGCATCCCGCGGATCCACACCGCCGCGGTCATGTGGTACTTCGGCACGCCGACTCGCTTGCCGGCGAGGTCCTTGGGCGTGGCGATCCCGGCGTTGGCCCCGATGAAGATCGACGAGTGCCGGAAGCTGAACGACGGAAAGACCGGAACGGCCACGAGGGGCTCGCCGCGGCCCCTGAGCACGGTGTACGTCGACAGCGAGAGCTCCGAGACGTCGAACTCGCGAAATCGGGCCATCCGGTAGAACATCTCTTCCGGAGCCAGCGTGATCACGTTCAGCTCGACGCCCTCGGGCTCGACCTCGCCGGTCCTGATGGCCCGGGTGCGATCGTAGTCGCCGCACGCGAGCGTGAGGGTGAGTCTGGCCACCCCCGTCACCGCGCCGCGGCGGTCGCGGGCTCGACGACCGCCGACGTGTAGCCGCTGTAGCGCCGGTAGCAGCGCACCGCGTTCTCCCAGAGGAGCTTGCGCCGCGCGCTCTCCGGGATCGACGTCCACTTGAGGACCGCGTCAACCGACTTGGGAAACCAGCTCTCCGAGTGCGGATAGTCCGTCGCGAACATCAGGGTGTCCTCGCCGATGGCCTCGATGGCCTGGCGCAGGGACAGCTCGCCCTCGTGCAGCTGGATGCTCTGGAAGTACTGTGGCCCGCGGATGTACTCGCTCGGCTTTTTCTTGAGCCGCGGCAGCGCGTGCTGGCTCATCTCCGCCTGCTCGTCCAGGCGCGAGGCCCAGAACGCGAGCCAGCCGTGGCCGCACTCGAGCGAGGTCAGGCGCAGACTCGGGAAGCGATCGAGCACGCCCGATCCGATGAGCGCCGCCATGTTGCGCTGGGCGTTCCACACGTGGCTCGCGGAGCGCACCAGGAACATGTTGTCCCAGTTGTCCCACATGCCCGGCGGATACG
>Ga0209160_1002696_pt1 | contig 14705 bp, 20 predicted proteins | sample GraSoiAngelo_153_FD_186167 | JGI IMG/M metagenome (GOLD analysis project Ga0209160, IMG submission 186167) | Grasslands soil microbial communities from the Angelo Coastal Reserve, California, USA - 14_1009_12_40cm (SPAdes) (version 2) | ecosystem: Environmental > Terrestrial > Soil > Grasslands ...
TGGTATTCCCGCACAAGTTACAATTCCGGCCGCAAGCACAAGCGAGGACGACAACGGGTGCCTCAATCGCATGAATTCCTCCCGAAAGCGACCCATATCTTAGCGTGAGCCAAACCAGCGAGCTAGAGAGCTACCTTGAACTTGCCGACAATGCGAACAAACGTGCCATGAGCGACGATGGTTTCGGGTACGTCGAAGCGTCCGGCGCGCAACACGGGAATGGAATCGTTTTTCTCATGAGAAGCGGCCGAGACGGTGCGAACGTCGTGCAAGCGTGTGCTTGCCTGGATCGGTGGATTGCCGAAGGATTGCTTAGTGCAAACGACCTCGTCGCCTTCATCGAAATTGACGCCGAGAATTTGAATTTCCGGAGAGCGGCCGGTGCTGAGAAGCATGCGATTCCGCTTGTGAGGGATGTTGAAGGAACAGATCGCGACTTCATCCCCGCGAAAGGCAGCAGCGTCGTCGGCCGGCGCGTCGTCGCGATCGTCAATGGGAGGGCCAGGCTTGTAGTCATAGATGGAAGCGTCGTCGTCCTTGGGAAATTGCAAATTGGAGCTATCTCGGTCACGATTGTCCCAAAGACTTTCGATGGTCTGAGTGATGCCGCTGTAGTGGGCCTTGGGAAGATTGCACGTAAATGTATACGGGTCGTTTGCAAGAGGGATGCCGCGCGGAATCGTCATGGTGTGATGGCCGTGGACGAGAGAAGGCAGAGGATAGCTCGCGGTGACGCTGTTGGCGCTTACTACTTCGAGTGAGCCCTGAGATAGATCTCGGTCGAGCTCATAATCAACGCGAAGGGACTCGGTTGTGTGGCGATTATTCTTGTCAGTACCGATATTGGGAGTCAGGTAGACGATGCGCATAGGGGAGGAGTCGTACAACTCACCGGAGGCTGAATCCAGACCGCTTTCCCCCAACTCGAGGCGCCGCCTGATTTCCTCAAACTTTTTCTTGCGGGCTGCCGCTTTCCCTGCGTGATCTTCGGCACCACCCCCAGCACCCTGCAGAGGGCTCGCTGAACCGGAAGGCGACTGCGCGGCGAGCCAGCCAGCGGCCAGCGGCAAAACCAAGATGCCAAGACATATCGAGAAAATGTTTCGCAAGGTCTGTTCAGCCCAAGCCAAAATTTGGCGAATCACCAAGTATTTCCCTACCCCGGCGGCCAGCGGAAATTGCGTCCGCCGAGTAGATGCAAATGCAGATGAAAGACGGATTGGCCCGCCCCGGTACCGTTATTCAGGACCGTGCGGTAGCCCGCGAGGAGCTTGCGCTCGCGCGCGAGCTGCGCGGCCACCAACTGCAGCTTACCAAGTACGGCTTGATCTTCAGGCGCGGCTTCGGTCAGCGATTCAAAATGCTTACGCGGACAAATCAGGATATGCGTGGGCGCTTGCGGGCTGATGTCCTCAAACGCGAAGAGGTCGGAGTCTTCGTAGACAATCTTCGATGGAATCTTCTTCTCGGCAATCTTGCAGAACAAACAGTCGGCGCTCATCGGGTTCCTCCTGCGGCTGTGCCTTCATCCAATCGTGTAACGAATGGCGTGAATCCTTCGCGGGCGCGAAGCTGGTCGCTGAATTGATGCGCGCTATCTTCTCCGGAGATCTTGCCGACGCGCACGCGGTACAACACGCCATCGGGAGAATCATATAGCTGAATAAAGATGGGCGAGTAAGTCGCGCTGAGGCGGTCGCGGAGCCGCTCAGCGTTGGTGCGTTCGCGGAACGCTCCTACTTGCACGGTGAAGAAGCCGGACGTGGGATCGACGCCCGGAGAAACTACTTCCACGCGGACAGGCACGACGCCGGGGCCGACGGATTCCACTTCTCGCGCGGCGGCAAAGGAAAGATCGATGATGCGATTATCAACAAAGGGTCCGCGGTCGGTGATTCGCACCACCGTGGACTTGCCATTGTTCACGTTCGTGACGCGCACCATGGTCTCAAATGGCAGCGTGCGGTGCGCCGCCGTGAGCTTATACATGTCGTAAATCTCGCCGTTGGAAGCGCGCCGCCCGTGAAACGGCACGCCATACCAAGACGCGTTGCCTTCCTCCGTATAGCCTGAAGGAGCGGGCCGGGCGGCGGCCTTATTGCGTTTCGCGGCAGGCGCGGCCGACGGCCGCGACGCTGAAATTTCGGGCACATTGGTCGAGCGTTTCCCAGCCTCCCCCGTTGCCGGCGGCGTTTCCGTGGGTTGCGCCGGAGGCGGCTGGCGAGCAGCCACAGGCCTGCGAGAACCGCAACCGGAAACTACCGGTAAAAGCAGCAAGCTAAGTAGATAAAAGCGATGAAGGACAATACGATGACGAAAGGAAGTCCCTGTGAAAATCACGAGCCTGCCCAAATCATAATTGTGAATCCTTCGGAGTTTGCGCGGAGCGTGCCGCGTTGCGCGCTTCGATCCATGAGGCAGCCTCCCTGAGCTTTTCGGAAACTTCACGCAGAAATTGCGCCGTGCGTTTTTCCGTTTCCGGCGCAACTTCCTCCTTCACAAAGCTCTTCACGCGCGCGAGTTCCTCGTCCACACGCCTGCCAAAATCTTCGAAGTTCTTGATGCTCTTGAGCCGCGCGAACTCTTCGTCGATGCGCTTTCCGAATTCTTCGAATTTGTCCATAGGGCGCCAAATTCCCGCAAAAATCGCCGTGCAGAGAAGAACCGCGGCGACTTGGGTATTATAGGAACGCCGTTTGCGGGTCGCAAGGAGGAGCATTGGCGCTTCCCTACCGGTGGCAGTGGCGTGTGGAGCGGTGGAAAAATTCGATGCGCGGTTTTTTTGGCGGCGAGCAGCAACCACGGCCGAAAATTTGCCCCGCCTGCGGAGCGCTGGTAGGAATCAGCGCGACGCGCTGCCACGAATGCGGCGCGAGCATGCGCTTTTCCCTCGCAGCCGTTAGTAAAGGTCTCTCCCGAATACTCGGCGACCACGATGCCCCCGTGACCTCAGCTCTCTTGATCGCAAACTTCTTGATGCTTGGAGTCAGTTGGCTTGCATATGCCGCGGTTGGCAAGGGAGGAGGCCTCACAATATTGTGGGGATTGGTCGGTGAACCACAGTACCGTCTAGGCGCAAGCTACGGCCTTCCGATTTTCTATGCAAATGAATGGTGGAGACTGGTGACAGCCATGTTTCTCCACGGCGGGTTAATCCACATCGGATTCAACATGATGTCGCTAATGCAACTTGGTCCGGCTCTTGAAGAGATTTACGGATCTGCACGTTATCTGTTTATCTATGTGTTCACAGGCGCGTTTGGCTTTTTAGTGAGCGCATTTACTGGACATCGCTCAGTAGGAGCGAGCGGCGCGTTGCTCGGACTTGTCGGAGCGATGCTTGCGATCACCACGAAGCGCGGCGGCGCTTATATGCAAGATCTGCGTTCGCGACTGGTCAGTTCGGTTGTTATTCTGTTCGTACTGGGCTTTTCTGGTTTCATGGCAATGGACAATTGGGCGCATGGCGGCGGCCTGGCAGCAGGATTCGTGCTGGGGAAATTGCTTGCCGATCGGCAACCGATGAATTCGAGGGAACGCCGGACAGCCTACGTCCTGGGTTGGCTTGCTGGCCTCGCAATCGCCGCGAGTTTTGTGTTTATGCTTATGCACTATCACGATCCCACGCCGTTTTCGCAGCAGAGTACCTCGTCCGGAGTTGGTCCGTGCGTATCCGCGATTTCGACAACGCATCCCCCATCAGACCCCAGTTCCTGTACTCTGTAGGGGAATAGAGTTCACGCCTAACTCATGGACCCGCACTCGATCGTCGTCGTCAGCCTGCACACCCCCAAGGAAAAAGTGTGGGGCGAACTGCTGTCCATCAACCCGTCTGGAATAACGCTGCGCTGCATCGATCTGAATTCCTTCGACCACTTCATCCGCCAGATCAATGAGCCGGACGGCGAGCGCATGGGCTTTCCCACCATTTTCTTTCCCATGAACCGCGTCGAGCGCATCTCACTCGACGAACCCTCCGGGTCCATCCCCTCAATGAACGAGCTTTTCGCGCGAAAAATCGGGCGTTCCCTCTCCGACTATCTCGCGCAATTCGCCTGAATTGCGTTATCCTGAATCACAATGAAAGGCCGCATCTGGACGGTCCCCAACCAAATCACGTTTCTGCGACTCGGCTTCCTGCCGGTCTTTCTCATGCTCATCGCTTACGATCGTTACCGCTGGGCGCTCCTGGTTCTTGTTGTCTCCGGCCTTTCCGATGGGATTGACGGTTTGCTCGCGCGCAGTTTGAATCAGCGCTCCGCCCTCGGCGCGTATCTCGACCCCATTGCCGACAAACTCTTGTTGTCTTCCTCGTTCGTTCTTCTGGCATTTAAGAGGCAACTGGCGTGGTGGCTCACGATTCTTGTTCTCAGCCGTGATGTGCTGATTCTCATTGTCGCGGTCGTAATTCTGCTGGTCTCCGGCTACCGGCCGTTCCCGCCCAGCATCTACGGCAAGCTCACGACTGCTACCGAGATCATCCTGGTGTTCCTGGTAGTGCTCGGCGCTGCCTATCCCAATTACCACATGGCCGCTCTCAATCGCGTCCTCATTTATGCGGTTACGGCGCTGAGCGTCATGTCCGGCTTCCACTATTCGTTTACCACTGCCAGACACCTCAGCGGCCCCACTCCTTAAGAGATGTGAAAACTGATTGGGTGGCGAGGCGGCTATTTCTTGACGGCTTCGTACGCGCGGCCGAGCCAGCCAAGAGCGCTCTGCATGGCCGAGGCTTCATCCATCTCGAAGAGAAACCATCCGGGGCCGGGCACACCCGAAATTGTGTCTATTCTGGAATCTTTCTTTGCTGAGTCCAGCAACTCCGAGGACATAGATGCAAATTTGAACATGAGTGACCTTGGCGATTTCATGGCACGGGAGCGAGGGAGCGCAGCAAAGATCGCCCCGTCTCGATAGAGTCCTTGGTATCCGAACATAGGTCTCTTTGACACGCCGGGCCAGTCCGAGACTTCTTTTTCCAGCATGGCCGAAAGCTCCTTCATCTCGTCGTCGACGGGAAACCATTTCGGCATCTTCGGGCGCTTGGATTTCGTCTTGGCTTTTTTCTTGGGTTTCATTTGACAAGCCTTCGTTGACAACATTGCAAAACTACACCGGCATGGGTTTGGGGCCGCCAGCCGGGAGCAGCAGCTTAGGCTCGGTCAGCGACTGGACTTGTTCGAGCGTGGCGTCCGAAGCCAGTTCGCGGAGGAGCAGGCCATTGGGCGTGACGTCGACGAGCGCAAGCTCGGTCACAATATGATCAACGACTTCAACGCCGGTAAGCGGGAGCGTGCACTTTTTCAGGATTTTTGGTTTGTTGTCGCGGGTAGCGTGTTCCATGGCAACAAAGACGCGCTTCGCGCCGGCGACAAGGTCCATGGCGCCGCCCATGCCTTTCAGCATTTTGCCGGGAATAGCCCAATTGGCGAGCGTGCCCTTTTCATCGACTTGCAGCGCGCCAAGAACCGTGAGATCGACGTGACCACCGCGAATCATGGCGAAAGAATCCGCGGAAGAAAAGTAAGCAGTGCCGGGTAGCTCAGTGACCGTTTCCTTTCCGGCGTTGATGAGGTCGGGATCGACTTCAGTTTCGAGCGGATAGGGCCCGACACCGAGCATCCCGTTTTCGGATTGCAGAATCACGTCCATGCCTTTGGGGACGTAGTTTGCAACGAGCGTGGGCATGCCAATGCCGAGATTGACGTAGTAGCCGTCGCGCAGTTCCAGCGCGATGCGTCGTGCGATCCGTTCGCGTTTTTGATCGTCAGTCAGTGGCATGAAGTTTTCAGTTTTTCACACCGAGTTATTTACGCGTCGTGCGGCGCTCGATGCGTTTTTCGTACTTAGAACCCTGGAAAATGGCGTCCACGAAAATGCCGGGCGTGTGAATCTGGTCCGGCGGAAGCTGGCCGATGTTGACAAGCTCTTCGACTTCGGCGATGACGTAATTGGCGGCAGTGGCCATCATGGGATTGAAGTTGCGCGCGGTCTTCCGATAGATGAGATTGCCCCAGCGGTCGCCTTTCCACGCCTTGATGAACGCGAAATCGCCGCGCAGGCCGCGTTCCATCACGTACATGCGGCCATCGAATTCACGCGTCTCTTTCCCTTCGGCGACCATAGTGCCGTAGCCAGTGGGTGTGTAAAACGCGGGAATGCCGGCACCTCCCGCGCGCAACCGTTCGCTCAAGGTCCCCTGTGGATTCAATTCCACTTGCAATTCACCGCTCAGGACGAGTTGCTCGAAGAGTTTGTTTTCGCCGACGTAAGTGGAGATCATCTTTTTCGCCTGCCGCTGCTGGAGCAGCAGGCCGATGCCGAAATCATCGACTCCCGCGTTATTGCTGACGATGGTCAGGTCCTTCGTGCCTTTGCGGCGAACAGCCGCGATAAGGTTTTCCGGGATGCCGCAGAGGCCGAAGCCGCCCATGAGAATCGTGGCGCCGTCGCGGAGTTTTTCAATTCCGACGTCAGCCGAGGCGATTCGCTTGTCCATTCGATGCTCCGCAGCGTTCGAAGCAGTTTACTGCATCCGGTGTGGGAGAGTGAAGGTGGCCACGCTTACAAACTGCGCAGGAGTTTGTAGAGTTCGTTGGCGGCGTCGAAGTCGCTTTCGAGCTCGCGACTGGCCAGCTTTTCACGAAGTTCGTCAAGGCGCCGGGCGAAGAGATCGAGTGCAGCGGAAAGTACTTCCTGATTCGTTAGAACAATATCGCGCCAGGTGGAATAGGAACTGCCTGCCAGTCGCAGCGAATCGCGCAAACCTGGGCCGGCGAGTGTAATGGGCAAGCCATTTTCGTCAAGGCGGTCGTAGAGAAAAGATCCCAGCGCCACGGCGGCAAGTTGCGGAAGATGCGATGCCAGGCCGACTGCGTAATCATGCTGCGGGGCTCCAAGCCAGAGCGGCCGCGCGCCAATTTTTTCCAGGATTCTTACAAAGGCGGAAATACGCGGATCGTGTGTAGCCTCAGGCTCTTCCACAGAGGAGGAACCCGCTTTAACACCTGCCACTACGGCTTCGGTAGATTCGGCGATCAGGGCGTAAGCGTTTTCGCGGAATAGGTCGGCGTCGGCATGTGCAATCCCAGGCAGTTCCCTTCCAGCCATAGGATGGCCGCCAAGGAAGAGCGGACCTTTTTCGCGAGTGAAAAGTTCCGCAGCAGCTTGGGCAATGCGAACTTTAGTGCTGCAAGCGTCGGTGACCAGCGCGTGAGAGGGAGCGTGACGCGCAATTTCCGGAAGAAGATCGATGGTCGCCGCGATGGGAAGCGCAGTGTAGATTAAGTCTGCTTTTTGCAGAGCCGGCGCCAGTTCGGCGCAGAACGCTTCGTCGATCGCGCCCCGACTTTGCGCTTCGCGGACAATTTCGGGGCGGTCCCAGCCGTTGTGTATTTGCGCAGCGCCAGCGCGAACGACCCGCCGATCAGGCCGGTGCCGAGAATCGTGACCCGCGAAATGAGATGCCCGGCCGCCATGGTCAGGCGATGCGGCGGCCGATCGCGGGAGCAATGATGCGCAGTTCGCCCATGAGTTGCGCGAATTGGCCGGGCTCGAGAGATTGCGCGCCGTCGGAAAGCGCGTGATCCGGATCATTGTGCACTTCAATGAGTAAGCCATCAGCACCCGCAGCGACGGCAGCGCGGGCCATTGGTGGCACTTTGTCGCGCCGACCTGTGCCGTGCGAAGGATCGGCAAGCATCGGTAGGTGAGAAAGCTTTTTGATGACTGGGATCGCGGCGATGTCGAACGTGTTGCGGGTGTACGTCTCGAACGTGCGAATGCCGCGCTCGCAGAGGATAACGTTATAGTTGCCGCCAGCGAGAATGTACTCGGCGCTCATCAAAAGTTCTTCCATCGTGGCGGACATGCCGCGCTTCAGGAGAACAGGTTTTCGGATTTCACCAAGCGCGCGAAGCAGGTAGTAGTTCTGCATGTTGCGCGCGCCGACCTGGAAGATGTCGACGTAGCCCAGCATCATCGAAATCTGCGAAGCGTCCATCACTTCGCTGATGGTGAAGAGGCCGAACTTGTCGGCGGCCTCGCGCATCAGCTTGAGGCCGGGTTCACCCATGCCCTGGAACGCGTACGGGGAAGTGCGCGGCTTGAACGCGCCGCCGCGCAGAATCTTTGCTCCCGCCTTGGAAACGCTTTCCGCAATCGAATGAATTTGCTCACGCGATTCGACCGAGCACGGCCCCGCGGCGACAGCGACTTCCGTGCCGCCAATTTTCACACCGCGGCCAAGATCCACGATGGTGCCCTCGGGTTTGAACTGCCGGCTGGCAAGTTTGAAAGGCTGGGTGATGCGCATGACCTCGCGCACGCCGTCAAGCAATTCGAAGTCGCGATGATCGAAGTCGCGGTGAACGCCGACTGCCCCGAGCACAGTGTGCGATTCGCCGGTCGAGCGGTGCACGTTGAACCCGCTCGCGACCAGCCGGTCGATAACATGCTGGATTTGGGCGTCCGTCGCCCCTTCTTGCATTACGATGACCATGAGGTCCTCTGTTTCCTTCTCTACGCGATGCAGTGGCGAGACTTTAGTCCCGCGTCTTTCGCTTCAAAAAATGTTCAAATTGGATACGACCGGCACCCGGCAAGGCCGAAACGAATTCCGACCACCCCCTGCAAAAGTCTTATCCATAACATACCGCCGTGACCACTCATTCATTCCCGCCTTTTGCCGTGCCTGTCCCCGGAGTGCATGGCGTCGCGTTCCGCAGCGCGAGCCTCGTCAATAATGCGCTCGAACAGGCGCCGAATGGCCGCGTCCGTCAACGGGCCGGAATTATTGCGCTCGGCGTTCGCGAGCACCTCGTTCTCGCGATCAGGCTGGTACAGTGGAATTTTCGCCTCCTGCTTGAGCTTGCCGATTTCCAGCGCGCATTGGGACCGCTCGTTCAAAAGTTCCACCAATTTCTTGTCGATTTCATCGATGCGGCGTCGCCAATCACTCAGGTTCATGGCCGAGTTCCTCGCCATTGCCGGCCGCGACTGGTTCGTGTCGTGCGCCAAGTAGGGGCGCAGCATGCTGCGCCCCTACCAAGAAAGTGTAAGCCTCGTGAGCCAGTGGGGTTCATGGCGCCACCTCGCGCCGCGACAAGCCATGCCGAGCCGCCTCTTTGAGCGACCGCACGCGTTCGGCAAGCGCGGTGGCAGCTGCATCCACGGACTTTGCCTTTTCGATTTCAGAAACGAGCGCCGAGCCTACCACTGCGGCATCGGCAAGGCCGCCGAGAACGGAAACATGGCCGGGCAGTGAAATCCCAAAGCCGACAGCGATAGGAAGTACCGTAACGCTGCGGGCTCGCCGCAATAGTGCAGGGAGATCATCCGGCAAGGAATCTTTCGCACCCGTGACGTCTGTGCGCGAAATCAAATAGAGAAAACCAGAGGAGCAGCCTGCGATTTTCGCAAGCCGCTCATCCGTAGAAGTCGGCGCGCCAAGAAAAATCGTGTCGAGGCTGTGAAGGCGCATGATGCGACGATAGTCTTCCGATTCTTCGGGCGTCAGATCGGTGGCAAGTACGCCGTCGGCTCCGGCTAATGCTGCAGCAGATGCAAATTTCTCCAGGCCCATCTGCAAAATGGGATTGTAGTAGCTGAAGAGCACCAGCGGGACTTGTGACGACTTGCGAATCCGGCGAACAAGCTCTAGAACACCGGCAAGCGTCGTGCCAGCTTTCAAAGCACGCTCGGAAGCGCGCTGAATCGTCGGCCCGTCCGCCAGCGGATCGCTGAAGGGCACCCCAAGTTCGATAACGTCGGCACCCGCTTCGGCGAGCGCGAGAACAAATTTCAGCGTCGCGTCGAGCGAGGGATCGCCCGCTGTGATATAGGCCACGATGCCCAGTTCGCCGCTGCTCCGTAGCGCCTCAAACGCCGAACGAATTCGCATTTCTATACCTGCCAACCGCACCAGGCCTCAATGGATTTCAATAGATTTAATACCGCCAAGAACAGCCCCCAACATATTCCCAACCACTTGCGTCTTTAACCATGAGATTGAAACTACCGGCTCCACAAAGACCACCGCAGACATAGTCGATGAAAGCGATCCCGTGCGTCTTGTCTTGGTCAAAGCCCACTGGGGAGACATGGTACACACCGCCGCTAATCCCGTCAGGAACGGCTTTCTTTTCCCTTAATACGCTGTAGTGAACTTTGGTTGTAAACATTTTCCGCAAAGCAAAGCGTTGCTGCGTCTTGTCCTCAAAGTCCTTGGCAGCGGCCTGAAATTCGACAGGAAGTTCGGTACAGGCCCTGAGACTCTCGCCGTGAGCCATTTCCGTTCGAGAAACAGTCAGGCCATCCAGTCGAATCACAGTGTTCTTCCAGCCCTTGGCATCCGAATCTAACAACCGGGACAATACCGCATATCCTTCTGAATCTGTGTAGGCTTCCAGCTTGTTCTTCGGACTGCCGCAGATCCCTCCGGCGGAAACAGACAGAAATATAAAGGCGAGAATGAGGGTGAGCGTTGTTCTCTTTTCGTTCATGGATAATCTCCAGCTGCATTGTACCCGACGTTGGGAAACACTAATTCAATTTGACGTATCTGTCTGAGGCTATTGGACCCAATGCTTTTGGTAAGTGTCCATGTCCTTGTCGCCGCGGCCAGAGAGATTGAGAATCACGAGGTCGTCCTTCTTGAATTGCGGGAGCCGTTCGACAAGGCCGGCGATGGCATGTGCGGATTCGAGCGCGGGAATAATGCCCTCGGTGCGAGAGAGCAGGCGGGCGGCATCGAGAGCGGCCTGATCGGAAACCGCGGAGTATTCGGCGCGGCGCTGATCGGCAAGCCAGGCGTGCTCGGGACCGATGGCGGGATAGTCGAGCCCTGCGGAAATCGAATGCGTCGTGGCGATCTGTCCGTCCTCGTTTTGCAAAACGTAAGTGTAGGTCCCCTGTAACACGCCGGGTCTTGCGCCGGTGAATCCTTGATGGGCCGCCAGCCGCGCGGCATGCTCGCCGAGTTCACCGCCACGTCCGCCCGCTTCGATGCCAATCATTTTCACACTCGCATCGCCCAGAAATTGATGAAAGAGGCCGATGGAATTCGAGCCGCCGCCAACGCAGGCGAAAAGATGCGTGGGCAGGCGCTTCTCCGCGGCGAGAATCTGCTCGCGAGCTTCGCGACCAATCACCGCTTGAAAATCCCGCACCATTGTGGGATACGGATGCGCGCCCAGAACGGATCCAAGGAGATAGTGCGTGCTTCGCACGTTGGTGACCCAATCGCGCATCGCTTCGTTGATAGCATCTTTCAGCGTGCAGCTGCCAGACTCAACACCTATAACTTGCGTGCCAACCATGCGCATGCGCGCAACATTGAGCGCCTGCCGCGCCATGTCTTCCGTGCCCATGTAGACGACGCATTCGAGGCCGAGATGGGCGGCGACCGTGGCGGACGCGACTCCGTGCTGTCCCGCGCCTGTTTCCGCGATGATGCGTGGCTTGCCCATTTTTACCGCGAGCAAGCCCTGTCCGATGGCGTTGTTGATTTTGTGCGCCCCGGTATGGAGCAAATCTTCGCGCTTCAAATAGATACGCGGTCCGCCTAGTTTTTCCGTAAGGCGCGAAGCAAACTGCAACGGTGTGGGGCGGCCAGCAAAATTTTCCAGCAGATCATGGAATCGCGATTGAAACGACGCATCCGACTTTGCAGCCTCATAGGCACGTTCGAGTTCGAACAGCGGTACCATCAGCGTCTCGGGAACGTAGCGGCCCCCGTAAGGGCCAAAACGCCCCGGTGCTGTCGTCGATGAGTGTAGAATCGATCTCATCTTCTATTCTCTAATTTCTGATCCCCATTTTCTGGCTTATTTCCGTTCACCCCGGCGCACTTCCTGAATGAACTCGCGCATGCGCCCGTGATCTTTTTTCCCCGGCCTGGATTCCACGCCGCTGGCCACATCCACGGCGTACGGCCGCACAATGCGCACGGCCGCAGCCACGTTTTCGACCTTCAGCCCGCCTGCCAAAATGATACGGTGAGCGGCTGCGGCGCGCCGGGCCACATCCCAATCCGTTGTGTGCCCCGTACCACCATATTGGCCTGTGTGCGCGGCGTCAAACAGAAACGCGAAGGCCTCGGGGTATTCATCGAGAGTCTTCAAATGAAAATCGGGATCGACGCGAAAGGCTTTCCAAACGCGAACGTTGCGGGAAACTTCCGCAACCGTCTCAGGCGTTTCGTCGCCATGAAGCTGGGCCGCGTTGAGCTTCAGCAATTTACAAAGCGCCGTGACGTCCGCCGCCGAGGCGTTCACGAAAATTCCTACGGCTTCGACTTTCTTCGGAAGCTGCGGGCGAATTATTGCGGCTTCGACTTCGGCGATGTAGCGTGGGCTCTTCTGGTAGAAATTGAAACCCAGGAGATTCGCTCCCGCTTCGATGGCGGCGAGAGCATCGGCTGCATTCGTGATTCCGCAAATTTTGACACGCACCATGGCTGACTACGAGCCGCTCGCAGGCGGAGTAAGGAGAGCAGCAAGGGCAGCGCCCGGGTCAGGAGAGAGCATAAGGCGCGTGCCGACGAGGAAGGCGTCAAATCCGGCAGAGCGCAGTTTTAGCAATTCGTCGTGTGTGCGAATACCGGATTCGCTGACGGCGATACACTCGTCGGGGATACGTCCTGCCAATGCGAACGAAGTTTCCACGTTGACGGTCATCGTCTTCAGATCGCGATTGTTGACGCCGATAATTCGCGCGCCGGCTGCCAAGGCGCGGTCCAATTCTTCTGCGGTGTGAATTTCGACGAGCGGTTCCATGCCAATCTCGCGGCCGAGAACGATCAGGTCCCTAAGAAGCGGATCTCCTAGCGCAACCACCATGAGGAGAAAACTGTCGGCGTCATTGGCGCGGGATTCCCACACTTGCCAGGGATCAAAGATAAAATCCTTGCGAAGGACCGGGATCTGAATGGACTTGCGGGCATCGCGCAGGTTTTTCAGCGAGCCGCGAAAAAATTCGCCTTCGGTGAGAACGGAGAGCGCGCAAGCTCCTGCCGCTTGCAGCGACTGCGCCAGCTCCACCGGTTCAAATGGTTCGCGAATCACGCCTCGCGAAGGCGAAGCCGGCTTCAGCTCCGCGAGAACGTTCAAGCCGTCGCGGCATAGCGCCGCGGAAAAATCGCGCAGCGGAGTGGCCGCTTTCACGCCATACTTTAGCGCGGTCTCCGGCAAGACGCGCTTGCGGTGATCCACCTCGGCGCGCCGCGCTTCCAGAATGCGGTCCAGCACGGTTCCGGTGTTGGCTTGAGCAGACATGGCGATAACTTTGTATGCTAGGGGTGTGCGGAGACAGAGTCAAATCGGGTGATTTGCGGCTCGTGATGGGTGGCTCGGAAGTGGCGCGGCGATGATGTGCTTCGGATAGGGAGAGGCAATGGGATACGGAGAAGTCTATGGAGGATTGCTGAACGAAATCGCGGAGGAGGCGGACGCGATTGCGATGCGGTATTTTCGCGGCGACGAGTTACGCATCGACAGGAAAGGCGACGGAACCGCGGTGACGCAGGCGGATCGCGGCGTGGAAGAGATGGCGCGGGCCAAAGTGGCAGCTAGCGGATTGCCGCTGGACGTTCTTGGAGAAGAGATGGGCGGCGGCGACACGAAGTCGCCGAGCGCTTCGGGCCGGGCGCGCATGATTATCGACCCGATCGATGGCACGGAAGAATTTTCGCGCGGCATCCCCACTTTCGGCACTCTAATGGGAATTGAATCGAATGGCGAAATCGTTGCCGCGATGGTGAGCGCGCCCGGGTTGCATTCACGCTGGTGGGCGTATCGTGGCGAAGGCGCGTATCGCGATGGAAAACGGCTCCACGTTTCCAACGTGAACAGCCTGGGCAAGGCCATGGTTTTTACTACTGGCACTGGGCCGAGCAAAAACGCGCATGACCAGGCGAAAATCCGCGCCCTGCTGGACGCCGCGCGCAACAGCCGCTCGTTTGGCGGATTCTGGCAGCACATGCTGGTTGCGGAAGGTGCGATCGAGGTGGCCCTCGATTGGACTTCCAAGCCGTGGGACCTCGCACCCCTGGGAATCATGGTCGAGGAAGCGGGAGGGCGCTCGACAAATGTGCGCGGCGAGCGAACGATTTATACGGGACAACTCATCAGCACGAACGGAAAGATTCACGACGAAGTCTTGGCGATTTTACGGCGGAGCAAGTGATGTTGCGCGTCAAGAGAGTCTACGACAAAGCGGCGAAGGACGACGGCGGGCGCGTGCTGGTAGACCGCTTGTGGCCGCGCGGCATGACAAAAGAAGCGGCGCAGATTGATCTGTGGATGAAAGATGTTGCTCCCAGCGACGTGTTGCGAAAATCTTTTTGTCACGACGCGGAAAAGTGGCCAGAATTTCAGAAGAGATATCGCGCTGAACTGAAACAGAAAAAAGAATTGCTCGCGGAATTGAAGAAAATGGAAAAAGAGCATGGAACGTTGACGCTTCTATTTGGAGCGAAAGATACGGAACACAATCAAGCCGTAGTTCTCGCGGAAGTCTTGAAAGAAAAATGAAAGAACACTTCCGCGCGCCAATTGCCAAGGACGCGAGAAGACTCGCCAGCGAAATGCCCCTCCAAATTGGCCGTTTCGCCGGCTAGGGAGGCACCTTAGTCTCTAAATCCTAGTTCACACCTGCATCTTTCCTTTGGAGGTCTTCCAATGAACACACGCGTACAAGCTGAAAAA
>Ga0209160_1002698_pt1 | contig 14703 bp, 13 predicted proteins | sample GraSoiAngelo_153_FD_186167 | JGI IMG/M metagenome (GOLD analysis project Ga0209160, IMG submission 186167) | Grasslands soil microbial communities from the Angelo Coastal Reserve, California, USA - 14_1009_12_40cm (SPAdes) (version 2) | ecosystem: Environmental > Terrestrial > Soil > Grasslands ...
CCAACACGCTCATACCCCCGAGCACGGGAAGGACCACGGTGCCGCGCGCGTCCACCGGGAACTCGCCCGAGTAATCCTTTTCGCGCCACACCCACAATCGGATGATGTCGCCCGGACGCACCCCGGGACTCACGGTGGCCGGATCGCTCGCAGTCGCCGCGGCGCTCGATTGCTGAGCCCCCGCCGGCGCCGCGAGGCAGAGGAGCGTGAGGACGACAATCCACGCTCTACCGCCCGCCACCGCCGCTCCCGTCTTCGTCGGAGGAATCTTTGTACTGATTACCGTAGCGGTACCCGTAGCGGTCTTCGGCGTGGTGCACGTCGGTCAGGACCATCCCGACTACGCGAGCGCCGATGCCCTCCAGCTCTTGCACGGCGCGCCGCAACTCTTCGCCATGCGTCGAGCCCATGCGCGCCACGACCAGCAAGCCGTCCGCCACCGTGGCGAGCACGGCGGCGTCGGTGACGACGCTGAGCGGTGGCGTGTCGAGGATGACCTCGTCGTAGCGGTCGGCCAGCTTGCTCAACAGGTCACGCGCCGCCGCGGACCCGAGCACCTCCGCGGGATTGGGCACCGGCCGCCCGGGCGGGATCAGGTCGAGGGTGCCGGAGGCGTGCTCGGGGAGGGGGACGCGATGGATCACCGTCTCGAGGGTCGCGGTCCCGGTAATCACGTCGGACAGCCCGGGGGCACGCGCCGCGTGCAGCACCTTGTGGAGTACCGGGCGCCGCTGGTCCGCTGCCACCAACGCGACGCGATGGCCCTGCTCGGCGAGCGCGATCGCGAGGTTCACCGCGGTGGTGGTCTTCCCGTCCTCCGGCTCTGCGCTGGTGATGACCAGGGTCTTGAGCGGTGCCGTACGGCGCGCGGTCGAGAACGCCAGGCTCGTTCGCAGCGCGCGGTACGCTTCGGCGGCCGGGCTGCGCGGTGCGTGGCGGGTGACCAGGCGCCCCTCGATCCGCTCCGCCGGCTCGCGCGCGCGGCGGCGCCCGTTGGGCGCCGGGATGCGGGGGATCGCGGCGAGGACGGGCAGCGCGGTCAGGCGGAGCACGTCCTCGCGCGAGCGCACCCGCGTGTCGCTCGCCTCGCGCGCGAACGCGACCAGCAGCCCGAGCAACAGGCCTGACGCTGTCCCGAACAAGATGTTCATCAGCCGGCGCCCGCCGAGCGGCGTCGTCGGCACCATCGCGGGGTCCACTACCTGGATGTTCGCGATCTCCATCGCCTCGGAGATCTGGGACTCCTTGAGGCGGGTCTGCAGCAGGGTGTACAGCTGCCCGTCGAGGTCCACCTGGCGGCGCAGCCGCGCATAGCGGACCTGCACTTCGGGGATCTGCTGCAGCCGGGCGTCGGACCGCGTCAGCGCGCTGTCGAGCTCCCGGGCCTGGGCGTCCAGGCTGCGGAGCTGGCTCGCCGCCAGCTCGACCAGGCGGGAGCGGAGCAGCGTGATGGTGCGCTCAATCGTGGCCACGTCGGGGTCGGCCCCGGTGCGCCACGTCGCGAGGCGCGCGCGCTCGGCTTCGGCGGTCGAGAGCTGCTGCACGATACCATTCAGCGCCTGGTTCTTGGCGAGCGACGGCGAGCTCACGAACACCGTCCAGTCAGGGGCGCTGTCGGTCGCCTCGTGCGCTCTGGCGAGGAGCGTCCCGAGCTCGCTGCGCTCGGTCGTAAGCTCCTCGCGCTCCGCCTTGAGGTCCGCGAGACGCCGCACCGCGTCGCCCGCCTGGGCTTCGGGGTCGATCACGAAATGCCCCCGACGGAACTGCTCGAGCGCTGCCTCGGCCTGGTGCAGTTCGGCGCCGCTCGCCAGCACCTGGCCCTGGAGGAATTGCACCGCCGCATGTGCCTGCTGCTTTTGAAACGCGTTGCGATGGGCGATGTAGGAGCGTGCGACGGCATTCGCCACGTCGCTGGCCAGCACCGGATCGGTGCTCTGGTAGCTGACCGCGATGACTGCGCCGTTCGGTTGCAGTCGGGTCACGCGCAGCGCGTCGCGCAGCCCGGCTGCCGCGGCCTCCGGGGACCCGACCTGAAGCTCGATGCGCGCCGGACCGAGGGGCGGCGCGACTGGGTCCAGCGCAAGGCCCGCGACCGCCACCGTCGTCCCGTACGTGCCTCGCGCCTCACGGCCATCGGGCGCCGTGACGCGGAACCCAGCCGCGTCGCCCCGAACCAGGTAGGTGCCCGGCACGGCGTCGCTGCCGGTCCGGAGCATGCGGAACAGGCCACGTCGCCTGGTGCCCCGGGGTTCGACTATTTGCACGTTCAGGGCGAGAGAATCCACCACGTCCTCCGCCACCGTGCGGCTGCGGAGCACCTCGGTTTCTGTTTCAATGGTGGACGGTGCACGGAGGGCCGCGAGCAGGTCGCCCGGATTGTTGGCGGCGCGCTGATCCTCGATCCGCAACGTGGTCCGCGCCTCGTAGACGGCGCGCTGCCGCACGGTGAGCACCACGGTGAGGGCCAGCACGAGCGCTGCCGTCCCCGCGAGCCAAGTTGCTTGGCGCCGGGCGGCGGCTGTGAGCCCCTGCAGCGACAGCGCCGCCTGGCCGTCCAGCTCGTCGGGCGTGCCGACCTGTGAAACGCGCGATGCGTTCATGGCGCTCAAGCGGGGATCTCGTGAGAGTACCGCGCGTGACGGGTCGGCGCAACCAGCCCCCCCCGCACGGAGCGGCTTGACGCCCCCGGCGGCGGCCGGTCTCTTTCCGCTGGTGACGACGCCGCTCTCACCGACGCTGCTCGTCGCCGCCTTCGCCGCTGCGGCACTCCTGAGCCTTGCGCTTACCCCGCTGGTGCGTCGTGTGGCGCTCGCCTGGGGCGCGCTCGACGTGCCGGACGAGCGGAAGGTCCATACGACCCCCGTGCCGAGGCTCGGCGGCGCGGCTGTCGCCCTGGCGAGCGCGCTCGGGGTGCTGGCGGCGCTCGCGGCGAGCCCGGAGCTGCGCGCGGCGCTGTTCGGTGGCAACGGAATGGTCCGCTGGAGCGCGCTCGGCGGCGCCGCCCTCGCCGTGCTGCTCGTCGGCGCCGTGGATGATGTGCGCGGCCTCCCCGCGGCGGTGAAGCTCGTCCTCGAGGTCATCGCTGCCGCCCTGGTGGTCAGCATCGCCGGAATGCCGCGGGCGATCGTCATCGCGCCCTCGGTTCCTCCAATCGCCCTGGGCGTGTTCGCCCTGCCGGTCACGCTGCTCTGGATCGTGACGCTCACCAACGCCGTCAACATGATGGATGTGGCGGACGGGGTGGCGGGGGGGATTGGGCTCGTGTGCGCGCTCGCCCTCGGGCTTGCGAGTCTCACTCTCGGCCATGTCGTCGCGACGACCGTGTTGCTCGGCCTCGGGGGTGGGCTGCTCGGCTTCCTCCCGCACAACTTCCGAGCCCCGCGCATCTTCTTGGGTGACTCGGGGAGCCTGTTCGTGGGGTTTCTGCTCGGGAGCGCGTCCCTCGTCGGGTTGGAGCGCGACGGCGCCTGGCTCGTGGTGCCGGCAGCGCTCGCGGTCGCGGTGCCGCTCGCCGAGTGCGGCCTTACGGTCACCCGCCGGCTGCTGTGCGCGCTGGCGATCGTGCGGCCCGGCTCGTCCCGCGAGCGCTTCCTGCTGCGGCGTGGCCGCGCGGGGCTCTTCGTCCCCGACCGGCGCCACGTGCCGCACCGCCTGCTCGAGCTGGGATTCGGCCCGTGGACGGCGTTGGCGATCCTGTATGGCATCACGATCGGTGGCGGCGCGCTGGCGATCGCCGCGGTGCGCTGGCCCGGGGTGGGGCTGCCCGCGGTACTAGTGGGGCTGGCGGGGCTGCTGTACGCCGCCCCACGGTGGCTGTACGAGGAGCTGCGGCTGCTGGACCGGGGCGCCTTCCTGCCGCTGCTGGAGACGCGCGTGCTGCACAATCACGTGGCGCATACGCTGTACGACGGCTCCGCCATCGCGGTGGCGTTCTTGGCGAGCCGCGCGCTGGCGGGCGGGGCGGGCGGGGGGGGCGGCGCGGTGCCGAGCGGGGTGGTGACGGGCGTCGTGATCGTCGCCACCCTCGTGGGGCTGAAGGTGGCGGGATTGTACCGCGGGAGCTACCGCGAGGCGGGGCTCGCCGAGACCGCGCGTGCCGTCCGAGCGGTAGTGGTGGGCGGCGTGCTCGGCGTGGGAGCGGCGCTGGCCGTGCTCGGGGGCGGCTTGCCGGCCGCGACGTGCGTGCTGTTCGTCTTCTTCCTCCTCACCCTCGTTGGGGGGGCGCGGTTCTCCTTCCGCGTGCTGGAGTATGTGTACCAGCGGGGCCAGCTCGCGGGCCGCCGCGCCTTGATCTTCGGCGCCGACAGGAGCGGCCGCCAGGCACTCACCGAGATGTTGTCGCGACCTGAGCTGGGGCTTCGTCCCGTGGGATTCGTGGACGAGGATCCGGCTTCCGAGGGAGCCGACTTTCAGGGCTATCCGGTACGTGCGGTCCCCGACGGCGAACTGGCCGGCATCCTTCGGTCCTTCGACGTCAGCGACCTCGTCGTGCCCGTCGGATCGCTCTCGCCCGCGCGCCTCTCCGCGCTGGGCGCGGTGTGCAGCGCGCAGGCCGTTCGGTTGCTTCACTTCGGCGTGCGTTGGGACGTGGGCGACGAGCGTGTCCTGGCCCGCGTCCCCGACGCCGGCACCGCCTCGTGACGGTCCGAGCGCTCATCACCGGCGGCGCGGGGTTCATCGGGTCGCACCTCGCTGAAGCGCTGCTCGACCGCCGCTGGGAAGTCGACGTGCTCGACGATCTCTCGACCGGCTGCCTCGAGAACGTCGAGCATCTCGTTGGCCGGCCGGGCTTCGCCGTCGTCGTCGGCTCGGCGACGGACCGGGACGCCGTCGCGACGCTCGTCGACGCGGCGGACGTCGTATTCCATCTCGCCGCGGCGGTCGGTGTGCGTCTCGTGGTCGAGCAGCCGGTGCGCACCATCGAGACCAACATCAAGACCACGCGGGGAAGGGGAGGCGGGTGCTGCTCGCGTCCACCTCGGAGGTCTACGGGAAGCTCGACGGCCACAAGTTCTCGGAGGGCGACGACGTGGTGCTCGGCCCGACGTCGCGCTCCCGTTGGTGCTACGCGGCATCGAAGATCATCGAGGAGTTCCTTGGCCTTGCCTATGCCCGGGAGCGCGGCATCCCGGTCACGATCATGCGGTTGTTCAATACCGTCGGGCCGCGCCAGACAGGCCAGTACGGCATGGTGGTGCCGCGGTTGGTGCATCAAGCCCTGCGGGGTGAGCCGCTGACGGTATATGGCGACGGCACACAGCGTCGCTCGTTCACGTGGGTGGGCGACGTAGTGGACGCGATGATCGCGCTGGTGCAGCACCCAGGGGCGGCCGGAGAGGTGTTCAACGTGGGGCACACGAAGGACATCGCGATCGGCGAGCTGGCGCGCCTCGTGAAGCGGCTCACCGAGAGTGAGTCCGAGGTCACGCATGTCGCGTTCGAGGAAGCCTACGAGAGTGGATTCGAAGACATGGCGCGGCGGCTCCCCGACATCTCCAAGATCGAGCGGCTCATCGGGTACCGGCCGACGCTCGATCTGAGTGAGATGCTGGAGCGCATCATCGCCCATGCGCGTGCCGCGGTCGCCCCGGCGTAACGCCATGCTCTCGTCACACTCCACGGTTGTCGCTAGTCGGGATCAGGTATCGTGCCGCCTCGGTCCAGAGGCGGCGATTCTGCACCTCGGCTCGGGTGTGTACTACGGTCTCAATCCCGTGGGAGCGCGGGTCTGGGCGCTGTTGCAGCAGCCGGTGATGGTGCAGCGCCTGCGGGAAACGTTGCTCGCCGAATACGACGTCGCGCCCGACCGCCTGCAGCGCGACCTGAAGGACCTGCTCGACCGCCTGGTCGCCGAGGGTCTGATCGAGGTTTTGCGTGACCCGGCTGCTTAAGCTCTGGCGCCTGACCCCGACCGAGCGGCGGTTTCTCTTGGGAGCGGCCTTGCTCGTAGGCGGGGTGCGGGTGGGACTCTCGCTGCTCCCTTTCGGCACACTGCAACGAATCCTCGCCCTGCTGGCCTGCGGCCATGCGAGAGATCCCATGCCGGCGGAGCGCATCGCTTGGGCCGTCGCCGCTGCCGGCCGTGGTATCCCCCGAGCGACGTGCCTCGTGCAGGCACTGGCTGCCCAGGTACTGCTCGCCCGGCACGGGCACGTGGCGCAGCTCCGGATTGGTGTGGCGCGGGCGACGGAGGGCATTGCAGCTCACGCGTGGCTCGAGCGGGACGGCGAGCCGATCTTCGGTGCGCCCGATCGGTTCCCACACGCCGTCCTCCCGCCTCACGAGTCTCGGACCGCTTGAACGAATCGTCGTCGCTGCGCCACTACGACCTCCACGGGCTGCGTCTCCTCTCCGAGATCCCGTTGGGCGAGCCGGCGCGCGATGGCCCGCACGATCTCGTCGTCCGCTGGAGGCGGGAAGACGCAAGCTCGGATACACCGGAGCGCCGGGTGCTCGCCGATGCCTCATGGAACGGCGGCCGGGGGTACCGCCACGTCGAGACGGCAGCGGGATTCCGGTTGTGGTTTCGTGACGTGTGCGATGTGCTGGTTACGCCCGACCGACGCGCTTTGACGGTCCGGCTCACACCGGGGGCCGACCCAGGCATGGTCCCGATTCTTCTGGAGGGCAACGTGCTTGCGATGCTGTTGTTGCTCGCCGGGGAGTACGTGTTGCATGCCAGCGCGGTACAGGTCGACGGCCGGGCGATCGCGTTCGTCGGCGGCTCGGGGACGGGAAAGTCCACGCTGGCAGCGCTGTGTTGTGCCGCGGGCGCGACCTTTCTCACGGATGATCTGTTGCACGTCGCGTGGGCTGCGGGGGCGTTTCACTGCTGGAATGGGGGGCACGACGTGCGCCTGAGGCCTGCAGCGGCGTCGCTGGCAGCGCGGTTCCCCGACCGGCCGTCGCGCCCGACGGTGGACGGTCGGCTCGCCATCTGCCTGCGCGGCGCTGCCGCGCCGCCTGCGCGGCTCGCGGCGGTGGTGATTCCCGTCCCGCTGCGGTCGCCCGGCGCCCAGGTCAAACGCCTGACGCCGCTCGCTGCCTGGACGGCGCTCATGCAAGCCCCGCGAGTGCTCGGTCTCCGTGATCCGGATCTGCTCCGCACCGAATTCGAGACCTGCAGCCGCTTGGCGCAGGTTGTCCCCGTCTACCGTGCCGAGATGTCGACTGGCCCGCCGTACGAGCCGGCGGTTGGCGCCGACCTGCTGGCAGCCGTCGGCCTCACATGAGCTTACCACCGCTTGCGAACCTGTTCGCGGCGTATGACCCGGACCCGCAATCGCTCGGGGCGCTGGAGGCGGACCTGCGTGCGGGCGGCGAGTTCTGCCACGTCTCGTGCCCAAGCCGAGGGTGGGTGGTGGCGAAAAACCCGCTGCCCGGGGGAGAGGGCGGCCACGGCCCCCTGCGAGGTAGCGCGGTTGAGTTTGTCGAGGGGCAGGACGGCGTGTGCGATCGAGTGCGGGAACTGTGCCGCGTGAGCGATCAGGCGCCGGAGCGTCTCGCGCAGTTTCCGGGGGACTTCGGCTTCATCCGCTTCCGATCCGACGGAAGTGCGACGGTGGTCCGGTCGTGCGGTGGGCTCGTGCCGCTCTATTTGACGCGCCGGCGGGACCGCGTAGCCGTGGCCACGCGGCTGGGTGACCTCGTCCGCTACTTGCCCGACGAGCCTCGGCTCGACCCCCTCGTCAACGCAGTATGGACGAGCGGATGGGGCTTGTTCCCCCATGGCCGAACGTTTCTGGACAACGTGACGATCCTGGATCGAGGTGCCTTCGCGCAGCTCGCCCCCGGACGCACCGTTGCGACGGCCCGCTATTGGGACCCTCGGCCCACACACCTCGAACAGCCCAGCGCGGCCCGCACGGCCGAGCATGCCGAACGCTTGCGGGCGCTGCTCCTCGCCAAGCTCGAGCGCGATCTCGATCCCGAGGGTGGCAACGTCTTGACGCTGAGCGGCGGGGTGGATTCTTCCTCGCTCGCTGCGCTTGCTGCGGGCGTTTTGCGGCGGCCTCTCGCGACGTGGAGCCTGCTTCCCGAACCCGAAGAGCTGTTTCGGCGGGAGATGTCCTACATCGAGCCATTGGCGCAGCGGCTCGGGATCGAGCGCACGGCGATCGTTCGGTTGCGGAAGGAGACGCGGCTCGAGCTGCTTCGTGCAGCGCCGCCGGTCGTATTCCACGTCATCCACCCAGCGTTGTGCGCCCTGCCGAGCTTAGTTGCGGAGGGCGACGTGCGCGTGCTGCTGGGCGGCGAGTTCGCGGACGAAGTGTGCGGCTCCGTGTTCACGTTGGGCGATTGGGCGCGGAACACGACGCTGCGCCAGCTGGTCGCAGGGGCGCGCCGGGGTTCTCTCGGCCAGCGCGATGTGCTACGGTGGACGAAGCGTCGGCTGCTCGCTCTCGTGAGGCGTCCTATCGTTCCCTTCCCGGCCGACCTTCCCACATTCATCCGGTCGGACGTGCGGGACGAGTATCGGACCTGGGTCGCCGCTCGCCGCCGCGCGGCCGCGGGCGAGCCGGCGGCGCGCCGCGACCTTGCGCTGCACGCGGAAGCGGACGGTTTCGTGGCGATGAACTGGGAGGCGGCGAGCGCGCTCGGCGTGCGGCGCAGCTTTCCGTTCTTCAACCGTGAAGTGCTGGAGCTGGCTTTCGAGTGCCACCCCAGTGAGCTGGTCGGCGGCGGTACCAAGAAGCTGCTCCGCGCGGCGCTCCAGAACGATGTGCCAAGAGAAAACCTGTTTCGGTCCGACAAGGGCGGCTGGGGTGGCTACCTGCGTAGTGCTCACTTTGAGTGGACCACGCCGCTGCCCGCGAGCCTCGAGGCGATCGTCCGACCCGATTGGTATCCCACCCCTCCGCCAACGCTCGACTATGGCGACACGGCTGCTTTGGCGCAGCTCACGGTGTTCGTGGACACGCTTGGGGCGCGACGCCAGCAACGCGCCTTGCCGTAGGGAAGGGGGCGGCGTAGCTTCGCTGGATGGTGCCGTCTCACGAGGAGGAGGGCTGGCGTACGCCGGAAATCCCACGGCATCAACTGCGTGGTGGGTCAGGTGACGAGAGCGGCCCAAAGACCGCCTATGAGACGCCCGTGCTCAAGCGGTTGGGGAGCGTTGCGGAGGTGACCCAGGGGACTCACATCGGGACCACCCCCGATAACGCCGTCCTTAGCGTCTGAACCTAACAGGAAAAGCCCTATGCAGAACCGTCTCTCAGAGACTGCGGCGCAGCTCGTGAGGGGGGCCCGGGTGCCCGAGCTTCAGTCCGCGACACCGCTCCACGCCTACCGCAGTTTGCGTCTCGCCAGAGAACTGGTCACGCTACTCGACCTCTTCGACCGGCACCACGTCCAAGCCATCCCCTTCAAAGGCCCGGTCCTCGCGGTGCAGCTGTACGGCGACCCGGCCAACCGGTATTACGACGACCTCGATATCCTCGTTCGGGAGCGGCAGTTCGACGAAGCGCTGGAGCTGCTGCACGCCCGGGGCTACGAGCTGTCGCCGGAGCCGCCTCGCTCGCCGTTGCAGCGATGGCTCCGAGTGGAGGGGCAATGTCACCTGGTGCGCGACGCGGACCGCGTCGAGCTCCATTTCGCTCTGGGCTCGTTCGGATTCCCGATCCCGCTCGACTTCGACACGTTGTGGTCCCGGCTTGAGTCGGTGCACCTCGGCGGTCGCATCGTCCGCACTATGTCGCGCGACGACCTGGCGCTATACCTCGCCGCCCACGGTGCCAAGCACGCGTGGGAGCGCCGCGAGTGGATCGTCGACTTCGCGCAGCTGGTGCGGACGTCTCCCAGTCTCGACTGGCCCTGCATCGCGGCGACGGCCCGCGCCCACGGCGAAGAGCGGATGTTACTCCTTGCCCTGAAGCTCGCGGGCGACCTGGTGGGCGTGCCCCCGCCGCAGGCGCTCGTGTCGCGCGTGGCAGCAGACAAGCGCGTACGCGCGCTCGCGCGTGACGTTGAGGCAAGCCTGCTCGAGACGAGACCGTTCGCCGAACGACCCGGGGCCCGCCGCGTCTTTCACCTGCGGGTCATGGAGCGGCTGCGGGACCGCGCTCACTACGCTGGCCACGTCTTGTTCACTCCGGGTCCCGTCGAGTGGGCCACCCTGGCGCTGCCAGACAGGCTCGACTGGCTGTACTACGTCCTTCGACCGATGCGCATTGCGGGAACGTATGCGAGGGAACTCCTCAGAGCAGGCGCCGATATGCCTCCGCCGTCTGCTCCGCGGTGCGCTGCCAGGTGAAGGTGCGCGCCCGTGCCCGGCCGCGCTCCACCAGCTCTTCTCGCTGCATCGGGTCGTCCGACAGGCTCTCGAGCGCCTCGACGTAGGCGGCCGGGTCGCGCCCCTCCACCACCACGACGGCATCGCCGCCCACTTCCTTGAGACCGCCGGCGCCCGAGGTGACGACCGGCAGCCCCGAGGCGAACGCCTCGAGCACCGGGAACCCGAAGCCCTCGTACAGCGACGGGAACAGCAGCACGTCGGCGGCGCGATAGGCGCGGCGCAGCGTGGTCTCGTCGGCGAACGGCGCGCTGCGCACGAAGCGCCGCAGCCCCAACCGCTCGATCAGCTGCTCCTGGTCGCCGGTGAGACGCCCGCCCACCTGCAGCAGGTAGACGTCCGCCTCGGTGCGGAGCCGGGCCACGGTGTTGATCACGAGGGGGACGTTCTTGCGCTCGACCGTGCTCCCGACGTGCAGCACCACGAAGGCGTCGTCGGGGATGCGCCAGTCGGCGCGGCCGCGGGCGCGGGCCCCCGGCGCCTCGGAGAAGAACGCGCGGTCCACGCCGAACGGCACCACGGTGATGCGGCGGTCGTCGCCCAGCCACGTCGCGAGCTCGCGCTTCAGCCACTCGGTGCCGACGATGTACGCCTGCGCCAGGCGCAGCGCCTTGAGGGTACGCCTGAGGAAGCGGTTGCGCAGCCCCTCGCGCCACCCGTCGGTGGGGGAGCGCAACACGATCACGGGCATAAGATCGTGCACCGTCACCACGGCGGGCCGGCGGTGCACCCGCGTCACCATATGGGCATAGGTGTGATCGAGGATGTGCACCAGCTGGGCGCGCTTGGCGTCGCGCCTCAGCCACCACGGATACAGGAGATAGCGCGCGAAGTAGCGCTGCGGCTCGCGCAGCGGGCCCGGCAGCACGAGCTTGATCGGGTCCACGTCCTGCGCCCACCAGCGGGGGTAGCCGCCGGAACGGCGGCGCCCCCTGCCATTGCCGGCGTCGAGCGTGATGTCGCCGATCGACGCGGCGAGCCGCACCTCGAACCCGGGGTCGGCGTTCTCGAGCCAGTCGTACAGCCGATGGGCGTAGCGGTCCATCGCGGGCCAGCGCTCGAGTGGCAAGTCTGGGACGAGGAGGACCCTAGTCATCCAGCAATCAGCTCCTTCCAGAACGCCACCGTCCGCTCCGCCACCGCGTCGTCGCTGAAGACCTTCATCGCCCGTGCCCGGGCCGCCTGGGCCAGGGTGTGCCGCGCTCCCTGCGCGCCGGGTGCCGCGAAGCGGCGCACCGCCTCGGCCAACGCCGTGGGATCGTCGGGCGGCACGACGACACCCGCGTCGCCGATCACCTCGGGGGTCGCACCCGCGCTCGTACCCACCACCGCGATCTCCTGTGCCATCGCCTCCGCCACGACATGCGCCGCCGGCTCGGCCCAGGTAGCGAGCGCGCGCGACGGCAGCACCAGCACGTCGAGCTCGGGCCAGACCTTGGGGACCTCGTCCGCTGGGAGCCCGCCCAGCCAGCGTACCCGCGCCGCGAGCCGCAGCTCGGTGGCGAGCCGCTCCAGCCGCTCCCGGTCCGGCCCGTCGCCCACGACGATTAAGCGCCAGCGCAGGGCACGAATCTCGCCCAGCGCTTGCAGCAAAGTATCGAGTCCCTTCTCCGGCACCAAGCGGCCGACGAAGCCGATCGTGAGCCCGTCATGATAGGCGTGCTCGGGGGTGGTGGGCACGTGCACGCCGAGCTGGGGGATCACCGCCACGGCCAGGCCGGGCGCGAGCCCCCGCACCCGCGCCGCCGCCGCTTCGCTGCCCGCGATCACCCCCTTGAGACGCCGCAGCGTGCGCCGCTGGCGCCAGCGGGCGAGTGGCGGCAGCGGCAGCGGCACGTTCTGATGAGTGAAGAGTACGGCGGGGAGCCGCAGGTGACGGGCGACGCGCACCACCTGACGGGCGGCGCGCGTCGTGGGCTCCGCCTCCACCTGGATCAGGTCGGGCCGCTTGTCGCGCAGCAGCGACAGGAGCGCCCGCCCGCCGAAGTACAGCTCGTCGGGACTCCCGTGGTGGGACACCGGCACGGGAAACACCTCGACCCCGTTCTGCCGCTCCCACCCCACCTCGAGCGTGCGGCCCAGCACGCCCTCCTCGCGCCAGCGCTGCGGCACGCCGACGGTGACGTCGAGCCCGCGGGCCGCCAGCGCGCGCAGCTTGCCCCGGTTGCCCGGGGTGATATAGGTGTGCGAGATGACGAGGACGCGCATTCCGCACTCCGTGCTATATATTTCGCCTCTCGCGGGCCCTTAGCTCAGGCGGTTAGAGCAGCGGACTCATAATCCGTAGGTCCCAGGTTCGAATCCTGGAGGGCCCACCACTGGTTCGGGTGGCTAGCTCAGCTGGTTAGAGCGCCGGTCTCACATACCGGAGGTCACAGGTTCGAGTCCTGTGCCGCCCATCGTAGCCTCTCCTCCCCGACCTTTCACGTCAACTCCACACTCCGCACTTCACATTCCGCACTCAGAGCAACCCTCCTCGCCTCAGCCTCCCCAGCTGATCATACCACGCTTCGTGCACCGCGAGCACTTCCGCGGGCGACACGGTGGCGACGCCCGACTTTCCGACCTCGACGCCGGCGGCGTAGTTGGCGAGCTGGGCCGCCTCACGCACCGACGCCCCCGCGGCGAGCGCCGTCCCCACCCAGGCCGTGACCGTGTCGCCCGCGCCGGAGACGTCGAACACCTCGCGTGCCATCGCGGGGATGCGGGTGATCTGCTTGTCCTTGGTAACGAGCACCATGCCGTCGGGGCCGAGGGTGAGGAGCAGGTTGTCGACGCCGAGCTTGTCGAGCGAGACCGGGAGGGCGCCGGGGTGCGCCAGGTCGAGCGTCGCGCCCATCGCCTGCTCCAGCTCACGCCGGTTGGGCTTGAAGATGGTCGCGCCCTTGTAGGCGAAGAAGTGCTTGAACTTGGGGTCGACCGCGACCGGCACGCCGCGCTTCTGGGCGAGCGCCATCGCCCGCTCGATCACGGCAGGCGTGAGGGTCCCCTTGTTGTAGTCCTCGAGCAGCACGGCGTCGGCGTCGGCCATCGCGGCATCGAGCTGGCCGAGCAGCTGGTTCTCGGCGCGCGGCGGGATCGGGTCCTCGACCTCCTCGTCGATGCGCACCAGCTGTTGGCCGCGCGCGGTGACCCGCGTCTTGGACGTGGTGGGCCGCTCCGCCGCGACCACGATGTGGCGGTCGGGGAGTCGGCTCTGCGCCAGCTCGGCGCGCAGCGAGTCGCCGCGCGCGTCGTCGCCGATCACGGCCACGAGGCGGCACTGGGCGCCGATCGCCGCCACGTTCGCCGCCACGTTGGCCGCGCCGCCCAGGGCGTAGCGGCGCGTGTGCACCGTGACCACCGGGACGCGCGCTTCGGGCGAGATACGGTCCGCGTCGCCCGACAGATAGATGTCGAGCATCGCGTCGCCCACGACCACCACGCGCCGGTCCGCCATCTTACCGAGCAGCTGCTCGAGGTGGTCGCGGGTGAGGCGGCCTTCGGGCAGGGGAGTGGTCATGGTAGCCGTCCCTCCCACCCGAACCGATAGCTCAGGCCGACGGAGCCGACGAAATTCGTGCGCGTATCCCCGGTCACGTGCTGGAAATTCGTGACGTGGTGCACCGCGGCGTTGAACGTGAGGCCGAGCCGGTCGCTCGGTGCGTAGCTCCCGGACAGGGCCGCGCGCAGCGTGCGCTCGACCACACCCTGAAAGATGGTCGCCGTCGTGGGATATGCCGAGACCGGCGGGTGCGGCTGGCGCGGGTCGCCCTCGCCCTGGCGCAACAGGGTGAGCTCGGGCGTTACGAGCAGACCCGCGTGAGGCAGCAGCGTCACCTTCAGGGTCGCCTGGTCGTAGTCGGCGAAGTTCCGCCCCGTGCCGAGAAAGTGGTAGAGCGGCACCTGGAGGCTGTCCTCGTTGCGATAGGTGAGATTGGTGACCCGCGTATACAAGAGCGTCCAGGAGAGCGATGAGAACCCCAGCCCGCCCTTTGCCCCGATCGTGAGCCCGTAGCTCGAGGGCTTCTGATCGGCCGGCGTCTTCCGGTCGATCTGGATGTCGTCCACCATGAACTGGCCGAACACCGTCAGGTCGCCGTGCCGCTCGACGTCGAGCCCGACGAAGCTGTTGACGTTGCCGCCGTTGTTCACCTGCTCGAGCACGCCGAGGTTCATGATGTTCAGGTACCACGGCTCGAACTGGCGGTCCCGCCCTGAGAGCACCGAGCCTTCCCACAGCGCCAGCGCCAGGCTCTTCGCGGGGCGCAGCCACAGGCGGTGCTGTGCCATGTAGCGGTGCACGACGACGCCGGAGTCGGCGCGGTCGTCGAGCTGGGTGGCGATCGCCTGGAGCTGGAAGTTGGCCGTCCCGACGGCAAAGCCCAAATGGTCGAGTCCGTACGGATTGTCGGACAGCAGCAGGCCCTGAA
>Ga0209160_1002701_pt1 | contig 14694 bp, 15 predicted proteins | sample GraSoiAngelo_153_FD_186167 | JGI IMG/M metagenome (GOLD analysis project Ga0209160, IMG submission 186167) | Grasslands soil microbial communities from the Angelo Coastal Reserve, California, USA - 14_1009_12_40cm (SPAdes) (version 2) | ecosystem: Environmental > Terrestrial > Soil > Grasslands ...
AGGTCGATCCCTGCGCTCGCGGCCCACTCCATGACGCTGCCCTTCGTGCTCGCCATGTCCGTCACGACCTTGCCTTCAACGTAGCCGCGCAGGCTGTCCAGCACGTCTCGCATCGCCAGGATGGGGACTGCGACCACCACCACGTCGGCCATTTCGATGGCGCCGAGGTCGGTGCCCGCCGCGGTGACAACCCCGCGATCCATCGCCTTGCGCACGGTGGCGGCGCTGTAGTCGGAGCCGACGATCGTGACATCCGGCTGCGCCTTCTTCAAAGCCATCGCGAACGAAGAGCCCATCACGCCCAGGCCAACCACCCCGATAGTCGCCATCCGGGCGCTACGCCAGCTGCTTGGCCAGCGCGCCCAGCAGCCTGCGCAGGTCCTGCATCAGGCGGTCGAAGCTCTCGAAATCAAGCGACTGCGCGCCATCTGACAGCGCCTGGTTCGGGGTCGGGTGCACCTCGACGATCAGGCCGTGCGCCCCGGCCGCGACCGCGGCCAGCGCCATCGGCCGCACCAGCGACCATTTCCCGGTCGCCTGCGAAGGGTCGACGATGATCGGCAGGTGCGACAGCTCGCGCGCAAGCGGTATCGCGTTGAGGTCCAGCGTGAACCGGGTCGCGGTCTCGAACGTCCGGATCCCGCGCTCGCAGAGGATGACGTCACGATTGCCCTGCGACAGCACGTACTCGGCCGCCAGCAGCCATTCCTCAACCGTCGACGACATGCCCCGCTTCAGCAGCACCGGCTTGCCCGACCTGCCCGCCTCCTGCAGCAGCGCGTAGTTCTGCATGTTGCGGGTCCCGAGCTGGAGGATGTCCGCGTAGCGGGCGACCATCTCCACGTCACCGGGTGATACGACCTCGGTCACGACCTTCAACCCGGTCTCTTCACGCGCCGTCGCCATCATCTTCAGTCCCGACTCGCCCAGACCCTGGAACGAATAGGGCGAAGTGCGCGGCTTGAATGCGCCGCCACGCAGGATCTTCGCGCCCTGCGCGGCCACGTGCCGAGCCGTCTCGAGGAGCATCTCCTCGCCCTCGACCGAGCACGGTCCCGCCATCATCACGACCTCGTCGGACCCGATCTTTACGCCGCCGACGTCGACCACCGTGTCGACAGGCCGGAACTCTCGGCTCGCCAGCTTGAACGGCTTGGTGATCGGGATGATCTCGTGGATCCCGCCCAGGTGGGAGAACGCCTCCTTGTACGCGTAAGCGTTGCCGCCGATGACCCCGACGAGCGTCCGTTCCTCGCCTTTCGAGATCTCGGTCTTCAGCCCGATCTCGTGGACGCGATCGACTACCGCGTCGATCTCGGCTTTGGTGGCCTGGTGGGACATGACGATGATCACGGGATCAACGGGCTCCTGAATGACTCCAGGTCGGCCTTGATGGCGCCCGCGCCGCGCATGTAGGCGAACCGCATGGTCGATTGCGGACGCGGCGTGTTGTACAGGAGCAGGACGCGGATGCACATGCGGACGCCGCGCGGGTTGGGGAGGGTCACGTCCATGTCGTGGCCGCACAGGAGCGGCACGTCGATCCAGCCCAATCGTCGAGCCGCATACGCCGGGTACTCGGCGGTGAGGTCGTGCGTGGTCGTGAAGTACGCGAAGCAGATCTCGGCGAGGTCCAGGTCGTTGAGCTGCGTCAGCTCGCGAAGCAGCTCATCCGTGGCTTCGGTGATGGCCTCCTCCGTGTTTGCGGTCGCCGTCGTCGCGCCGCGGATACCCCTCACCGGCACGCTTTCAAAAGCCCCTTCACCAGGGCGAGCGCATCGCCGCCGGCATCGATCTCGGCCACGATCGCGCTGCCGACCACGGCGGCGTCTGCGTTCCCGCGCAGCGACTTCATGTGCTCCGGCCGCGAGATGCCAAACCCAGCCGCCAGCGGCAGGCTCGTGTGCTTCCTCACCTCGTCCAACAGGTCCTTCATGCCTTCGGGCAGCTCGCTCCGCGCCCCGGTGATGCCGGTCACGGTCACGCAGTAGACGAAGCCGCTCGAGTGGTCGCAGATCGAGGTCATGCGCTCCTTCGACGTCGTCGGAGCCACCATGAAAATCGTGTCCAGCGACGCCGCCCTGAGCCATCCCGCCACCGGCTCGGACTCTTCGACCGGCAGGTCGGGAACGATCACGCCCGCCACGCCCGCCTGCGCTGCTTCCGCCGCGAACCGCCGGGGGTCGTGGGAGAGGATGGGGTTGATATAGGTCATGAGCACCACCGGAATACCCTCGCGGGCAACGGCGGCGGCCAGCTCGAGCGAAGCTCCGACCGTCATCCCATGTTCCAGCGCGGTCTGTCCGGCGTGCTGGATGACGGGTCCGTCCGCGAGCGGATCGGAGAACGGGATGCCGATCTCCAATGCCGCGATCCCGGATGTCGCGAGCTTCTTTCCGACCTCGAGCGACCGTTTCTTGTTTGGGTGTCCCGCCATCATGTACCCGACCAGCTTCAGGTCGCCGCTTGACTTGAGCGCCCCCTCCAGCCTCGACGTCTCAGTTTTCATCGACTGAGTCCATGTCCTTGTCGCCGCGGCCCGAGAGGCACACGAGGATGCGGCCGCCCGGACCGAGGTCGCGTGCGATCACGCCCGCCTGGTGCAGCGCGTGCGCCGGCTCGAGCGCCGGCATGATGCCTTCGAGCTTAGTGCAGAGCTTGAACGCGGCGATCGCGTCCTTGTCGCCGACGGCGACATAGTCGACCCGCTCGAGGTCGCGCAAGAACGCGTGCTCGGGGCCGACCCCTGGGTAGTCCAGGCCGGCCGAGACCGAATGAGTCGGCAGCACCTGGCCGTCGCCATCCTGGAGCAGGTACGAGAACGCCCCATGCAGCACGCCCGGGCGCCCGCCGACGAGCGAGGCAGCGTGCTTTCCGCTCTTGATTCCTGAGCCGGCCGCTTCGACGCCGACAAGCGAAACGTCCTTGTCTTCGAGGAAGGCGGTGAACATGCCAATGGCGTTGGAGCCGCCGCCGACGCATGCGACAACGACATCGGGCAGCTTGCCGTCGACGGAGAGGTACTGCTCGCGCGCCTCATCGCCGATGACGCGCTGCAGGTCGCGAACCATCTCGGGGTACGGGTGCGGACCGACCACCGAACCGATGATGTAGTGGGTCGTGCGCACGTTCGTCACCCAGTCGCGGATGGCTTCAGATGTGGCGTCCTTCAGCGTCCGTGTCCCGGTAGCCACCTCTCTTACATCGGCACCGAGCAGTTTCATGCGGCGGACGTTCATCGACTGGCGGCGCATGTCCTCGGTGCCCATGTAGACCACGCACTCGAGTCCAAACCGCGCGGACACGGTGGCGACTGCGACGCCGTGCTGGCCCGCGCCGGTCTCGGCGATGACGCGCTTCTTGCCCATTTTGATGGCGAGCAGCGCCTGCCCGACGGCGTTGTTGAGCTTGTGGGCCCCGGTGTGGCACAGGTCCTCTCGCTTGAGGTGGATATGAGCCCCGCCGAAATGCGCGCCGAGGCGATTGGCCGCGTAGAGTGGCGTCGGCCTGCCGATGAATGCGTGGCGGTGGCCGGCGAGCTCGAGCTGGAACTGGGGGTCGGCCTTGGCTTCATGCCATACGTCCTCGAGCTCCTGTAGCGCCCCCATCAACGTCTCGGGCACGTACTGGCCGCCGTAAGGACCGAACCGCCCGCGGACCGGATGCTTGATCAACCAAGCACCTCGGCAAGCCGCACCGCATGCACGAACGCGCGCACCTTGTCAGGGTCCTTGACCCTCACCGAGGCCTCGACCCCGCTCGACACGTCAACGCCATACGGCTTGAAGCGGCTCACGACCTTGCCCACGTTACCCGGTTCGAGACCGCCGGCGATGAACACCTTCCGAGTCGCTAGCAGCTCGCGTGCGAGGTCCCAATCCCACGTGCGCCCGGTGCCCCCGCGCTGGTCCACCGACCAGGAATCGAGCATGATCGGGTCGGGCCATTCGCTCGCGTCGGGCACCTGGTTGTCCCGGATCTTCAGCACTTTCATCACCGGCCGGCCGGCGTCGAAGCCGGGCGCTTCCGAACCGTGCAGCTGCAGCATGTCGAGGCCCACGAAGTCGGCGATCTCCCGAACGTCAGCGGCGTCCTGGTCGATGAAGACGCCGACGATAGAGGGCCGCACCGAAAGGCTTTCCACGATGGCTTTGGCCTCTTCCGGCGTGACGCGCCGATCCGAAGAGCAGAAATGGAATCCGAGGAGGTCCGCCCCCGCCTCGACCGCCGACTGGGCGGCGACCGTGTCGCAGATGCCGCAGATTTTCACTTGAATCACTTGATTGAGGCTAACTCGCGCAGGCACGCGACCGGGTCGGCGGCCCGCATGAGCATCTCGCCGACCAGGACCGCGTCGGCGCCGGCCTCTCGCATGCGGCGGGCGTCGCCGACGGTGCGGATTCCGCTCTCAGACACCATCAGCACGCTGTCCGGGATCGCAGGACGGAGCTTCTCGGTCAGCCCGAGGTCGACCTCGAACGTGCGCAGGTCGCGATGGTTGACCCCAATCACCGGCGCCCCCGCGTCCACCGCGGCTTTCGCCTCATCGAACGTGTGCACTTCGACCAGCGCCGAAAGCCCTCGGCTTCGCACGACCGCCAGGAGCCGCTGCAGCGCGGCGCCCGGAAGCGCGGCCACGATGAGAAGCACAGCGTCGGCGCCGGCGGCCCTCGCCTCCCCGATCTCGTACGGATCGGTGATGAAGTCCTTGCGCAGGATCGGCAGGTCGGTGGCGATACGCGCGACTGCGAGGTGCTCGGGGCGGCCGCCAAACCCCGCCATGTGCGTCAGCACCGAGATCGCCGCCGCCCCCCCATCGCTGTAGGCGCGAGCGAGATCTGTCGGCCGGTACTCCTCGGTCAGGACGCCCATGCTCGGCGTGCGCTGCTTCATCTCCGCGATGACCGCAAGCCCAGGCCGGCGCAGCACGCCCACGAAATCCTTGGGGGTGTAGTCGTGAATCGCGCGCTCCTGCTCATCGGGGGTGGTCAGCGCACGCCGGCGGTCCATATCCACCCTGGCCTCGGCCACAAGCCGGGCGAGGAGATCGGGGTCGGTGGTCACTGCTGCGAGATTGTCGCCCACCGCTGAAGCACCTCGCCGGCACGGCCCGAGTCGATCGCCTCCGCCGCGGCGCCGATCCCCTCGCGCCAATCCTTCGCGCGGCCGGCCGCCCTCAGCGCAGCTGAGGCGTTCAAGAGCACGACATCACGACGTGGCCCGGTCGCGCCGTCGAGAATCTCCCGGGCGATGCGGGCGTTCTCTTCGGGACCGCCCCCGCGTACGGACTCCGGGGATGTGGCCTTGAGACCGAGGTCACTCGGGTCGAGCTGGTACTCCTTGCGTCCGCCGTCGATCTCGATCACCAGCGAAGGTCCGCTTGCAGACAGCTCGTCCATCCCGTTGCCGGCGTGAAAAACGATCGCCCGCTCAGCGCCGAGCCGGGCCAGCACGTCGGCCATCTTGCCGGCGAGGTTCGCATCCGCGACGCCCAAAGCCTGGTAACGAGCGCCCGCGGGATTGCACAGCGGACCCAGCACATTGAACACGGTCCGCACGCCGAGCTCTTTGCGCGGCAAGCCCGCGAATCGAAACGAGGGGTGGAAGATCGGCGCGAAGAGAAAGCCGATGCCGGCTTCGTCAATGCAACGCGCCACGCCCTCCGGCCCGAGGTCGATCTTCACGCCGAGCTGCTCGAGAACGTCAGCGGAGCCGCAAAGCGACGAAGCGGCGCGGTTGCCATGCTTCGCGACCTTCACCCCGCATGCGGCCGCCACGATGGCCGCGAGCGTCGAGATGTTGAACGTCGCCAGGCCGTCCCCGCCGGTCCCACATGTGTCAAGGAGATCGCCATCTACCTCGATCGGGGTCGCCATCGCCCGCGCCGTTCGCGCAAAGCCTGTGATCTCGTCGACCGTCTCGCCCTTCATGCGCAAAGCGACTATGAAGCCCGCGATCTGGATGGGCGTCGCGTCGCCTCGCATGATCGTCTCGAACGCGGCTGATGCCTCCGCCTCGGTGAGCGACTCGCATCTCACGAGCTTTGCGATCGACTCGATCATTTGTGGGCCCGCCGAATGAAGTTGCTCAGGATCTTCTTGCCTTCTTTGGTCAGCACCGACTCCGGGTGAAACTGCACACCGTAGGTCGGATGCCGCGCGTGGCGGAGACCCATCACGGTGCCGTCGTTGGTCCACGCGGTCACCACGAGATCGTCTGGCAGTGAGGCCCGCTCCACGATGAGGGAGTGATACCTCGTCGCCTCGAAAGGGTCGGCGACGCCGGCCATGACGCCAGAGTTGTCGTGGCGAATCCACGACGTCTTACCGTGTGCGGGCTCGTTGCGTACGACCTTCGCGCCGAGCGCCTGGCCCAGGCACTGGTGACCGAGGCAAACGCCGAGGATGGCGACTTTCCCGGTCAGCTCCTGTATCGCCTGATTGGAGATGCCGGCATCGTCAGGCGTGCCGGGACCGGGCGAGATGACGACGCCGTCGTAGCCGGCGAGCTCCTCGACAGTGACCGCGTCGTTTCGGAACACGTCAGGCTCCACGCCGAGCTCGCCCAGGTACTGGACGAGGTTGTATGTGAACGAGTCGTAGTTGTCGATGATCGCGAGCCTTGCCTGCGGCGCGCCTGCCATCACATGCCTTCCGCCATCTCGATGGCCTTGAACATCGCCCCGGCTTTCTCCAGCGTCTCCTCGAACTCACGCTCCGGGCGCGAGTCCGCGACCACACCGGCGCCCGACTGCACATACGCGACGCCGTCGGCGACAACGATGGTTCGCAGCGTGATCGCCATGTCGATGTTGCCGCCGAATCCCACATAGCCCAGCGAGCCTGCGTACACACCGCGCTGGTCGGGCTCGAGGTCGGCGATGATCTCCATGGCGCGGATCTTGGGAGCGCCCGAAACCGTGCCGGCGGGAAAAGCCGCGCGAAGAGCGTCGATCGATGTGCAACCGTCTTTCAGCTCTCCGCTCACCGTCGACGAGATGTGCATCACGTGCGAGTACCGCTCAACCTCCATGAGCCGATCGACTTTGACCGTCCCCGGCCGCGCCACGCGGCCCACGTCGTTGCGGCCCAGGTCCACGAGCATCACGTGCTCGGCTCTTTCCTTCAGGTCGCTCAGCAGCTCTTTCTCGAGACGAGCATCCTCGGTCCCGTCGGCGCCTCGACGCCTCGTTCCCGCGAGGGGGCGTGCCTCGACGCGGCGGCCCTCGACCTGCACGAGCTTCTCGGGCGACGTGCCCACCACGTGCCGGTTGCCACCGAGCGAGAGGAAGAACATGTAGGGCGAAGGGTTGATCGCGCGCAGGCAGCGGTAGACGTCGAAGGGGCTCGCGGCGAGGTGCTTACGGAAGCGTTGCGATACGACGACCTGGAACGCATCGCCGGCGAGAATGTGCTCGCGCGCCGCGTCGACCATCGCATGAAACTGGCCGGGCGACATGTTCGGCTCCCATCGCCCACCGTCCACGCCGGCCGCGGACGCCGGCGCTCCGTCAGACGCCAGCCGTCGTTCCATCTCGTCGATGCGGGCGACCGCTTCGGCGTAGTCCTCCCGATCCGGCCTGTGGATCGTGAGCAGGCGGAGCCGCCGCGTGACGTGGTCGAAGATGGCGAGGTCCTCGGCGCGGAGGAACGCCGACTCGGGCATGGGTGGCGGCGCGCCGGCCGCGAGTGGAAGCTTCTCGAAGTGTCGAGCGGTCTCGTAGCCCAGGTAACCCACCGCGCCACCGTGGAATCGAGGAATCCCCGGCACCGTCGCCTCGGCCGCAACCGACCTGAGTGCGGGCAGAGGGTCGCCTTCGCCAAGGTCGAGCGGCCCGGGCTGATAGCCGATGAACGAATAGCGGGCGAGGCGCTCGCCGCCTTCAACACTCTCGAGCAGGAACCCGGGAGAATCCGGCGGGCACAGGAGCGAGTAGGCGCGGACGGGGGTGAGCATGTCGGCCAGCACCTCCCGGTACACCGGGATCAGCGCATGGTCTGCGGATAAGGCCCGGGATTCCTCCCGGGTGGGTGTGCAGTCTCTGCTCATCTCATCTCCGTCTCGACTAGATCTCGCCGCCCGAATCCCCTGCTCGGGCCGGACCGGAAGGTGAAGGGTATCAGACCTGTTTGTTTGCTTTCATATCGCGCTTGACCTGCCGCGCTTCGGCCATCGTCTCCTCCGAGTCGACGTCGGCCACCGTGTGCCAGTTCGCGGCGTACTTCTCCCAGCCGGCCGGTTTCACGTCGAACTTCTTGGCCAGCACGGCCACCAGGATCTTCACCTTCATGTCGCCAAAGCCGGGCAGCTTCTTGATGCGGGCGGCCAGGTCTGCACCGTCTTTGGCCTCCGTCCAGACCGCGCCTGCGTCGCCGTTGTACTCGTCGACGATGACTTTGCTCAGCGCTTGCACACGGCCGGCCATGCTGCCGGGAAAGCGGTGTAGGGCGGGCCGTTCGCGAAAGATCTTGACGAGCTTTTCCGGATCCATGGTCGCGAGCTGGCGAGCATCGAGGGCACCGAGCCGCTGCTTCAGGTCATAAGGCCCTCGGAACGCTTTTTCCATCTTGACCTGCTGATCGAGCACGAGCCCGATGAGAAGGGCTAGAGGGTCGCTCTCGAGCAGGTCGTTGGCCTCAGGGACGTCAGTCCACACGATCGGCATGACCGCATTATCCCTGCCGGCTTGCCGGATGACGCGTGGTCTATCGTTACCCTCTTAATGGACTCCAGACAGCCTCTTCTGCTCGCCTATGTATTCAGCGCCGTCGCCGTGCTCGCCGCGGTGTTGGGAAGCCTGGTCGTCATGGAGACGGCCACGGTCAAGGTCTGGGTGCCGACCTCGAGGCTCGTTGCCAACCTCACGATCAGTGGCGGCAAGGCAGGCCATGAGCTCACGACTACTCAGATACAGGCAGATGTCACGGACACTATGCAGGGCGAGGCCAGCACGGGCACGGTCGCGGCCACGTATGCATCGGGTCAGGCGGCCTTCACTTGCAACCCTTGTTCCTCGACCTCGACATCGATACCCGACGGAACAACCGTCTCGACCGCCGCCGGCGTCCACTATTCGACGACCGGTCAGGCCGAGGTGAGTACTTCGCACACGTCGGTCACCGTCGCGATAAAAGCACTGCTGCCCGGCCCACATGGCAACACCGCCGCGAAAACGGTGACGGTGATCGACAAGCCGATAAGCAACGTCACGGTGACCAACCCGCAGCCCATTTCAGGCGGGGCCGATGCCACCACCGGGCAGGTGGTCCAGCAGTCAGACCTCGATCGCATTCAGCTGGCGCTGTCTGCGAAGGTCGCGCAGGATCTCGACGCCATTCTCAAGGCCCAGGCCGAGGGTCTCGGCTACCTGGCGGACGGACAGCCGACTCTCAATGTCACCAGCGACCACAAGGTCGGCGATGCGGCGGCCACGTTCACGATGACGATGACGGGATCGTTGGGCGCGACCGCGTTCTCACTGTCCGAAGCGGACGCGCTCATGCGGGCAGCACTCAACCAGAAGGTGCCCAAGGGATACCAGCTCACCGCGGATCCGATCCAGACGAGCTACCAGGCGGACAAGCCCAACGCCAACGGCGACGTCACCATCAAGGGTTCCGCGGTCGGGGTCATCGTGCCCAACGTCACCTCCGAAGAGCTCAAGGCTCGTATCAAGGGCATGCGCGTCGACACGGCGCGACACAAGCTCGAGCTCCTGGCGCCAGGCACCACCGTGGATATCACGGTCAAGCCGGCAGTTCCGTGGCTGCCGGTGCTGCAGGACCACATCTCGCTGACGATCGTCCTCCAGCCTTCGGCCGCCTTGGGCTAATCGCGACCCCGACGCTGCACGAACTGGAACCCGAACCGCCCCTTCACACACAGATGGCCCGACGTCACGCTGTGGTCGAGCGGTGACGTGACCTTCACGATGGTGTTTTCCTGGACGTGCAGCTCGAGCATGCAGCCGACACCGCAGTAAGGGCACACGGTCTGGGTGACCTTCTGCTTCTGCTCGTCCCAGGTGCCCGCCTGCCGCATGTCGTACTCGCTCTTGAACATCAACGCCCCGGTCGGACAGACGCCGATGCAGTTGCCACAGTAGACGCAGGCCGACTCGGGAAGCTCGACGGTGAACTCCGTCGATATGTGCGCATCGAAGCCCCGGCCGGCGACGCCTATTGCGAAAGTGTTCTGCGCGTCGACACCGCAGGCCTCGACGCACTTGTAGCAGAGGATGCAGCGCGAGTAATCACGCACGTAGAGGTCGTTGTCCACCTTGACCGGCTGCGCTACCGTTGCCGCCGCCGGTCCGAAGCGCTGTGGCTGCGCACCATATCGCGACATCCATCCATGGACCTCGGGCGCGCAAAGCGACATGTCGACCGACGACGCGAGCAGCTCCAGTACGAGCCGGCGGCTGTGCTGCACGCGCTCGGAGTCGGTATGGATCTTCATGCCGGCCTCGACTTTGCGAGAGCACGAAGGAACCAGGACTCGTGAGCCCTCCACCTCGACGACGCAAACGCGACACACGTTGACCGGAGTCAGCGTCTCGAGATTGCACAGGGTGGGCGTGTCGATCCGCAGCTGCCGGCAGGCGTCGAGGATCGTCATCCCCTCCATCACCTGCAGGTCATGACCATCGATGCTCACCGGGACCATTCGACGCGGCTGGCCGATGAAAACAGGGCTAGCCATTCAGCACCTTCAGCTGGATCACAGCCGACTGGATCGCGCTGGCCGCGGTCTGCCCCAACCCGCAAATCGACGCGTCGCGCATGGCTTGTGCGATATCCGCCAACAGCGCGACGTCGGCGTCGCGATTCGAGGTCTTCCGATCGATCAGCAACCGGTGAAGGATCTCCTCCTGCCGCTTGGTTCCCACGCGGCAGGGAACGCATTGTCCACACGACTCGTGACGGAAGAAGCGAGCGATTCGCAACAGGATCCCTTCGATGTCGGCGGTGTCGTCGAGCACCATCACGGCGCCTGAGCCCAAAGTCGCGCCGATCGCTCGCGTGCCCTCGAAGCTGAGCGGCACGTCGAACTGGCCCCCGGTCACGAACGAGCCGGCTGCGCCTCCCAGCAGGATTGCGCTCAAGGTCCTGCCCTCGCGCAATTCGCCCCCGAGCTCGATGAGGGCGCGCAGAGGCGTCCCCATGGGCACCTCGTAGACGCCAGGCCGGCGCACGTGTCCGGAAAGGCAGAACAGGCGCGTACCGGTCGACTCTGCAGTGCCGGTGGCGGCAAAAGCGGCACCGCCGTCGACGAGGATGTCGAGGACGTTGACCAACGTCTCCACGTTGTTCTCCAGCGTCGGCTTCCCGAACAGGCCTGACTGGACCGGGAATGGCGGCTTGTTCCGCGGCTCTCCCCTCTTCCCCTCGATCGAGTTGAAGAGCGCGGTCTCCTCACCGCAGATGTAGGCGCCGGCACCGCGCCGCACCTCGAGCTCGACCCCGAACAGACCACGTGACAGCGAGATCGCATTTTCGATGCGCCTCCGGGCCAGCGGATACTCAGTTCGAACGTAGACGAATCCCTTTTCACAACCGGTCGCATAAGCAGCTATCGCCATCGCCTCGACCACGGCGAACGGATCGTTCTCCATCAGCACCCGGTCTTTGAACGTGCCCGGCTCGGACTCGTCGGCGTTGCACACCAGGTAGTGCGGATGCACCGGCGCGCGGGCGACGGAATCCCACTTGCGCCCGGCCGGGAAGGCAGCGCCACCCCGGCCCAGCAGCTTCGCCTCGGTGACCTCGCGGATCACCGCCTCCGGTCCCATCTCCATGGCCTTGCGCAGCGCGGTATAGCCGCCTGCGGCGCGGTAGCTCTCCAGGCTTTCCGGATCGACGACACCGACGCGGCGCAGTAGCTTCGGAGTCCCGCCGATCACTGGTGCGGCCGCATCGTCCGGCCACTTCCCACCCCCGAGCAAATCCGTGATGGCATCGATCGATGCGGGTGCGAGCCGGCCTTCCGCGTGAGCCCGGCCGGGTCTCTCCATCCGCGCCGCCGGCGCGCGATCGCACAGTCCGAGGCAGGGGCTTCGGCGCACCGCCGCATCGCCGAGCTCGCGAAGCAAGTCGTCGGCACCGTTGCATTTGCAGACGATGTCGTCGCAGACGGTGACCGTGAGCGGCGGCTGCTCGTCGAGCGTAAAGCGGTCGTAAAAGGTCGCGACCCCGTATGCGTCGGCGGGCGGCACGTCAAGCCGGCGGCATGCGTACTCGAGACCCCCGCGGCTGATCCAGCCGATCTCGTCCTGGAGCGCGTGCAGCACGGGCAGCAGCAGGTCCCGTCTCGATCGCGATGCATGTCCGCCTCGTGCCAGGTGATCGTCCGCCGGTGTCCGTTGGCCGCCCTCCCAAAGCGAGGCCGGGGGTCCGAGGACGCCGTCGACCGCGGCGATCTCTGCCTCTGTCGGCGGCCCACCGCTCGTGCGTATATCCACTACGCGATCTTGTCGACGCGGATGGCGCTCGCCTTGAACTCCGCGGTGCCCGACTTGGGATCGGTGGCGTCGATGGTCAGCACGTTCGTCGCCACCTGGTCGGGGAAGTGCAGCGTCATGAAAGCAAGACCAGGGCGAAGCGTCGCGTCGAAACTCACCGGCACCTCGACCGATCCACGCCGCGAGCTCGCCTTCACCCGTTCTCCGTCGGCGATTCCCAAACGTGCGCCATCCGCGGGCGAGAGAAGCAGCGCCTCGCCCTTGCGAAGCGGCGATGTGTAGGCGCCGGTCTGGACGCCGGTGTTGAAAGAGTCGAGGCGGCGGCCGGTGGTGAGCCGGATCGGAAACTCTTCGCTCAACCTGTCGACCGGAGGATCGTGCTCAACCACGCTGAATGGCGCGCGCGGGCCTTCCACCGGGTCCTCCCACAGTCGCGCGTGCAGGAATTGCGTTCCGGGGTGGGTCTCGTCAGGGCAGGGCCACTGGATGCCGCCGAGCTCGTCGATCCGCGCGTAGGACATCCCGGCGTGCATCGGCGAGAGGCTCCGGCATTCGTCCCACACCTGCTCGGCTGTCGGCTGCCCCCAGTCGCAGCCGAGACGCTTCGCGATCTCGCAGATGATCTCGACGTCGTCGCGCGCGCCGGCGGGTGGTTCGAGAGCGCGCCGTACGCGCTGCACGCGGCGTTCGCTGCTCGTGACGGTTCCCTCGGACTCGGCCCATCCGGCGGCGGCCGGCAGGACGACGTGTGCAAGCTCGGCGGTCTGCGTGAGGAAGATGTCCTGCACGACCAGGTGCTCGAGGCCGCTGAGCAGGCGGACGGCTCGCGTCTGGTCGGCCTCCGACCGGGCGGGATTCTCGCCGACGATGTACACGGCGCGCATCTCGCCGTGCTCCATCGACTCGAACATCTGGCTGAGGTGGTAGCCACGCTTTTGCGGCACCGATGCGTTCCACGCCCGCTCGAAGGGCGCGCGAATCGCGGGGTCTTCGAGGTCCTGGAAGCCCGGAAGCCGATTCGGGATCGCGCCCATGTCGCCGCCGCCCTGCACGTTGTTCTGGCCGCGTAGCGGGTTGAGGCCGCATCCATAGCGACCGACCTTGCCGGTGAGCAAGGCGAGGTTGATGAGGGCAAGCACGTTGTCGACGGCGTTGTGGTGCTCGGTGATGCCAAGCGTCCAGCAGATCATGGCGCGGTCGGCACGCCCGTACGCCTCGGCGACCTCTTTGATCGCGCTGGCGGGAACGCCCGTCTCGGCCTCGGCGCGCTCGAGCGTATAGGCCTCGACGCATTTCGCGTAATCGTCGAAACCGGTGGTGGCGCGCTCGATGAATTGCTTGTCCGCGAGGCCGGAGTGGATGATCTCGCGTGCGATCGCGTTGGCGAGGGCGATGTCGCTGCCGACGTCGATGCCCAACCACAGGTCGGCCCATTCGGCGGAGCTGGTGCGCCGAGGATCCACTGCCACCAATCGCGCTCCGTTGCGGACCCCGCGCAGCAGGTGGTGGAAAAAGATCGGGTGGGTCTCGCGCGCGTTGGAGCCCCAGAGCAGGACGAGCTCGGTCTCTTCAGCCTCGCGATACGAAGAGGTTCCTCCGCCCGCCCCGAACGCTGTCGCCAGACCGACGACGCTCGGAGCGTGTCAAGTCCGGTTGCAGCTGTCGATGTTGTTGCTGCCCATCACGACGCGCGAGAACTTCTGGGCCATGAAGTTCAGCTCGTTCGTGGTCTTGGAGCAGCTGAACATGCCGAATGCGTTCGGCCCGATCGACTTTGCTTTTGCAAACCCGTCCGCCGCGCGAGCAAGCGCTTCGTCCCATGAGGCGGGGCGCAGGCGCCCACCCTCGCGCACCAGCGGCTGTGTCAGGCGGACGCTGCCGTCGTCCATCGTGCGACCAATATAGCCCTGCACGTCGACGCCACCGGGCGTTGTAACCTCGCCCGTTATGCCGGTTGTGGGGATCAGTGCCGAACCGGAGTTTCCCGCCTACGAGCCCGGTTCACGCGACGACTTCGATCGCCTTTATCGAGACAGCTACCCGCGGATTTACAAAACCATGCTCGCCGTCCTGGCCGATCCTGCCGCGGCCGAGGACTGCGCGCAGGATGCGTTCGTGCTTGCGTTTCGAGCCTGGGCACGATGGCGTCCGGATGCTCCCGCGGAAGCCTGGCTGCACAGGATCGCGATCAATGTGGCCGTGTCATATCAGCGCAAGGCGAAGCTGCGATCCAT
>Ga0209160_1002707_pt1 | contig 14678 bp, 11 predicted proteins | sample GraSoiAngelo_153_FD_186167 | JGI IMG/M metagenome (GOLD analysis project Ga0209160, IMG submission 186167) | Grasslands soil microbial communities from the Angelo Coastal Reserve, California, USA - 14_1009_12_40cm (SPAdes) (version 2) | ecosystem: Environmental > Terrestrial > Soil > Grasslands ...
TTAGAAACATTCCAGCACCTCGGAACCGCCCTCCGCCTGTGGTATCCTTAACCCTGATACTTCGCTCCAGAAAGATCATCTAATTACATATGCGCTTTCTGAAAACATGCTTGCGATTCCTCGTGTCGGTTCAACTCCTGCCCGCGCTGGAGAGCGGTGAGGAGACTCTCGTCGGCGGTCAAGCCGTGCTCGAGGGCGTTATGATGCGCTCCCCTCATGCCTGGGCGATTGCCTGTCGCAAACCTTCCGGCGAGATCTCAACCCACAGCGAACCACTGGAGCGGCTCTCCGAAAAACACAAATGGATGGGTTGGCCCATCGTCCGCGGTGTAATGACATTGGGGCATGCCATGACGCTCGGATTCCGGGCCCTCCGTTACTCCGCCAATGTCGCCCTCGACGAAATACCCGCTGACGACAAAGGCAAGAAGCTCGAAGTCAGTGGCTGGATGGCTGCGGTCAACATTATCTTCTCCCTCGGCTTTTTTATTTTCACGTATAAGTTCCTTCCCTTGCTCGCTGCCACGGAACTGAAACGCATCAATCCGCTCTTCGGCCAGCAGGTTATCTTCAACCTCGTGGATGGCGCCATCCGCATCACTCTTTTCCTGCTGTTTATTTGGGGAGTCTCGTTATGGCGGGACATTCATCGCGTATACGAGTATCACGGCGCAGAGCACAAGACAGTTTTCGCCTTCGAGAACGGTGATCCCCTCGACACGGCCTCGGTCCAGAAATACACCACGTATCATCCTCGCTGCGGCACCAGTTTCCTGATGACCGTTATGCTGATTTCGATCCTGGTGTACACGCTGATTCCAGTGACCACTTTCTGGGCTCGCTTCGGAGTGCGGATCGCATTGCTCCCGGTGATTGCCGGCGCTTCCTACGAAATTATTCGATTCGCAGCCAAACATCGTGGATCGCTCTTCGCCTTGATGACCGCCCCCGGCCTCTGGCTGCAGCGCATCACCACCCAGCCCCCTTCGGACCAGCAGGCGGAATGCGCCATTGTCGCCCTGAACCACGCCATGTCCCTGGAGAAACAGCGCGGCGGCGAACTGGTCATTGCCTAGCGGCGTCGCCGCGAACATTCTCGCTTCTCTCAACGCGTACAATTAAATAACTCTTGCAATACTGGCCACTGATCAGTGGCCGCTGACCAATATGTTTGAACGCCTTGACCAAATCGAAGCCCGTTACGAGGAATTGACGCAGGCTCTGGCCTCGCCCGATATCATGAGCGATTCGGCGAAGTTCCAGAAAACCGCCAAGGCCCACAGCGAAATCTCGCCTATGGTGGAGAGATATCGCGAATACAAAGATTTGAAGAAAGGCATCGCCGAAAGTCGCGCCATGCTCGCCGAGGAAAAAGATCCCGAGATGCGCGCTTATGCCCAGGAAGAGCTCGACAAACTGGAGGCGCGCGTTGCCGCAGTCGAAGCCGAACTAAAAGTGTTGCTCCTGCCTAAGGATCCTAGCGACGAGAAAGACGTCATCCTGGAAATCCGTGCCGGCACCGGAGGCGATGAGGCGACTCTGTTCGCCGCCGAAATGTTTCGTATGTACACTCGCTACGCGGAAACTCAGGGCTGGAAGGTGGAAGTGCTTTCCACGTCCGAATCTTCTGTCGGCGGATTGAAAGAAGTAATCGCCATCATCGAAGGCAAGCGCGTTTATTCACGGCTGAAATACGAAAGCGGAGTGCACCGCGTACAACGTGTTCCCGCCACCGAGCAGCAAGGACGCGTGCATACTTCGGCCGTAACCGTCGCCGTCCTGCCGGAAGCCGAGGACGTGGATATCAAAATCGAAGCCAAGGACTTGCGTATCGACACATTTTGTTCCTCCGGCCCGGGCGGCCAATCAGTGAACACGACTTATTCCGCGGTGCGTATCACTCACTTGCCTACCAATACCGTAGTCAGTTGCCAGGACGAAAAATCCCAGATCAAGAATCGGGAAAAAGGCATGCGCGTGTTGCGCTCCCGCCTCTATGAAATGGAGATGCAGAAGCAGCAGGACGCCTTGGCCAAAGAACGCCGCGCCATGGTTGGCTCCGGGGACCGCAGCGAAAAAATTCGCACCTACAACTTTCCCCAAAATCGCGTGACCGACCACCGCATCGGGCTGACGATTCACCAGTTGCAGGAGGTCATGGACGGCAAACTCCAGCCACTCCTTGAGGCGCTTGTGACCCATTACCAGGCAGAAAACATGAAGCAGGAAAGCGCCAGCGTTGTCTGATAATCAAAAACTCGGAAAGGCAAGACTGAGAACTGCGAACTGAAAACTGAAAACTGAGAATTTATAGTCCGGGTTAGAAGAAGTGAGTAGCCTGTTACTTCTGCGTTCTGATTTCTTACTTCCTAATTTTGTGCTGCTTCGTGACGCCCTCACTTCCGCCGGTAGCCGTCTCACCGCAGCTGGCGTCCCCTCCCCGCGGATGAATGCCGAACTCCTCCTCATGTTCACTCTCAACTGCGACCGCGCCTATCTTTACGCCCATGCCGAGCGCCAATTAGGAGACGACGAGAAATCTCGTTACGATCAAGCCCTCGACCAGCGTGCGCAAGGCATTCCAGCGCAGTACATCACGGGGCATCAGGAATTCTGGGGGATGGATTTTATCGTCACTCCAGCTGTGCTTATTCCGCGTCCAGAAACTGAGCACGTGATCGAAACTGTGCTGCCGCTCGTTCAAACTATGACAACTCCTCGCATTGTGGACGTGGGCACCGGCTCCGGCTGCATTGCAATCGCGCTCGCTAAAGAGTTGCCTCAAGCCGAAATGCACGCCACCGATATCTCTTCGGAGGCTCTCGAGATCGCGCGCGCCAACGCCGCTCGTCATCAGCTGGAAAGCCGAGTTCATTTTCACCAAGGCGATTTACTGCAGAGACTCGGCCAGAACCGTTTCGACTGTGTGGTTTCCAATCCCCCTTACGTCGGAGAATCCGAAGAAGACCAGGTACAACTTGAAGTCCGCAAGTTCGAGCCGCGTCATGCGGTCTTTGCCGGACCCACTGGTCTCGAAGTCATTCAGCGCCTAATCCCGCAAGCGCACGACGCGTTGAAGCCTGGCGGCTGGCTTGTAATTGAAATCAGTGGGAGCATTGTCGAAGGCGTCCAGGATGTACTCGATAGCTGGAGGGAAGTACGCGTCACCGAAGACTTGCAAAAGATTCCCCGCGTCGCGAGAGCGCAGAAAACACTCCCCTAGTCGCGACACTGCACGCTCACCTGAAAGCCAGATCGCAGATTAAGTGAAGAACTAGCTTCTTTTGCTGCAGCGTCCCATTCATTTAAACTATGTTCCTTAGTTTTCTCGCTTCATCTTTCCCTGAGGGATAGATTCGTGCGAAGGCAGCTCATAATTTCCTTTTTTCTGGTCGGACTTATATCGACCGCCGTCTGCGCCCAGACCCCAATTGAAGGCTTCATCCGCGACAACGCCGGCAATATCGTCGCCGGAGCGTCGGTCTCTCTGAAACGCGCCGAAGGCACCGTTGTCCAACAAATCACCAGCGATGCGATCGGCAAATTTCGTTTTGCTGCCGTGGAAGCTGGCGCCTACACGTTGAGGACTGAAGCTCCCGGCTTTTATGGTTCTAGCTACGACTTCGTGTTGCGGGCGCGCCAACCACTCTCGCTCACCATCGAGCTGCAGCACAAGCAATCACTGCAGCAGACGGTTGAGGTAAAGAGTAGCTCTCTCACCGTAAATCCAGAAAAGACTGGTAGCTCTTATATCTTCACGCGACAGGATCTCGATTTACTCCCTGATCCTCTGACAAACTCCACTGACGATCTGGTCAATAATCTGATGCCCGGCGCCAGCGATAGCCACGACAATTTCCTGGCTGTTCGTGGCACTGAATTTTCTCTGCACGAATTCATCAACGGCGTTTCCTTCTTGGACAACACGCAACCCCAGTTCAGTCCCGGCGTGAGCCCGCAAATTTTCGAGACCGTTGATTTGATGACCGGCGGATTCACTCCTGAATACGGCAATCGTTTCGGCGGGGTGCTCGACATCACTACGCGTTCCGGTGCCGACCTTGCAGGACATGGCGACGTAAACTTCCGCGGCGCCACTCTGGATAACTACGATCTCAACGCCGATTACGGCGGGCAAGCAGGAAAACTGGGCTACTACTTTTTCGTGGACGGCTTCACCTCGGGCCGTTATCTCGAACCGCCCCAGCCACAGGAGCTTTACGATTTTGGAAAAGGCTCGCGCGCCACGGCGCAATTTGATTGGCGCTCCGGTAATCATGACGTCTTCAAACTGCTGCTCATGGGCGGTGGCGCCAATTTTCCGCAGCCAAACATTACCAAAGATCAGGAAGTGGGCCGCAATGCGCAGCGTCATTTACGCCAACAAACGGCCATCCTGAGTTGGCTGCACAGTTTCTCACCGGACACTCTGATTTCCACTTCGCTGTATGAACGGACTGGCTCCGACCGCGTGTTACCGACCAGCGATCCCGACACTCCGGTTTCAATCGCTTCGCGCGTGCCGCTGACGCTCGGAATCAAGAGCGATCTATCCCACTATTGGCACGGACATTTCCTCAAAGCCGGCCTGGACCTGGTGCGCCTGCGCGAGAATGAGAGCTTCTTCTTCGATGGCCGTGGGGATCCAGATGTGTTCCCGGCTTTCAGTGGCGGATTGAAAGGCGGACAGGCCAGTGTGTACGTCCAAGACCACTTTTCGCCATTCCGTGACTTGACCGTAGATCTTGGGGTTCGTTACGACTACTTCGACTTGGTCGACACAGGCGTGCAAACCAGCCCGCGCATCGGCTTAGCCTACCATTTCAACAAAACTAAGTCCGTACTGCATGCCGCATACAACCGATACTTTTCTCCGCCTCCAATCGAGTATTCCTTACTGGCCAGTTTCATCGGCCACGATGCCGTCAAACTCGATCAGCGGGTGGGCAATGTTCGGCTTTACACCCAGAATTATTATGAAGTGGGATGGGCGCAGGAACTCCACCCCCGGATAAGCCTGGAACTGAACGCCTATTTACACACCGGACGTAACAGCTTTGAAAATCACGAGATCAGTATCTCCAGGATCTTCGTCCCTATCAATTTTCATGCAGCCCGATCCCAAGGCGGCGAACTGGTCCTGAACATGCGGCAACTGGAGCGGTTCGGCATCAGTGGACGTTTCCAATACGCATTATCTAAAACCTACTTTTACGGTCCGATCACTGGAGGATTTGCCGGCGATGAGCCTTTGGTGGCGGGCGAGCGCATCATCCCTGCATTTGATCAGACTCACACCGGCACGGCGCAGATTTTCTATCACAACCGCTGGGGTGGTTTCTGGATGGGCAGTGCGATGCGGTACGGAAGCGGCACCATCATCGAGCACGGCCCGCGCCTGCCCCAGCACTTCACCTCTGATCTTGCCACGGGACTTACACTCTGGACTGCCGAACCACGCCGTCTTGATTTTGAGTTCGACGTCACCAACGTTTTCGACAGCATTTATCAGATCGCCAAAGAGAGTGAAGAGATCCCCATTCAATACGCTCCTTCACGAACGATCGGAGGCAGCCTTAAGTTCCACTTTTAGCTCGATCAGGCAGGAGCAGGAGTGGCGTGTCGCAATGCTCAGCGCCAGAATATGACTGGCCACTGACCACTAGCCACTAGATATTAGCGCCGTACCGTCGCCGGTTGAATTTCTTCCACGTCCACCCAATTCGTAGGATAGACGCCGGTATAGCAGGCGGTGCAGTAGGTAGTTTTTTCGCCGTCGCCACAGGCCTTCTTCATTCCCTCGAGCGAGAGATAAGCCAGCGACTCGGCACCGATGAATTCACGAATCTCTTCTACTGATTTGTTGGCGGCGATCAATTCTTTTTTTGAAGGTGTGTCAACTCCGTAGAAGCAGGGCGAAATGGTTGGCGGGCAGGAGATGCGCATATGCACTTCCTTCGCACCCGCGCTGCGAATCATGCGCACGATCTTCCGGCTGGTGGTTCCCCGAACGATGGAATCGTCAATCAGCACCACGCGTTTGCCTTCCAGGATGCTGCGAACCGGATTCAATTTCAGCTTCACCCCGAAATCGCGCACACTTTGCCGCGGCTCGATGAAAGTACGCCCCACATAATGATTGCGGATCAGGCCGAAGCGAAACGGAATCCCGCTCTCGGAGGCATAACCCATGGCCGCCGTGACGCCCGAATCAGGCACTGGAACCACAATATCGGCGTCGGCTGGCGACTCCCTAGCTAATTGCCGGCCCAACTCCTCGCGGCTGTCCTGTACCGGACGTCCAAACACCAGGCTGTCCGGCCGCGAAAAATACACGTGCTCAAAGATGCAGCTTGATTGCGCAGCTGGCGGTGCATAGATGCGCGAGGTAATCCCCTCCGGTCCAACTACGATCAACTCACCCGGCCGAACATCCCGCTCGTAAGTGGCGCCGATCAGATCAAAGGCGCAAGTTTCTGAAGCAAAAACGATCGTGTCTTGCTTCTCTCCCGCTACCCGTGGAATTCTTCCCATGGCCAGAGGCCGGAAGCCGCGTGGATCGCGCGCCGCGAAGATGCGGTCGGGACTGATCATCACCAGCGAGAAAGCGCCTTCCACCCTGCGCAGAGCGTCGGCCATCGCTTCAGGCAGCGTATGTTCCTTGGAGAGCGCGATGAGATGGACCAGCACTTCAGTATCACTGCTGGTTTGAAAAATCGACCCCTGCGCTTCCAGCCGATGACGAATTTCCAGTGCATTTACCAGGTTGCCATTGTGCGCCAGAGCCATCATCCCTTTGTTCGACTGCACTCTGATGGGTTGCGCATTGAGCAGCGCCGAATCTCCCGCGGTGGAATAACGCGTGTGTCCAATGGCCAGCGTGCCACGCAGTCTGGCCAGCGTTTCTTCGGTAAAGATATCCGCCACCAGCCCCATCGCCTTGTGCATGTTCAACGTCAGCCCATTGGAGGTAACGATTCCAGCCGACTCTTGTCCCCGATGTTGCAGCGCGTGAAGTCCCAGATAGGCCAGCGTCTCCGCCTCAGGGTGCCCGTAAACCGCCACCACTCCGCATTCTTCTCGAAATTTATCGAAAGGAATCATCTAGTCACACGCAAACACTTCGAGTTTTCTAATCGAAAATCGTAAATCGTAAATCAGTCCGCTGCCGCCGCCGCTGGCTCACTCTTAAGCACTCTTTCGAGCGCTCCTTCGTATTCCCCGCTCAACTCAGCAACTGATGCGGATACAACTACTTGGCCATCGATATTGATTTCAACGTGCTGCCCAACAGTCTCGCCGATGATATCCGCCGAGAGCCCATATTTTACCGCTATTTGTTGGATTCCCAACAGGTTACCTCGGTCGCAGGAGATCACGACCCGGCTCGCGTCTTCCCCGAACAGCACAAACTCCGCCGGTAGACCCTGTGCAGCCAGATTTACTTTCAATCCAACTCCCCGGGGAAACGCCGATTCGGCAAGCGCCACGGCGACTCCGCCCTCCGAACAATCGTGCGCCGAATCCACCAGCCCTGCCTGAATGGTTTCTATCAAAGCCTGTTGCAGCGCTGCTTCCTTTGCGAGTTCCAACTGCGGCGGATAACCCCAAACCGCTCCCAAGATTTCTTTAGCATATTCTGACGAGCCAAACTCCGATTCTGCGTCCGTTATATCGCCCGGCTCCGCCCCACTCAGCAGGACGATTGCCTGTCCCGGCTCGCGGAAATCTGGACGCATCGCTTTGTGCACATCGTCCAGAATGCCTACAATCCCGACCACGGGCGTGGGATAGATCCCTTCCCCGAGAGTTTCGTTGTAGAAACTGACGTTACCACCCGTGATGGGGACCTCCAGTTCTTCACAAGCTTTAGTCATGCCGTCAATCACTTGTGAGAACTGCCACATGATGTGAGGCTTCTCCGGATTGCCGAAGTTCAGACAATTCGTTCCGCCTACCGGAGTCGCTCCCGCACAAGCTACGTTGCGCGCAGCTTCGGCCACCGCGTGCATCGCCCCCAACCGCGGATCGAGATAACACCAGCGTCCATTCCCATCGAGTGCCATCGCCAGCCCACGTTGCGACCCCTTGATGCGGATCACGCCCGCATCCCCAGCACCCGGACCTTCGACGGTGTTGGTCTGCACCATGTGATCGTACTGCTGCCAGATCCAGCGCTTACTGCAAATATTCGGGCTGGCCAGCAGATGTTTCAGGTTGCCAGTAAGGTCGCCCATTTCGCCAATCTTGATATGCTCTGGCATCTCCCGCGGCAGAGGTGGATCCCATCGCTCCAGTGGACGCTTATAAAGCGGCGCATCATCCGTCAACGCCTCGTTCGGAATCTCAGCGACCACCTTTCCATGCTCCAGCACACGCATCTTATCGTCGCTGGTCACGCGTCCCACTTCCACTGCATCCAGTCCCCACTTCTGGCTCCCGGCCCTTTTGCGCCACCAGCAGCATGCGCTCCTGTGATTCGCTGAGCATGATCTCGTACGGCATCATGCCAGTCTCCCGCTGCGGCACGCGATCAAGTTCAATTTCGATACCCACGTGTCCGCGCGCTCCCATTTCGCAAGTAGAGCAGGTCAGCCCGGCAGCGCCCATGTCCTGAATGCCGATAACGGCGCCAGTCTGCATGGCTTCCAGGCAAGCTTCAAGCAACAGCTTCTCAAGAAATGGATCCCCAACTTGCACATTGGGCCGCTTGGCTTCCGATGCTTCGCTGAATTCCTCGCTGGCCATGGTGGCGCCGTGAATCCCGTCGCGTCCGGTTTTTGAGCCAACGTAAATCACCGGATTGCCCTCTCCCGCAGCCCGCGCATAAAAAATCTGGTCGCGCCGGACCAACCCCAACGCAAACGCATTCACCAGCGGATTCCCCGAGTAGCAATCTTCAAATTTTGTCTCCCCACCAAGGTTAGGCACCCCAAAGCAGTTTCCATAAGAGGCGATCCCGCTGACCACGCCCTCGAGCACCGAATGATTCCTGTGAATTTCTTGTGTGGCGCGGGCGCCCGCGCCCGCGGCTTTTGACTCTTGAATCGGCCCAAAGCGCAGCGAATCCATCACCGCCACGGGACGCGCTCCCATAGTGAAAATATCGCGCAGAATCCCGCCAACTCCCGTAGCAGCCCCCTGAAAAGGCTCAATGAACGAAGGATGATTGTGCGATTCAATCTTAAACGCGCACGCCCACCCGTCGCCAATATCGATGATGCCCGCATTCTCTCCCGGACCCTGCACCACGCGACGGCTGCGCGTCGGCAACCGTTTCAAATGCACGCGTGAAGATTTATACGAGCAATGCTCGCTCCACATGACGCTGAAAATTCCCAGCTCAGTAATGGTTGGTTCGCGTCCACCCAGCAGTTGCTTGATTTGTTCGTATTCTTCCGGCGTGAGGCCGTGCTCCCGGATCACCTCCGGCGAGATGCCCAGGGTTTGAGACATGTTCATAGGGAATTCAACACTATTGTCGCATTTCGCAGCACAGCTGTGTAGAGAAGATGTGAGCTCTTCCAACAAAGCAGTTGCTGATTGCTGAATGCTCAGGCTCCCGCGGCAACAGCAGCGCTCTGCTCCACTATACTGTTCACGCATGAAGTCAGTAATCGTAGGTACCGCCGGACACATTGATCACGGCAAGACCGCTCTGGTCAAGGCTCTAACCGGCATCGACGCCGATCGTCTGGAAGAAGAAAAACGCCGCGGCATCACCATCGACATCGGCTTCGCTCATCTGGATTTGCCCGGACCTGACGGCGAAATCTTTCGCCTGGGCTTTGTAGATGTCCCCGGCCACGAGCGCTTCGTACGCAACATGCTGGCCGGCATCGGTGGAATTGATTTAGTCCTGCTGGTGATTGCTGCCGATGAGTCGATTAAACCCCAGACCCGCGAGCACTTCGACATCTGCCGCCAGCTTTCCGTGAGCCGCGGAATCACCGTGCTGACCAGATCTGATCTGGTTGACCGTGAAACTCTGGACGTCGTTCGACTCGAGGTCGAAGACTTCTTGCGAGGTTCGTTTCTCGACGCATCTCATTCGCCCATCATCCCGGTCAGTTCCATCACCGGCGCGGGCCTCGATCAACTCAAGCAATCGTTGCTGAAGATGGCTTCTGAAGTACCAGCCAAAGATTCGACCGCTCTGGCTCGCCTCCCCATCGATCGCGTTTTCACTATGAAGGGGTTCGGCCCGGTCGTGACCGGCACGCTCGTGACCGGCAGTATCCGCAAAGACGAAGAACTCGAAGTCTTTCCCCAGGGACAACGCGTGCGGGTGCGCGGCGTCCAGGTCCACGGGCAACCCGCGGAGCAGGCGCTGGCCGGTCAACGCACCGCCTTGAACCTGGCCGGTGTGGCCAAGGCAGATCTCGAACGCGGCATGATGCTGGCGCCTGCCGCGACTTTTCATTCCACCCGGCGCGCCGAGGTGTCGTTATCCCTTCTGCCTTCCGCCAAACCGCTGAAGGACCATGCCCGCGTCCACCTGCACGTCTATACCTCGGAAACCATCGCCCAGATCGTGCTCCATGAACAAAAACAAATCGCGTCCGGAGAGACTGCCTTTGCCAACCTCCACCTCGCTGATCCCTTGCTGCTGTTGCCAGGTGACCGCTTCATCATTCGCCAGTTTTCTCCCGTGATCACAATCGGTGGAGGCATCGTGTTGGACGCCTGGCCTCTGCCTCGGCCCATCAAACATGCGCAAGCTTCTTTCCTAAAGATTCTCGTCAGCAACAACCCACCTGAGATTCTGAAAGCGCGAATCGCTCGCCGTTCCGACCGTGGACTTTCCTTCGCCCAGGCTATTGCCGAGACTGGAATGCGGCGGGAGTTAATCGAAAAGCATTTGGCCGACCCAACGCAGAAAGTACACGTCCTACGCGCCGGAGATCTGTTAATCCAGACGGCCGCAATCGAGGCGGTGAAGCTCGCCCTGACCGAAACCGTAAGCGAATTTCACAGACGCAATCCGCTGGTCGCTGGCATGAGCAAAGAAGCCTTACGGGAGAAACTCGACGTGGGCCCCGAGGTTTTCGACCTCGCAGTCACCCGCTTAGTGGCCGACAAAAAGTTGGAAGTTATCGGCGAATTCGTGCGGCTGCCCGGACACAGCGTGATCATGAAAGATGAAGAGGCGGAATCGAAGAAAACGATCGAGAGCGCTTTCGCCTCCGCCGGCCTGAAAGTGCCAGCCCTCAAGGACGTGTTGGCTGGGCTCAAAGTGGACCGAACCCGTGCTCAGAAAATCGTCACTCTGTTGCTGCGCGATAAAGTGTTAGTCAAGATTTCCGAGGATCTGGTATTTCACCGGGATGCGCTAGAAAGTCTCCGCAAGCGCATGACAGAACAAAAGACAACCACACCCAAAATGGACGTCGCCCGTTTCAAAGATTTTGCTGGCGTCAGTCGGAAATACGCGATTCCGTTACTCGAGTACCTGGATCGTGAGCACGTAACACGGCGAGTCGGGGACGAAAGAGTGATTCTCTAATCCTGCAATTTTTGAAAAGAATTCCCTCTGTGCTTCTCTGTGGTTTAGAGGTTTAAGTTCTTGCGAGGTGGGAGCTATTGCCGAGGCGCGTAGTAGCCTCTGCGCGATCGAACCTGGAGATCTTTCTTCAAAGCGGTAATTTCGATGGCGCGAAAGCGTCCATCGGCATTGAAATCGGCGGGCCGGTATGAAACCACATACTGACTGCGTAACTCATCTTCGATGGCGGCAAACGAATTCTTGATGTCTTTCATCTTGTACGGGAAAAATGCCCGTCCGCCGGTAGCATCTGCAAGCTGTTGCAGGGTTTTGTCGCCGCGCAGGATCAAGCCGCTGTCATCGGTGGAAATCGCATAAATAATCACTTCCGCCCGTTGCGCCATTTCAATCGCCTGCTGCTTGCTGACATCGCTCTGGTTGTCCTCGCCATCACTTACCACGACGATGGCACGGCGCACCGGATGATCCGCCTTACCCTTGATAAGTCTGTCGCGACAAGCGCGATAGATGGCATCGAAGATCGCCGTACCGCCGCCGCTACGCAAACGATGCACGCCTGTCGCCAGCAAGGTTGCGTTATCCGTAAAGTCCTGCACCACCTGGCTGCGGCCATTGAAGCCCATCACAAAAGCCTTGTCGAAATTGGGACGCAAGGTGTGCTGCAAGAAACCAATCGCCGCCTCTTGTTCGAAGTCAAACCGGCTGCGAACTGAACCACTGGTGTCCACCAAAAGCCCGAGTTCGAGCGGCAAATCGGTATGCCGGATGAACTTCACAATCGATTGCGGGGGTTTGTGGTCATCGAGAATCGAGAAGTCGCCCTGGTTCAGATTGCGTACGAACTTCCCGTGCCGGTCGGTGGCAATGAATAAAACGTTCACCTCGTCTACACGTTTCTTGATGGTAAGGACGGTATCTGCGGAATCGCCAGAATCCATACTGCGCGACACAACACCGGGCGAAACAACTGGGAATTTTGTCCCCGCATCGGCAACAAAAGGCGACTGCGCCAGCAATGGCAAGCACGCCATCGCCAGAACAAGGGCCCCGAGATAAAAAAAAGACGCTGTGTACTTCATTCCCAACCAGTCCCAAATTTTCACTGCAAACCACGGCTAAACACTTCCACGCTTATATAGATGCACGTGACGGGCCGAAAGCCCCTCTGCCAGCCGCTTTTACTGTTTCGACTGTAGGCAACTCTACTACGTGTGCCAAGTTACAAAAGGAGCACGCGTTTGGTCATAAGTGGACAAGCCTTGCGTGCTCTGTCAGTTACGAGTATGGCCTTTTGCGAGCAAATTTTTGCGTTGTTTGCATCGTAAAATGAAGGCTCATCAGGGAGGATTTATGAGACTGCAGTCCGCGATTCTTCTGGTGTGTGTTTTCCTGACACCCGCGCTTGCTGCCAATAACGAAAAGGAATCGGATCGCATAAAAGAAGCTGGCCAGGTGTTGAAAGAGATCATCGACATCCCAGACAACATTCCTAAAGATTTGATTGATCGTGCCGAGTGCGTGATCGTACTGCCCTCCGTCAAGAAATTCGCCATCGGCATTGGCGGCAGCTATGGTCGCGGTGTGATGACGTGCCGCACTGGCCAGCACTTCACCGGCCCCTGGGGCGGTGTCGCCATGTACGCTCTGGAAGGTGGAAATATCGGCCTACAATTAGGCGGACAAGCGACTGATTTCGTTTTGCTGGTCATGAATCCCCGAGGCGCGGAGTCGCTGATGGGAAGCAAAGTCAAGCTCGGCGCCGATGCCGCCGCCGCCGCTGGTCCCAAAGGCCGCGCCGCAACCGGCGCTACTGACGTAGTGATGCGGGCGGAAATTCTTTCCTACTCCCGTTCCCGCGGATTGTTCGCCGGCGTCTCACTCGAAGGCTCAACTCTGCGCCCCGATAACCGGGCGAACGAGAAACTTTACGGTCGCAAATTGACGGTAAAGGAAATCCTGCGCCAGGGAAAAGCGGGAGTGCCGGCCTCCGGCCACGAGCTTATCTCTCTGCTCAACCAACACTCGCCCAAAAATCGTTCCGAGCCAAAGTCACTGAAGTAGCCCCGCTTGTATGTGGGGCGGAGGCCCCCGCCCCGCGTCGGCGCGAGGACCTCTCTCCCGACAAGGGAAGAAAGGCCTCGATTATCTCGCCTCCTTCGGAGCGGTTTTCCTAGTGGGTGGCGCAGCGCTTCAGCGCTTCGATCCAGCGCCAATAAGAAGCGGCTTTAGCCGCGCCCTCTATTTCTGGTTATAAGCCGCGGCCGCTCTCTTCTCCATCTCTTCCGGCGGCACATCTTCCTTGTGTGTCGAGACCCACCACATATGTCCAAACGGATCTCTTATCTGCCCAGAACGATCTCCATAGAACTGATCTTTCACCGGCCGCTCCAACTTTGCGCCGGCTGCCACCGCCTTCTCGACGGTCGCGTCTACATCCTTGACATAGAGAAGAATGCCGACGGGCGACCCGCCCAGCGACTGCGGGCTGCGATGTCCCATCTCTGGATGCTCATCCGCCATCATGATCACAGAATCGCCGATCTTGATTTCCGCATGGCCCACCTTTCCACTCGGATCCGCCATACGCATCACTTCCGTCGCATCGAACACTTTCTTGTAGAAATCAATGGCTCGCGCTGCACCGTTGATGATTAAGTAGGGAGTTACAGAGTGATAGCCTTTGGGAATTGGATTGACCGACATGGTGACTACTTTGTTTGCACTGGATGACATGATAATTCTCCTTATGTTCTGACTGCTCGACGAGCTGGCGCAGGGCCGGCTGGCCGCGCGGTTATGCTATGAATTTTACAGCGTTTCCATCTTGATGTGGGGCAACACATCTGAATCAGGTTATGTTTCATTTCCGCCGCCGCGCCACGGACTCAGACGGGGAATCCACCGCGGAACGTTGCGGCGGAACGCTTCGTACTCCGTCCCAAAGCTGCGTCGAAGCGTCGGCTCTTCATAACCAACAATAAAAACGTGAAAGCCTAACCAGAGTAGAAGTCCGTAGGCGAGCAAACGCCCATCGCCGAGCAGCAGCCCCTGCCCCAGGAGCACCCACAGCACTCCGACGTACATCGGATTTCGCACATATTGATAGAGGCCGCTCACAACCAGATGACGTGTGGGCAAGACCGGAGCCGGCGTCCCCACCCCTTGCAGAGCA
>Ga0209160_1002717_pt1 | contig 14652 bp, 16 predicted proteins | sample GraSoiAngelo_153_FD_186167 | JGI IMG/M metagenome (GOLD analysis project Ga0209160, IMG submission 186167) | Grasslands soil microbial communities from the Angelo Coastal Reserve, California, USA - 14_1009_12_40cm (SPAdes) (version 2) | ecosystem: Environmental > Terrestrial > Soil > Grasslands ...
AGGAAGACGATCCCGAGGACGGCGAGGATGTGCCGGACTTTCACGGACTTCCGGACCGCGTTCCGCCAACTGCCCTCCGCGAGGGACCGGTACGTCCGGCGCATGCCCGAGAAATCGGCGCGGACGAGCACCTGGTTGATCGCGAAGCCGGCCGAAATCGCGAACGCAGGGGATGCGTCGAAGATGAACCGCGCGGCCGTGATCGCCATGAAGACCGCGGCGAAGGCCCAGACCGTGACGAGGCTGTACGCCGGGTCCCTCCGGCGCGGGACTTGCCACAGCAGGTACGCGATCGCGGCGAGGCTCACGCCGAACGTGGCGACGCCGAACGACAGGATGATCTGGGACATCCCCGGCGACTGGTCTTCCGCGATGGTCGTGACGACCTTCGTCTGGACGAAGTATCCGGCGCCCGTGAAGAAGGCGCTCGCGAGGGTCGGGTTCACGAGGACGCCGACGCCGAGCCCCACGCCGGCCGCGATCAACGTGCTCGGGATGACGAGCGTCCAGGGATAGTCGCGGGTGACCGTGAAGGCGAGGCCGAGGATGAACGCCGCGAAGAACAGATACGCGGGCACGTCGAACCACACGCGGATCTGGACGCGCACGGAGTACCACTGGAATGCCAGCAGGAGCGGCGTCGCCAGCGCGATCGCGAAGAGGAGCCAGGTCCCCATCGTGTCCTCGTTCCGGAACCGGGCGAGGAACAACTCCGCGGCGAACCATACGAGCATGATGACGACCACGTAGGCCCAGCCCTGCCAAGCGAGGGCGATCACCGTGACGCTCAGGCCGGCGAAGAGGGCGTACAGGACGCTCGACCGATTCTCCCGGACGAACGCCCGGACGCCCGTGGCAATCGCGTCCCGTCGGAACCAGTTCTCGACCCACCGCCGGCGGTTCATCGTCTTCAGCGCGCGGAGGAAGAAGTAGAACGTCGCGACGACGAAGAACAGGGTGAAGGCGTCGTGGTCCGCATCCGTCGAAGCGCTCCGCTGCAGGTTCCCCACGCTGATCGCGAGGAGGAACGCGCTGACGAGGCCCGCCTTCCGGCCGAACGCTTCCTTCGCAAGGCCGTACGTCGGGACGATTGTGAGGGCCCCGAAGAGCCCCGAACTCAGTAGCCAGACGAAGACGACCGCGTTCCATGGGTCGCTGAAGAGCGGCGCGAACAGCCGTCCGGCAAGGAGCGAGAACCACGGGTACAGCGGCGGCCGCGGGTTCTGGAAGGAAACGGGATAGTTGAGCATGGAGTCGCGGCCCAGGTCTCGCCCCGTCTGGAACGAATAACACAGCGCCCGGTCCCAATAGTACGAGTCCGACCCGCCCGAGTAGGCCGGCGTGTAGATGGCGGTGCAGTCGGGTGGGACCGGATGGAAGGCGATCCCGTACACGAAGTAGGCGCGCAGGAACAGCGCGAGGCCGAAGATTAACACGAGGGCGACGGCGGTCCGCCAGTGGGTGCGAAGCCACCCCTTCCCTTCGTCCACGACGCGATAAACCTCCGGGAGGTTGCGCCCATGAGGGAACGCCTATATATCGCTTGTTCGGAGCGTTCCATCGAGGGCGTGCGGCTTCCCGATAGGACGCTCCACCAAGAGCCTTTTGGAACGGACCCCGAAGGCTACGCGCGATGGGCTTAAGACGCCCGCCCGCCTTCCGGCGTCGGATGAAACGAGATCTCATGGAGATCTTGTGTTGCCCCGTCTGCAAGGGCGATCTCGCCCTGACCGTCGATGTGGAGAAGGGGGAGATCCTCGAGGGCTCGCTTTTCTGCAAGAACTGCAATCATCGGTACGAGATCAAGGACGGGATCCCGGACCTGCTTCCCCCCGATTTCAAATGAACTCGGCCTGCGCCGCGACGACGCCAGTGCTGTCCTTCGCTGACATGTAGGCGTCGAGCGGCTCGTGGTTCAGGGCGAGGAATTGCCCGCCCCAGACGAACTTCGCGAGGATCGTCCTCGCTTCGTCCTCGTGGCCAAAGATGACGAGCGCGGCCGCCAGCGCCTCGACGGATGACAGAACGAACGGTTTCCCGTAGTTCACCGGGTTCGCGGCGAGGAGGTACGGGAGGGCCCGCGGAGTCGCCTGGGGCACCTTCGGGAATTCGCCGCGTTTCCACGAGACGTCGACGACGGCGAGCCCGCGGCGTTCCGCACGAGGCGCGTCGGCTCGGGAGAGGGCGCGATCCGCCTCCGGCGTCAGCAGGAGCGCCCCCTTCGGCAGAGCGCTCGGTCGCGGGACGAACGTCATGAGCCCGAGCCGTTCGAGTCGGCGGGCGGTGCACCGCTTCGGATCGCACTGTCCCGCGTGGTAGGCCAGCAATCGGATCGTCTTCATGCGGCGTCCTTCAGGGTCTCATGAACTCGGCGTACAACTGGAGACCGAGCGGGAGATGCCGAGTACCGAGGCTCGCGAGGGGCCGCGAAAGTCGCCGAGGGGTCAATCCCATTACCCGGTCCGGGATCGGGATCCGGTACGTGTACGCCCGTTGCATTCGCATCCCCGCCTGGTCCCCGAGCCCTTCGAGCTCCGCAATTGTGAAGCCCTCGCGGCGATGGCGATCCGGATGGTGCGCCAATCCTGCGGTAGAGTGGTCGTGCAAGAGTTCCGGATGCAGGCACTCGTGGACGAGGGATGCGGCGAGCTTGTCTACCGCGGCTCGCGGAAGGAACCGCAACACTCGATACGTGAGGGCTTCCGCGTTGGGCGTGGTCATGAAAAACCGTCCGGTAGACCGGAGGACGCGGCGGACCTCGAGGAACATCTGCGCGGGGTTGTCAACGTGCTCGAGGACCTCCGTCGCGACGACCGCGTCGAACGATTCGCCGTGGAATGGCAGGGATTCCGCGTTAGCCAAGACGATCCGGACCCGATCGGCCGTCCCAGGACTCCGACTGGACCCCCTCGCCCGCACGGCGGACACGCGCTCCGGGAGGAGGTCCATCGCGACGACGTCGAGGCCCGCACTCTCCGAGAGGGTCAGGGACAAGGCCCCCTGACCGCACCCGATGTCGAGGATCCGCGTCGGAGCCCCCCCGCGGGCTTTGACGATGTTCGTCGCGAGGAGCCGCTGCCGAGATAGGTACTCCCACCTCACGTAGTCGGCGGGGCGGACGATGTCGATCAAGACCCGATCGATTCGCTCCCCGGCAGGCCTCCCGGTCGCCACGAAAGTCGAGGAAGCGACGCGCGCGTCATATAGGTGTCGTCAGATGGGCCCGCGCGCTCCGTCGCGGCACAAAGCCTATCCCCCGCGGGACCCTTCATCGAATGCCACTGTGATGATCAAACCGATGCTGACCCGTGATGAATGATGGGCGATCTGAGTGGCCCGCCATCCAGACCGAGGCGATTCAAGCCGATGACCGTGGGTAACGCGGAATTTGCCAAGTATCGAACGTCCGAACGTAATGCATTGAGGTTTGAGAGCTGAAGGCCGCCCCTGTGAGATTTGGACTGATGGACACGCAATTGACCACTCCCGGCCCGGAGGAGCGCGAAGAGATGCGAGCCGAGATTGCAATGCGGCTCCGCCTCCGGCGCAAGTTCTACGGGACGGGTTTCGTCGTGTTTGCCCTCGTCGTTCTTGGCACCGCGCTCGCGATTTCTTTTTCCGACCCAGCGTGGGTGCCCGTCGCACTCGTCTGGGCTGGTTCCGCGATCCTCGGCACCGGGGCGATCGTCTTGCTCGGCTACCAGGTGGGAAAGTCGGCTCTCTACGAGAAGGCGGGGCGGAGTTTGCTTGACGAGCGGTAAGCGCGCTGCATGCGAGCGCGATCGCAACTTCGAAGGCAGATGGCTCTTGATTTGTCAACGCGGCCGGTCCCTCGGAGGGATGTTTTAATAGCGAGACGCCGATGGGAACCCGGGATGCGCTCATGGTGAGCGGTTTCGACCTGCTCGGCCACAATCGCACGCTCCAGATCCATTGGCTGAAGCGCGTGATCGCCTTCTTCCTCGACCTCGTGACGGTCTTCGCGCCGCTGTGGTCGTTCCTCTTCTTCGAGAACATTCGGGCGCCGTGGGTCTACGGGGTGGTGGGGGGCATCGCGTTGTACGCGTACTCGACGTTTTCCGAAGCGGTCACACGCACCACGGTGGGGAAGTATATTGTGGGCCTCGAAATCCGGTCCCTCCGCGGGCCCATGAGCCTGTCTAAGGCGGCGGTTCGGAACTTCCCGAAGCTGTTCTGGTTCGCTTTCCCGCTCCTCGACACGCTCCTCGGGCTCATCGTCGAAGGGGATCCGCGGCAGCGCTGGTCCGACAAGATCCTCGGCACGACGGTCGCGCAGTCCCACCTGATTCACGTCCGCGTGCACCCGTTGGACGCCGCGGACGCGAACGGCCGATGACCTGCGGCGCACGATTATATACCGTCGGCCCATGATGCGCCTCCCGTGACGCCATGCTCTTCGTGACGCAGCTGAAGGTCCTCCCGGGACAATGGGAGGATGCAACCCGTCTGTTCAAACACCCGAAGATCCCGAACAACGTCATGGTCCACGAGTTCCTCGGCCTCCTCGGAAAACCGGACGCGATCGTGATTTTCGAGGCGCCCGACGCGTCCGCCGCCGCGGACTTCACAGTCCAATTCAGCCGCGTGACCGACGCGACGACGTCCCTTGCCCTGCCGATCGAGGAGTTCAAGTGGACGTGGTGAGCCGATCCCCGCAGATTCGAACCCGCTTTGATTTGACTGGAGGCTCCCGCGACCCGGTGAGCATGGGGTAAAAGCGCCAGTGTCGCGCTGGAGGGAGAGGGTTGCGGCACCGGCGCATCAGCGGAATCGGTCGGCCGAACTCCCGGGCCGATGGACGACCCATTCCTATTAAGGGATTATTGTACACCCGTGAAATCCCATGAGGGCGGGCGCGACGTGGCGATTCGCGGGCACGCCGCTCCCATCCCCGACGAAGGCGGACGCCGCGGGGCGATACAAGAGAAATATTGAAGGGGAGGGCCGCTAGGCCCTCGTGTTGTTGGTCTTACCCTAGAGCGTGCCCTGCCACAGGATGGAACTGCCATCCGTGATCGTGATCGGCATGCCCGAGCTGTAGCTCAACGACTTCGAGATCGTAATCACGTCGTTCGGCTTCAGCGCCGTCTGGCTCGCCCCGCCTACGGGGAGGAACTGAATGCCCCCGCTCGCCGTCTTGAGCGAATTGAGGGTTGCCGACCCCGGCGGAGTCACAATCGTCGAGTTCGAGGACCAGCGCATCAGGAACGTCGTCGTGGTCAGCGCATGCGGCGCTGGGACGTTCGAGATTTGCAAGACCCAGTTCGACGTGGTGTCCTGCCGGTTGACGCCGATCGTTTGCGGGCCTCCGCCTGGACCGACCAACAGGCCGGATACCATCACGTACAGTACCGCGGCCAGGACCACCGTAATCGCGACCATGAGGATGGTCGCAATGACGGGGGATACCGCTTCCTCATCCTTCCGGATGATGGGATTCATGGTCTTGGTCTCCTGATCCGTCTGCCTACAGGGTGCCCTGCCACAGGATGGAACTGCCATCCGTGATCGTGATCGGCATGCCCGTGCTGTAGCTCAACGACTTCGAGATCGTGACCACGTCGTTCGCGCGCAGGTCAGTCTGGCTCGCCCCGCCTACGGGGAGGAACTGAATGCCCCCGCTCGCCGTCTTGAGCGAATTGAGGGTTGCCGACCCCGGCGGAGTCACAATCGTCGAGTTCGAGGACCAGCGCATCAGGAACGTCGTCGTGGTCAGCGCATGCGGCGCTGGGACGGTCGAGATTTGCAAGACCCAGTTCGTCGAGGTGTCCTGCCGATTCACTCCAATCGTCTGGGGGCCGCCGCCAGGTCCGACCAATAGGCCGCTGACCATGACGTAAAGCACGGCCGCCAGTACCACCGTAATCGCGACCATGAGGATGGTCGCAATGACGGGAGACACAGCTGCCTCATCCTTGCGGATGATGCGATTCATGGTTTTGTCCTCCTGCGGCTTTCGCCGCTGTCTTCTGCACGGGGGAACCGACGCTATTAAACGTGTCGCGGTTAATATTCGAAGCTGAGAATCAGAACCCGCAGGGGGCTTTTGCATGGATGGGCGCCGCCTTTTTTCGAGCGGAATGGCGGGTCCATCGGAGCGCCGGTCCTACTTAAACTAGTCCCCCAGCTCAATCGTCTCGTCGCTGACGAGGACGAGCATGTTCCGGATGTCCTCCGTCTCGTACTCGAGCATTGAGAAGATCACGGTGTACGCGCCGCGGGCCCGAAGGTTGTTCACGAGGATGTGGAGGAACTCGCTCAGGATCTTCGTGTTGTTGTGAATCGCGAGGCTGTTGATCGAGTCCAGGACGACGAGGGCGCTCCGGTCCGGGTGCTTACGGAGCAGGAACTCGACCTTCAGCATGATGTTCTCGAGCATCGTCGGGCTCTCGACGATGATCGCGTGCGGATGCTGCTTCGCCTGGGACATCATGATCTGACTGATGCAATCGACGAGCCAGATGTGATCCATCGGGACTTCGAGGACCTCCAGGGCGCTCAAGATGCTCTGAGCGGGGATCGTCGTCGTGACGTAGACGACCTCGAGGTTTTTCTTCATCGCGAAACGGTCCAGCATCCCCTGAATCGCATCGAAGTACTGGACCGTCTTCAGGCGCAACGCGACCGCCGAAGCCTCCCGGAGGGTCGACAGCTTCTCCGCGACCTCCCCGGAGACGCTCATCTCAGCCACCGCCGGTCACACTCCCGCCTTTCAGGAGAGGCACGAGCAGGACGCCCGACGTCGTGAGGTCGAGGACGTACTTCGCGCGGCTGTGCGTCGTCCCGCGCATCTTCACGATTTGGAGGGTCCGAAGCAGGTCGCCGCGGCGCTCCAGGTTGCCGGTCACGATCACGCCGTCCGCCAGGGCTTCCTCGACGCCCCAATGGGAATACCCTTCTTCCGAGGACCGGATTTCCGAGACGAGGAGGGAGGTGCAGCCTTTCGCGCTCAGGACCGTCCCGAGGCGGAGGAGGAAGTCTCGGATCCGTTCCTGGTCTTTGATTCGATAGCAGACGGACGTCACGGAATCCAGGACGAGTCGGCGGATTTTCTGATTCTCGACCATCCCCGCGATCGTGTCCGCGAGGAGCCGTGCCTGCTCGAAGTCGATCTCCTCCTTGTCGATGCCGAGCTCCTGGTAGATCTTCGGGAGGTCGACGAACTGGAGCTTGCCCTGCTTCGCAAGCTTGTCGTCGAAGAAATCGAACGGGATCACGTTCATCAGGAGCTTGTCCGTCGGCTCCGTGACGCTCAGATAGAGGCTGTTCTCGCCTTCCAACGCCCCGCGGATCAGGAACTCGATGCACATCGAGGTCTTGCCCGTGCCGACGGATCCGGAGATGAGGACCGTGTTGCCGCGGGGGATTCCGCCGTTCAGGATGTGATCGATCGCGTCGATGCCGGTGACGCATCGCTCCCGCTCACCGGCGTCGCGCTCCTTCGTGGGCATCGACTCATGCAGCCAACTCGGGGCGCGCTATTTGAGATGAACGCGCTGAGTATCAGACCCGAAATCACGGCCGGGCCCGCGGGGTCGGGGGCCGCGAGAAGTCAACCTTGTTTAAGGTTAACACTCACCCGTGGACGACCTTGAACGCATGGTCCCATCGATTCGTGACGGAGCCGACCAGGGCCCAGAGGGGCACGAGCGCTTCGATCCAACGAGCCCCCTCAATCCCGCCGACGTCGATCGCCCCGGGCCATCCGAACTCTTTCAGGATCCCGACGACTTTCTTCTTCGCGGCCGCATCGTTCCCGGCGATCAACATGTCCGGCACGCCCCCGACGAACTTCGGGTCGACCATCTGCGTGTTGGGCACCGTGTTGAAGGCCTTCACGACCTTCGCGTCCGGGAGGGCCCGCTGGACCCGTTCCGCGAGAGAGTCGTTCAATCCGACGAAGAGACCGGGGTTCGGTCCCCCGGAGAATTCGAGCGCATTCTGCACGTCGATGACGACTTTGCCCGCAAAGTTCTTCGGCCCCGCGAGGCGCGCGACCTCATCGAACGCGGATCCTCGGGTCGCGATCACGATTGTCTCGCCGTGTCTGGCGGCCTCCTCGAACGTGCCGGTCGAGGCTTTCCCCTTCACCTGTTTCAGCCACGTCGTGAGGGCCTCGCTCTTCGGGCTCCGCGAGCCCAACTTCACATCGTGTCCGCGGCTCGCAAAGCCACGACCCAGTGCTTGCCCGACATCCGCACTCCCTAAGACGCCTACGCGCATGGGGGCGAGGAGGACGACCGTTCCTTTTCCGCCTTTGGGTCGTTGTCCAATCAACCGGTCGCGACGCCGCCGGAGTCGTTACGTTTTTAAGATGAGGGCGAGGTAAGCACGGTCCATGGAGCCCGTCCTCCAGGTCGCCCTGGACCACATGCACCTCAAGCGCGCCCTGCTCGCGGCGAAAGAGGCCGTGGAGGGCGGTGCGGACTGGCTCGAAGCCGGGACGCCCCTCGTCAAGTCGGAAGGCATGGAGGTCGTCCGCCAGCTGAAGAAGTCGTTCCCTGGCCGAACGATCGTCGCGGACCTCAAGACGATGGACACCGGTGCGTTCGAAGTCGAGATCGCGGCGAAGGCGGGTGCCGACGTCATCACCGTGATGGGCGTCACGGACGACGCGACGATCCTCGAGGCGGTGCGGGCCGCCCGGCGGTATGGATCGAAGATCATGGTCGATCTCATGCGCGTGGCCGACAAGCCGGCCCGCGCGAAGGAACTCGAGAAGCTCGGCGTGGACTATCTGAACATGCATGTGTCGATCGATGAACAGATGATCGCGCACACGCCGCTTCAGGAACTGAAGGCGGTGGCGGCCGCGACCTCAATCCCGGTCGCCGTGGCGGGTGGGCTGAATTCGGAGACCGTGGGACAGGCGTTGAAGGCCGGGGCCTCGATCGTCATCGTCGGCGGCGCGATCATCAAAGCGGAGGACGTGGCCGAGGCCACGCGCACGATCAAGAAAGCCATCCTCCAACGGAAATCGATCCCAACGGGGCTTTACAAGAAGTACACCGACGCGGATGTCGGCGACGCCTTCCGGAAGGTCTCCACGCCAAACCTCGCGGATGCGATGCAGAAGCGGGGCGTGATGACAGGCCTCGTCCCCAGGATCCGGCACGGGACGAAACTTGTCGGAGTGGCGGTGACCGTCAAGACGGCGGACGGAGATTGGGCGAAGCCCGTGGAGGCGATCGACCGCGCGAAGCCCGGCGACGTCATCGTGATCGATGTCGGCGGTGGGCCCACGGCGGTCTGGGGCGAGCTCGCGTCGAACTCCTGCCTCGTGAAAGGCGTGGCCGGGGTCGTGATTGACGGCGCCGTTCGGGACCTCGACACGATCCTCGAGCTGAACTTCCCGTGCTTCAGCCGCCACGTGGCCCCCCACGCGGGCGAGCCGAAAGGGCTCGGGGAGATCGGGAGCGAGATCGAGTGCGGCGGCCAGAAAGTGCACACGGGCGACTGGATCGTGGGGGACGAGTCCGGCCTGATCGTCGTGGCGCGCGAAGAGGCGGTCGAGATGGCGAACCGCGCCCTTGACGTCCTCGAGCGGGAGAACCGGATCCGCGAGGAGATCAAGCGGGGCGGCACGTTGAGTTCCGTGCTCGAGCTCGAGAAGTGGGAACAGATCCGGTGAGGCTTTGGATCGACGTCGGGTGGAGTCGCTCCTCCGCGACTTGAAAGCGGGAACCGTTACCGTCGGCGAGGTGATGGAGGCCCTCCGAGACCTCCCGTACAAGGACCTGGGCTTCGCCAAAGTCGACTCGCATCGGGACCTTCGGCGGGGATTTCCCGAGGTCGTGCTGTGCCTCGGGAAGACGCCGTCCCGAATCGTCGAGATCGTGCGACACATGAGCCGGAATCACAACCTCGTCCTGGCGACGCGCGCCTCGGCCCCGATCGCCAAACGCCTCAAGGACGCGCTGACGGGAACCCCAGTCGTTTATCACGAGGCCGCGAACATCATCGCGGTCGGGAAGCCACCCGCCCCGCGGCGTGGCGCCGTGCTGGTCGTGACCGCGGGCACCTCGGACATCCCGGTCGCGGAGGAGGCCGCGGTGACGTCCGAGCTGATGGGGTCGAAGGTCACGCGCCTCTACGACGTCGGCGTGGCAGGCGTCCATCGCGTGTTGGACCGTCGCGATCTCCTACGAAAGGCGAAGGTGATCGTCGTGGTCGCGGGAATGGAAGGGGCCCTGCCGAGCGTCGTCGCCGGCCTTGTGGACGTTCCCGTGATTGCGGTCCCGACGTCCGTCGGCTACGGAGCCAGCTTCGACGGGATGGCGGCGCTCCTGGGGATGATGAATTCGTGCGCCCCGGGCGTGGCCGTCGTGAACATCGACAACGGGTTCGGCGCCGGCTATCTGGCCTCGATGATGAACCGGTAGTTCCGATCAGAGAAGCCCGGGAAGCAGGTTGAGGACGATGAGACCCACCGCTACTGCGGCGAGTGCCACATAAGCGCCTTTGTTCCAAGCCCAGACCTTGGCCCCGTCCAACGGCATCACAGGGATCATGTTGAAGCCCGCGAGGATTGCGTTCACCGTGGCAATCTGGCTCAGGATGAAGACGAGACTGAACGTGAGCAAGCTAGAGACCCTCGTGGAGACGGCGAGATAGCCCGCGAAAAACAGGATGCTAACAACAACGTTCGTGGCGGGCCCCGCAGCGCTAATGCGCCCGTTCTGCTCCGTCGTGACGGGCCCGGAAATCCACGTGGCCCCCGGCGCGCCGTACAAGAATCCGATCACGGCCGCCAACACGAATGCGAACAGCAGCCCGCGCGGGTTGTACCGGAACTCGGCCCAGAATCCGTACCGCTGGGCCACGACCTTGTGCATGACCTCATGGAGCCCAACCCCGGTGCCCACGGCGAGCAGGGAGGCCGGGAACACGATCGCAAGGAAGAGGCTTGGATTCGAGAGGAAGCTGGTCAGCTCGGAGCGGATGAAGAGGACCGTGAACGCCCCGCTCAAGGCGAGGATCGCGACCGCGAGTTGCCCCAGCTCGGTCCGGCTGAAGCGGACCCCCGGTTTCGGGCGGTCTGGATACACGTAGACCGGCGGCGCCGCATACTCCGAATACGGGCCCCGCATCGGTGCCCGCACGGAGCCTGCGTATTTAGGATTGTGCTCGCCCTCCCGAGACCCGCGAGTAGTTTCGGCCCTCCCTCTCCGGAAGTCCTTCATACCCTGCCGTCGTCGGCAAGAGTCGCTCTGTGGAGGTCGATGATCGACGCGCTCGAGGCCACGGCACCCGTCCGACCCGCATCCGTCTTGATCCCGTGGCCGTTCGAGCGGGTCCGTGCGGGCCAGGCGGACTTCCTCGCGGACGCGCGTCGAGCGCTCGCGGACGGACGACACCTGCTCGCCCACGCGCCGACGGGAATCGGCAAGACCGCGGTCGCGCTCGTCGCATCTTTGGAGGTCGCGCTCCGCGCGAACAAGCTCGTCCTCTTCCTCACGTCGCGGCAGAGCCATCACCGGATCGCGATCGAGACCGTGCGGCGAATCGAGGCGAAGGGACCCCGAATCGCGACGGTGGACCTGATCGCGAAACAGTCGATGTGCCTCCAGGAGAACGCGCCGACCTTCGGGCGTGCGTTCCACGAGTTCTGCGACCTGAAGGTGAAGTCGCGGACGTGCACGTACTTCACGCGCGACAATTCCGCGGTGGTCGCCGCAGTCCTCCAGAGGACCTTGCACGTCCAGGAGCTCGTCCGCGCGAGCGGCGCGTGCCGTGTCTGCCCGCACAAGGTCGCGATGGACGCAGCCGCGCGGGCGAACCTCGTCGTGTGCGACTACAACTACGTGTTCAGCGAGATCCTCGAGCGATTCCTGCCGCGTCTCGGCCGCGGGCTCGACGACCTCATCTTGGTCGTGGACGAGGCCCACAACCTCCCGGATCGAATCCGGGCCCATCTCGGCGGGGACCTCTCCGTGCAAGATCTCCTGAAGGCCGCGAAGGAAGCCCGGTCGATCGACGGCGAGGTGTCCCACCAACTCGCCGCCGTGGCGAAGGCCGTGGAACGCTACCTCCTCGTCCTACGATCGGAACGGATCGCGCGGAAGGACGAGTTCCTCGACCTCGTGGAGGACGGCTTGCGGAAAGGCCGCGGCGGATCCCTCGGGTACACGGACTTCGTCGAGATGGTCGCGTTCGCGGGAGAGGACGCGGTACGACGCGGCGTGCCGTCGTCGCTCCCGTCCGTCGCGGAGTTCCTGGCCCAATGGAGGGACCGGGACGAGGGGATCCTCCGCCTCGTCCTCCCGGGCGCGGACGGCAAGTTCGCGTTCCGTCTGATGGACCCGAGCGTCCTGAGCAAGCGTGTGTTCGGCCAGGTCCATGCTAGCGTCCTGATGTCCGGCACGCTGTTCCCGGCCGAGATGTACGCGGACCTCCTCGGCATCGAGCGAGACCGCCGCGTGATTCGAACGTACGGATCGCCGTTCCCGCGGTCGAACCGGCTCCTCCTCGTCCATCCCTTCCTGACGACCACGTACGCGAAGCGCAGCGCGGAGATGCATGGGCTCATCGCGGGCGAAATCACCGGCATTGCCTCCGGAGTTCGCGGCAATGTGGCAGCGTTCTTTCCCTCCTACGAATTGCTCGCCGAGGCCTTGGAGCGGATTCGGGCGCACCACCTCCGGAAAGCGATCCTCGTGGAGCAATCCACGTGGACGAAAGCCCAGCGGGACGGTGCGCTCGAAGCGCTTCGCCTGGCGCGGGCAGACGGCGGTGCCCTCCTCCTCGGCGTTCAGGGCGGTTCCTTGAGCGAGGGCGTCGACTACGAGGACAACCTGCTATCCGTCGTCGTCGTGGTGGGCCTGCCCCTCAGCCCCCCGAGCGTCGAGGTCGAGGCGTTGAAAGACTACTACGCACGCAAGTTCGGATTCGAGAAGGGCTACGACTACGCGTACGTCTACCCCGCGGTGAACAAGGTCCTGCAGGCCGCGGGCCGTCCGATCCGGAGCGAACGGGATCGCGCGGCGATCATCCTTTTGGAGGGCCGGATCCTCGAGCCGCGATACGCCCGGTGTCTCCCACCCGATTTTGCACCGCAGCCCTGCGCCACGCCCGCATCGGAGGCGGGCCGGTTTCTCGCCCCGCCATCCCGGGGCCCCGAGGTTCCGGAGCAAGTTTTTTCCGGGTCCGCCGCATCGCCACGCGATGCTCATTAAACGAGGTGCGGAAGCCGAAATCCGTCGCACGGAATTCATGGGCCGCGCCGCGGTCGAAAAGTTCCGGGTGCCGAAGTCGTATCGGATCGCGGCCCTCGACGACGAATTGCGGCGATCGCGGATCCGGATGGAGGCCCGCCTCATGGCGGACGCACGAGCCGCGGGCGTGGCCGTGCCGATCCTGTACGACATCGACCTCGTCGAAAACAAGATCGTCATGGAGTTCATCGAGGGCCCGACGGTGAAACACGTCCTGGAGAATGGGGGCTCCACCGCGTTGAAAACCGCGAGGGAAGTCGGCCGAATCGTGGGTCGCTTGCACCGGGCGGGAATCATCCACGGCGACTTGACGACCTCGAACATGATCGTGCGGGATGGACGGATCGTGATGATCGATTTCAGCTTGGGAGCAAAGGAAGCGAACGTCGAATCGCGCGGGGTGGACCTCCATCTCCTGAAGGAGGCCCTCGTGAGCGCCCATGCCCGAGCGTCCACGTATTTCCGCGCCGCGCTGGGAGGCTACCGCGAGACGATGGGGAAGTCCGCCGACGAGGTGATCGCGAAGGTCAAGGACATCGAGTCGCGGGGCCGGTACACATGATCGCGTTCGTCACGACGAACGAGGGCAAGTTCCGCGAGGTCTCCGCGAAGCTCCTCGAGGCCGGGGTGAGGGTCGTCCATGAGGACCGGAGCTATCCGGAGATCCAGACGGACCGCCTAGAGAAAGTCGTGCGATTCGCCGCAACCGTCCTCGACGACCAGATTCGCGGGGATTATCTCATCGACGACTCCGGGCTCTTCCTCGATGCGTTCGGCGGCTTTCCGGGCGTATATTCGTCGTACGTCTACAAGCGGCTTGGCTGCGCTGGCATTCTGAAACTCCTCGAGGGCGCCCGGACGCGAGCTGCGACGTTCGAGACCGTGTTCCTCCTGAAGACCGCGGGGGCGCATGACGTCTTCCACGGTGCGTGTCAAGGGACGATCGCGGATGCCGAGCGAGGGGGCTCCGGGTTCGGCTTCGATCCGATCTTCATCCCGGAGGGCGCGACGAAGACGTTCGCGGAGATGTCCGTCACCGAGAAGAATGCGGTGTCGCACCGCGCCCGTGCCGTCGAAGCGCTCGTTGCGCACCTGAGGACGCGGAAGGAATCTTGATTACATCAGCGGGGCTTGCGGCGCGGAGGCCATGGCCGGATCGAAGATGGTGATCACGGGCGGGGCCGGGTTCATCGGCAGCCATCTCGCGGACGCGCTCGCGTTGGAATCCGACGTCGTAGTCGTGGACAAGCTCTCGGCCGGAAAGCGATCGAACCTGGCCCAGGCCATCAAGGCAGGCGCGACCCTCGTGAAACGCGATCTCCTTCGCGGCGATTTAGGTTCGATTTTCCGGCGAGCAAATGTCGTCTACCACTTCGCCGCGAACCCGGACGTTCGGGTGGGCCGTGCGGGAACGAAG
>Ga0209160_1002718_pt1 | contig 14648 bp, 14 predicted proteins | sample GraSoiAngelo_153_FD_186167 | JGI IMG/M metagenome (GOLD analysis project Ga0209160, IMG submission 186167) | Grasslands soil microbial communities from the Angelo Coastal Reserve, California, USA - 14_1009_12_40cm (SPAdes) (version 2) | ecosystem: Environmental > Terrestrial > Soil > Grasslands ...
TCCTCGTGATGCCGAACTCTTTCAGCGCTTCGCGGTTCATCCAGATCGTGTGGTAATCGTAGGCGACCAGGAATGCCGGACGCCCGCCAGTAAGACCCTCTAGATCCTTGGCCGTGGGCAGCGTCCCATGCGGAAACGCAGAATAGTTCCATCCTTCAACCTCAACCCACTTCAGCTCCGGACGCCTCTCCGCGAACTCGCGCACCTGCCTCTGAATGTCGACCAGAGAGTTGCCCCTCTCGATCCGCAAGACATTCGGATTGCCGCCCAGCAGCACATGGAAATGGCTGTCAATGAACCCGGGCAGCACCATTCGCCCCTCCGCATCCATGACCTTAGTGGCCGGCCCGATGTATGCGCCTACATCCTTCTGATCGCCGACCCAGCGAATGTGGTCGCCTTTTATCGCGACTGCCTGCGCCCACGGTCGTTGCGCATCCACGGTGTAAACCCGCGCATTGCGAATCACGAGGTCTGCCTCCCCCTCGCCCGGCGATTGCCGCCATTGGCAGGCGGAGAGAATCTCCAAAAATGCAGCGATCCAGAAAATTGCCTTGCCCATAACCCAGTCCTTGGTTTGAGAATGTGAGTACACAATCTTACCGTCTCGTGCGCGCACGGGGGATCTATGCATCACAAGTCAAGGGTATAGTTCCCTGTGGTGGCGCGGAATGATATCGCGAAGAATCGCTCCGAGCGTTCTTTGTGTGTCTTGCACCGAGGGCGCGCGGCTAAAAGGCGCCATCGTGGGCATTTCCCGAGGGTTCGCTCTCTAGATAGCCGACTGTCGTCTAGCTCCAGAGTCGGTCCCAGGAGCGTTCGCGGTCCCACTGGGGCGTGGGTTCGAAATAACCTGTACCCGGCATCAGATGCTGGCGCACCACATCTTGGTTGAGAGTCACACCTAGGCCCGGCCTATCAGGCACCTCAATCCACCCGTGGTTAACGAGCGGAATCTTTGCTCCCTCTTCTACGATTGAAGACCACCAAGACACGTCCAGTGAGTGGTTCTCGAGCGCTAGGAAATTCCGTGTCGCGGCGGCGCAGTGTACGTTGGCCATGCAACTGATCGGCGTCCCAGCGAAGTGCATGGCCATCGGCACACCGAATTCTTCGGCCATATCGCCGATCTTATGAGTCTCTAGGATGCCGCCCGAGGTGGCGAGATCCGGATGAATCTTATCGACGGCGTGTTTCTCGCACAGCACATGGAAGGGTTCTTTCAGATAGATGTCTTCACCAGTGAGGATGGGCGTCGGGCTCTCGTCAGTGATCCGCTTTAACAGGCCCGTGTAGGTCCAGGGGATCACGTCTTCCATCCACGACAAATTATATTTCTCGTACGCTTTACCCAAGCGGATGATGGACTTCACACCGAGGTGTCCGAGGTGGTCCATCGAGAGCGGAATCTCCATCCCGACGGCATCTCGTACTGCTGCGACGTATTGCTCAAGCATCGCGATACCCCTGTCGGCGACTTCCATCGCCAGCAGGGGATGCGGCGTTTCCGTCATGTCCCACTCGCTCAGATCTGAGGGCTCGGTGACAGTGCCCGGCGTGTCCGACACCATCTCAATGCCCAGATCCATCTTGAGCCAGGTGATTCCCATCACCTCCTTGCGTTCCTTCATTCGTTGGGCATAGATCTTGGGATCCTTGGACTCCGTGGTGTCGGCGTACACGCGGATCTTGTCACGAAATTTGCCACCACCGAGCATGGCGTATACCGGCACGTTGTAAACCTTGCCAGCGATATCCCACAGGCCCATTTCGATGGCGGAGACTCCGCCTCCTTGGCGTGCGGGTCCGCCGAATTGCTTGATTTTGCGGAAAATCTTGTCGAGTTGCAGCGGGTTTTCCCCCAGCAGCCGGCTCTTCAGAAATAAAGCGTAGGTTGCGCTCGCGCCGTCGCGCACTTCTCCGAGTCCATAGACACGCTGGTTAGTATCAATTCGAATGATAGGGCACGGGCTCGGTCCGGGCTTGACCACCGTCGCCACGCGGAGGTCCGTGATCTTCAGCGCCGAGGGCACGGAATTCGTGTTTATGGCTTTGGGATAAGCTGTCTCCACCGATTCGCCCGTGAAAAGAGCGCCACCCAGCGCTGCCGCGGAAGTCTTCAAGATTGTGCGACGATCCCACAGATCTCGGCTGCTTTTGCTCACGGATGATTGACCTTTCTCCGAAGAATGGTTTTCCATAACAGAGCCGAGTCTCTGGGATAACGGATGAGATTATACAGTCGCTCTGCAAGCGAGTTGGTTGATGCCCATCAAGATTCAAATCTGCTGAACACTAAACTTTGGAAAATCTGGATTGTCGCACTCGGCCACGCAGGAAATCTAATCAGACACAGAGCATAATTGTCACGCGCGCTGGCAGGTTTGACAAATGATCACAGATTTGAGAGCTTTCGGGGCCTAGGTGAGTGGGAGAAAGAACAAAGCTTTCAGCGGAGCCAACCGATGAAGATCGCCGGAGTTATTCCCGTCAGACTGAGGAAGATTTTGAATCTGGCTGGGTGCATGATCACGCTTTCTATCCCAAGCACTGCCCCGGCTCAACTGGTTTCCTTTTCCAAGCAAGACCTGATCGACTACACCGCCCAGAACCCATTTGACCGTTTGCCGGACGGCCGGCCGAGGGTCCCGGATGACATGATCGAGAGAGCACGCGGTCTTTCGGCGGAGGAGGTCTGGGCCGTTCTTCAGCAGAAGGGAGTCAACAATCAGTACGCAGACGAATTCCAGGTCTTACATCCAGGAAAGACCTTGGTCGGCCGTGCCTTTACCGTGCAATTCATGCCGCTGCGCTCCGACGTCGATGACATCGCACAAGCCAAGGCGAAAGCCCGCGGCATCGCGCGTCTCATGAACCAGACGGCTATCGACATGCTGCAACCCGGCGACGTCCTGGTAGTCGACCTCTTCGGCAAGAAGGTGAACGGTACTATCGTGGGCGACAATCTCTTCTATTACGTCATGAAAGCCACCCACGGCGGAGGACTGGTTGTCGATGGCAGCATCCGGGACCTCGATGGAATTTCGGAGATCGAGATGCCCGCCTACTTCCGGCATGTCGACCCCACCCCTATCGGCAACGTGATGTTGACGGGTATAAATATTCCGTTGCGCATCGGTGGCGTGACGGTAATGCCAGGCGATCTCGTGTTCGGCGATCGGGAAGGAGTTTACTTCATTCCGCCGCAAGCGGTGAAAGACATCCTCGACCGGGCGGATGAGATCCATATTCATGACGAGTGGACCAAGAAGAAATTCGACGAAGGAAAGTACAAATCGAGCGAGATTTATGGCTCTCCGAGTGATCCAAAGTTGCTGAAGGAATATCAGGAATATCTGAAGAAACGTTTGGAGGAGATTCAGAAGCAAAGAAGCTCAAAATAATAGAAAAGGTAAAAGCTATGCTTGATTCCCCAGAAAAGGAGGTCACACTGGACTACGTGTACGGCTCGCTTGAACGCTTGTCTGCAGCTGTGCGGAAAGCGAAGCGTGACTTTCAGTCTAGAAGTCATCTCATAAATGCGGTCAATGGGTGATGGCCATTTTTCAACAATGATCCGGGCCAGGGTAAGGCTTCTCCAGGCGCCCTGCGGTTCTTGCTTCGGCAATGCTATTCGTGTCGCAAAGCCTCAATCGGATCCAGGCGGGAGGCGCGGAAGGCCGGAACCATGCCGCTGATTAGTCCCACGGCACCGAGAATGAGTGTGGACGCGACCAGCGTTCCCGGAGCGATGATCAGGCGGATGTCGCCGGCTTCCCCGTTCTTGGCAAAGGCGCTGTACAAGGTGAGCCTTCCCACGGAAAGCGCGACCGCGTATGCCAGCACCACTCCCAGCACACCGCCGATGAAGGTAATGGTCAGAGCCTCGGCGAGGAACTGCAGGAGAATGTACCGCCGTTGCGCGCCCAGCGCCTTCTGCACGCCAATCTCACGCGTGCGCTGCGTGACCGAAACCAGCATGATATTCATCAGGCCGACGCCGCCGATCCCGAGCGTAAGCGTGCCGATGAAACCCATCAGGATCTTCAGCCCCAGAGTAATAATTTCGAACTGATGGACCTGCATCATGAGGTTGAACACTCTCACAGCCTGGCGGTCCGTCTGGTTGAACTTATGCGGCACCGCCAAGATGGAGCGGACCGCCTGTTCCAGGCGCTCGTACTCGGGAGTCTGGTAGGTAAACCAGATGCTGTCCAAGTAATGTGTATCCTTCAGATCGGCCATAGTGCTGAAGGGGAGGTATACCACGCGGTTTATGTCGTCATTTCCTTCCTGCATTTTGGCGCGCAGGACACCGATGACTTCGAAGCTAAGGCCGTTAACCCGGATGCGCTCCCCCAGCGCATTGCGTCCGGAAAACAATTTTTCCCTCGCTTCCGAACCGATAACCGCTACGCGGGCACGCTGGATCTCGTCTTCTGCGTTGTAGAAGCGACCCTGCCCAAGCTTGAGGGCGCGGACGTCAATCACGTTGGGATAATTACCGGTGACAGTCCAGGTGAAAACCCTGGTGTCGTACTGGATGCTTGCCTCCTTGCTGACTTCGGGTGTGATATGGGTGATTTGGGGAAGGTTGGTGGTAAGCGTTTCTACATCCTCCTGAGTAAAGCGGATGAGGATTCCCGATTTCTGACCCCCGGCCTGCATGGAGGTACGGCCCGGCACCACAATGACGAGCTTGGTGCCGAAATTGGCAAAGATGTTGGCGCAGGCCTGGCCGAAGCCATCGCCATAAGCGAGTAGCATGACCACCGTCGCGATGCCCCAGGCCATGCCCAGCATGGTGAGCGCGGTTCGGCGGCGATTGTGTCGCATGGCGGCGTAGGCCTCCCGGAACAGATCACGGAACATATTGCCTCACCCCTGGCATCACTCCTGCCGGAGGGCTTCCACCGGCTGCAGCATGGCCGCTTTGCGTGCCGGATAAAGACCCGCCACTACTCCGGCCAAAGTCAGGCTTCCAATCGCCAGCACGGCCGACATCGGCACCAATTTGGGCGGATCAAATCCGCCCGGCCCCTGTACTGTTCCCATCATTGCCATCAAGGCTGTCGCCAGGCCCATGCCGATCAGCCCGCTACCCAGTGTGAGAAGCAGCCCTTCCAGAAAAAAATGAAACAGAATGCTACGATTGGTAGCGCCCAGTGCCTTCCGCAATCCGATCTCATGGGTGCGTTCGCTGACCGCGACCAGCATGATATTGATGACGCCGATGGCGCCCAGAGCCAGCGTGACCATTCCCACCGCTCCCAGGAACATGTTCATGACGTCAAAAATGGTTCCCACCATTTTTGATTCCTGGATCGAATCCCACTCGTCAAAGGCATTTTCATCGCTGGCATCGAGTCCGTGATTGCGCGCAACGATCTTGTGTACATCAGCCTGCGCCAGTAAGTGTTCAGCGGTAACGCGGGGCTGATATTCAACAAAGGAAATGGAGTTCTCGTGGTTTTCTCCCTTGAGCGGGAAGTACGTGGCCATTACCTGGAAAGGGATGTAGGCACGCATGTTCAGCCAATTGTTGTCGCCGCGGCCGAGGTGCGGCATGCTGCCAATGACTTCAAACCTGACGCCATTCAACAGGACAAATGCGCCTACCGCGGGCCGCCCGGGAAACAGGGTCTTCAGCAGCTCGTTACCGAGGACGATCACATTTCGTCTTTGCGCTCCGTCCATTTCATTGAGCCAGCGTCCCTCCTTGAGAGGGAGATAACTTATCCCGTTAAGCTGCGGCTCCGCACCCAGGATTTCGCCACCGGCGTTGGCGAATTCGCTCACCTCGTGCAGGTCGGTGCGAGAAAGCAAAGGGCAGGCGTTGCGGACGTGTGGAGCTTCCTTACGGATATCTACGTAGTCCTGGTAGGTAAGCAAATAGGGACGGGCGGAGTTCATGCTGCCCTTTACCGCTGGCGCGCGCCCGGGAAAGATAAACATGATGTCCTTGCCGAACTCGGCCAACTCGCGCTTGTTGCCGGAGCGGAAGCCTTCGCCCACGCCCACCAGCAGCAGTAAAGATCCCACACCCCAGGCAATTCCGAACATGGTGAGAAACGAGCGCAGCTTGTGCGCCCAAAGGTTGCGAAAGATCTGCGCGAAGATGTCAAACGCCGTTCGCATAATCGAGAGACATTGTACATTTCCAACACTCGCCGCGCAGTTGTCGAAATCGCATTATAAAAGGGCGCCCCTGTTGGAGTAGGTTGTGATTGTTCAGATCATCACCTACGAAAAGGAGCACCCTTGTGAACAATGAAAAGTATATTGGGCTCGACGTTCATCAAGCAACCATTGTGGTCGCGGTAATGGATTCCACCGGGAAGTTAGTCATGGAATCGATCCTCGAGACCGAAGCGGCGACGATTCTTCAGTTCTTTGCGGGCTTACGGGGAACTTTATCGGTGACCTTCGAGGAAGGAACCTGGTCCGCTTGGCTGTACGATTTGCTCAACCCCCACGTCGATAAATTGGTGGTGTGTAATCCGCGGAAGAACGCGCTGCTCAAGGACGGGAACAAGAGTGACCGGAATGATGCCCGTAAACTGGCGGAGTTGTTACGCGGCAATCAACTCAAACCGGTCTACCATGGCGAGACGGGCGTCCGGATGTTGCGGGAACTATCCCGGAGTTATCTGACCATCGTCAAAGATCTATCCCGGGTGATGAATCGGCTGAAAGCGGTGTACCGCAGTTGGGCGATTCCTTGCGCCGGAAGAGACGTCTATTACACCCGGAATCGAGTCCAGTGGCTGGCAAAGATCCGGGAAGCCGGGGTGCGGCGTCGAGCCGAACGACTCTACGAGCAACTGGACATGCTGCAACCCCTGCGCCAGCAAGCGCGGCGGGAGCTGTTAGCGGAGAGTCGGAAGCATGCCATTACCGCAAAGCTGCGACAGATCCCATATCTGGGACCGATTCGATCCGCGCTGGCGGTGGCACTGATCCAGACTCCGCATCGTTTTCGCAGCAAGCGTCAACTATGGGCCTATAGCGGACTGGCATTGGAGACCCGGATCAGTGCGGAATATCGCATGGTCGAAGGTCAAGTACGGCGTTCCAAGAAAATGCTTTCCATCCGGGGCCTTAACAAAGACCATAACCATGACCTGAAGGGTCTATTCAAAGGTGCAGCCACCATGGCGAGTGCGCGCCCTGGACCGTTCCGGGAGTTTTACCAAGCCGCGCTGGCGAAAGGCATAAAGCCGACCATGGCGCGTCTCACGCTGGCGCAAGATTACAGCCATCACGCTGACTCTGTGGAAGAAGGGAGAAGACTTCGACGCAGAAAAACTAAAATCGCAAGCCGCTTGAGCGTCTCGGGTGAAGAGCCCTTCCATCTCCGGGTGGTCTTCTCTGGTGGTGGTCAGTCGGTTCTTGAGACGCTCGGGTTCGAGGGTGAGTATGACAAACGCCTGTAGACGACCCGGTGCCCACGGCACCCAGTCTCTGTGTAATCTCTATGCCCCCTCGGATAACCCGAAAAAGCAATAGGCCACGAGCCTCAGATAGATCCATGGTTGACACGTATACGACCGCACGGCTTGATTCGTTTCGAAACTGATCGGCGTCGTCGTTACTAAATGAAGATGCAGCCGCTGAGCTGGAATAACCCAAGAGCTACGACACCAGACGTCTTCTATGGTGAGAGGGGCTGGATGTTGCGAATTAAACCGCGACTCCGGCGGAGGGACAAAAATGTTCTTGACATGCCCTTATATAGATCACCAGTGACCGAGATTGCTGGTGAAATGACGATTTTTCGCCAGTTATCATCACAGCACATCGGGTACTTGGAACGGAAGGTCGTCCGTTACCGCCGCCTTGACTTCCTGGCGGTTTTCCGAGCGACCTTCGCTTTATTTTGCTTCGGTCTAGGTTTCGGTGTCGAGGCGGTGCGGATCGTGTCGGCGTTCGAGGACAGCCCGTCAGACAGTTCGTATGCCTCCCGAAGCCAGTCGGTGATGGGCGCCTCCACCTCGTCCCGGTGCCTGATCTGAATGACGTGAACGACTTTGGACTTCGATGCGCGATCGACGCGTCGCACCTGGGGAGCCTTCAGCGTGCGGCCAAGGAACACGCAGAGTTCGAGGAATTTCCTCTTCGGACGCACGAAGAAGTAGCACGATTTGCGCGAGAACATCACCGATTTGTGCGAGGCGTAGATCCTCTGATCTCCGAAAGAGACGGCGGTCCCGCGCAGCCGCTCCCAGGCGTCCTGGAGATCTCCCGAGAGATCCTGCGTGAGGGCAGTTTCGGTCGTGGTCCAGCAGTCGTGCTCCTCCCCTTCCTCGACCCACTGCTTGCAGTGGTAGCACTCTCGACCTGCCATGTTCCCATTGTAGCGATGGAGCGGGTCCAAACCTGTGCTGGGAGAGATCAACTGTCGCAATCAGGCATAGCGCTCAGAACCCCGGTCAATGAGTGCTATGGAGATTTTTCGCCAACAAGGAAGCGGAGCATCTGGATTCAAAGAGCATTCCGATTGTTAAAGCCTATATTGGTAAGTAGATGATCGAAGTGCTCATAAGACGACCACAGCCCGAGGAGCACGACTCCGTTCGCGCGGTCATCCAAACAGTAGTGGATGAGATTTACGGCGGCCTTTGGGCACCTCCACCGCTTCCGGTCGATGAGGAGAACTGGCATTCCTTTTGGGTCGCTGTACGGGACGCGAAAATCATCGGAGTGGTTCGGACAAGCGGAGAATGGCTGGATGATTTATGGGTGCTTAGCGAAAGCCGGGGATATGGGGTAGGCCAGCGTCTGCTCGCGCAAGGGGAGGCTGAAATAATCGCTCGCGGCAATGAAACACTGCATCTTCGCGTCGTTCAATCGAATGCAGTGGCGATCGAGTTCTATCGCCGCCACGGTTGGCGGATCGCTCGGGCATTCCCCCATGAGAGATTTCCAATAACGATGTTAGAAATGTTCAAACCTATCCGGCAAGACGAAAGATGATGGCTCGTAACGCCGCTACGCATTGGCGGCCTCTTCTGATGACTGTCGAAAACAGACGTGGGTGTTGAAAAAGTCACGTCGATTAGCGGGATGAGATTCAGCAGAAGCATGTTAGAAGAAAGCATCTGCCCATGCTCTGTTTGATTCTGATCGTCGGAGGCCTGCTGATCATGATGGGACAACACGACCGCTCTGAAGCGTTGTTCTACTACTTCCGGCTGGAAGATCAGGTTCCGGAAACCCACCTGCTGCGACTCATCGAAAGGCACATCAGCTTTGCCTTCGTGCGCGAGAGGTTGAGGCAGAGTTACAGCGAGACGGGCCGACCTTCGATTGATCCCGAGCTGCTGCTACGCATTCTGCTGATTGGCTATTTGTACGGCATCACCAGCGAGCGCAAGTTGGTGGAGGAACTTCGCATGCATCTGGCCTGGCGCTGGTTCACGGGTTTGGGTTTCGATCAGGAGATCCCGCATCATTCCACGTTCTCCAAAAACCGGCATGGACGGTTTCAGGAGTCGAAGCTGTTCGAGGAACTGTTTGAACAGATCGTGCGCCAGTGTGTGGAAGTGGGATTGGTGCAAGGAGAGAACTTATCGGTCGACGGCAGCTTCGTGGAGGCGAATGCAGCTAAGCAGAGCCGCATTCCGCGGCAACAGTTGGCGGAAGCTGCCCAGGTCAACCGTACGGTGAGACAGTATCTGGTGGAACTGGAACAACAAAACCCGGTGGAAGAACCGGTGCATCAGCAGGATCAGGTTTCGACCACCGATCCGGATTCTACCTACGCCACCAAGGGCGGCACGCCCGCCCGGCTGGGCTACTACGACAACTATCTGGTGGACAATGCCAGTTGCGTGATCGTAGGAGTGCAAGCGACGGCAGCGCGCATGAGTCAAGAAACCGTGGCCGCGCAAGACATGCTCACGCGCTTCGCACAGTGGCAGGGACGAGAACCCTCGTCGGTGGCTGCCGATGCCACGTACGGGAATGGGGAGTTTCTGCAATGGTTGCTGGATCGTGGCATCACTCCGTACATGCGTACCCGGGACAGTGCGCTAAGAAAGAACAGTCCGTTCTACGGTCCGGAGTGTTTTACCTATCTGCCGGAAAGCAACCGCTATCGCTGTCCGGCTGGGGAGCAACTCAACTATGTCGGGCTGAATGTCCGCAATCGCGCTCATGCCTACATTGGCAGCGCCAAGCGTTGTGGAGCATGTTCACAAAAGCCGCAATGCACCAGCGGGCACTATAAGTATCTCGCCATTCACATGCATGAGCCTGCCCGACAACGCGCCAGGGACTTGGCGAACACACCTGCATTCGCCAGTGCACAACGGGAGCGGAAAAAGGTGGAGGCGATGTTTGCGGAACTCAAGAATGTGATCGGACTGCGTCGCCTGCGCTTACCTCGGATGCAGTTCGTTCGGGAGCAGTTCTTCCTTGCAGCGGCGGCCCAGAACATCAAGCGACTGGTGCGTTTCCTCAGCCAACCGATAACACCCATGGGGCAAGCCACCGCTTAACTGAGCTGAGCGAAGAAAACGGCGATACTCGCAGCCGGAAAGAGATTCGCTTGACGCCGTTTTTCAACACCCACAGACCTTTACGCTCAAACCCCCAAAGCGCACGACTGAAGGTAATGAGGATCAGGTCTTCGAAAGCGGTTACAATCGCACCCCATGGAACTCAAACGCCTGATCTCTCATTTCACATATCGCATTGAGCCCAAACCGGGCGGTGGATTCATGGCCCACCCTTCCGATCCCAGCGTCGCTCCGATCGAGGCGCCTACGCGCGAGGAATTGCAGAAAAAGATACAGGAAAACATTCTTGCCGGCCTGAGCGCGCAATTTCCGGGTCTGAAGCTGCCGGTCGAAAATGAGGACCTCCAATTCGCCTTTCACATCGAGCGCAAGCCGGAAGGCGGCTTCGTCATCCATTCTTCCGATCCCAATGCTGAGCCGATTGAAGTACTGACCCACAATGACATGGAGAGTCACTTTGCGGAAAAGATTATCGGCTTTGTGGGAAAACACTTAACGCCCGAGTTGTCGCAGGCGTTGGCCGCGCAGGGCAACTCAGGGGACATTAAGGTTTTCGTGAACCGGAAGACGGGTGTCACCGTTAACGCAGGCTCGCACACCTTGAGTCTGGGACTGGCACGAAATCTCACCGCCCCGACTTCCATGTCCAAAACAACGACGATCATTGAAGCTGCCAATGCCAAACCGAGGGACGGCAGTTCCGGCGGAATGATCAGCAACACCCCAATCGTGCCCGAAGCCAGCAGTAGCGGCAAGGTATTCCGCTTTCTGCTTCTGGTGCTCGTCGCCGCGGCCCTGGTGTATTTTTTCTTACACTACCGCTGACCAATCCTCGTCAGCACCTCACCTGTTTGACAAGGCATTCGCCGCGACCTACAGAATGGGCGTGGATCCAAGCGGAAGCAGGCGAGACGCAGGCGAGTGTCCCCAGTTCATTTTTTCAGGGTAAATGAGTGCTATCGCGATTTTTCACCAACTGTGACTCTCACACCACTCGCGCCTGATCCGGCCAGGGGTCAGACGCAAGGGCTTGACAGCGAGGTAACGAACGTAGAATGCTCCTGCCTCAGTCTCGAAATCAGATCAAATCAGGAAACGATTATGCCCAACTTGAGAACAGGATTTTCAGTGCCGCCGTTACTCATTGTCCTTGCCACTCTCGTGTCGGCCCAGAAAACAGATCCTCCGGACGCTGAATACATCGCTCAAGCTCTCTCGGCTGCCCCAGAAGCGGTGGCCCAAGGCGCGGCGGTCGTTCGCATGGAGAAAGATGGGAAGATCACCACGCTTCGTGAGGGCAAGAACGGATTCTCATGCATGGTGGTTGGCGGCGGAGAAAAAATGTGCGCTGATGCAAACAGCATGGAATTCTTTGCCGCATGGGCGAAGCACCAGCCTCCGCCAAACAAGTTAGGACTCACATACATGCTGTCGGGTTATGACGTTGGGGGGAGCAACACGGATCCTTATGCGATGAGCAAGACTGCGGACAATCGCTGGGTGGTTACCGGCCCTCACGTAATGATTCTCGGTCCTGCCAGCAAGTCCCTGGGACTGACTTCGACACCTGACGTTGACCCAGCCAAACCATACATGATGTGGGTCGGCACGCCCTACGAACACGCGATGATCCCCGTTGGCTCAGACAAGAGCCAGGTGAAACCGCTCGCGGGTAAACCTGCGACGCCGAGGTAGAGATGAATCGGCAGAATCCTATTCATCGGTTCTTAACAGGCGAGAGCACTCATTGAGAAGGCTGATCCGGGTCATTGAGTGATATCGCGATTTATCGTCAACCAGGAGCCAATCACCCAATCATCCGCAGGTGCAAACGTAAAGCTGTCATAGCGTCGCCTTTGCTTTTTCGCCATAATCCGAAGTATGGCTCTCATTGTTTTCCTCCGAGGAGTAAATGTTGGGGGACACAAAACGTTTCGCCCGAGCATCGTCGCACGAAAACTAAGCGCCTATGATGTCGTAAATGTGGGTGCTGCGGGCACGTTTGTCGTTCGTAAACCTGGATCTCGAGCAAAGTTCCGTACTGCATTGCGCCGCAAGCTGCCGTTCAGCACGCAAGTTGTGCTGTGCGATGGCCGCGATCTTATCCGCCTAGAGAAGGTGAATCCGTTTGGGACTGAGGCGTCACCCCCGGACATAGTTCGGTTCGTGAGCATCCTATCGAAAGCCGGTAGTCTCCGGGCAGCGCTTCCGGTCACGTTTCCCACGGACGGGGAGTGGTTGGTACAGGTGATGGCGTCAAAAGGCCAATTTGTGTTTGGAATGTACCGTCGCCATATGAAGACGATTGGCTGTCTTGGCCAGATCGACAAGCTTTACGGCGTGCCGGCGACGACACGGAATTGGAACACCATAGTTGCGATCGTGCGGATCTTGAAGGGCCAGACGAAGACGCGATAACGATGTTCGATTACCTTCAATACCCTCGATGAGTGCAATCGAGATATTTCAACAGTTATCCGCGCGGGACTGCGTCAGTAGATGCTCCATACACCCGGTGTGACCACCTCCAGCAGATGACCATCGGGGTCGCGGAGTAAAGCGCCTCGCCGCCGTATTTCCAAGTCTTCCTGAACTCAATCGGAATTCCCTGTTGCGACAGCCATGCCTCCCAAGCTGGTAGTTCCGACCGGGCAATTCCGAAGGCGATGTGGATTGCGCCAGTGGCGTCGGTGTTCGCGGTGACCCCTTTCTTGAACAGCAGCAATATGCTGCGGTCACCGGCACGCATCGCACACAGTCGCGTCTGGTCGGTGATGCCTTCCTTCTGATCGGGGTCGAATCGGCTCAAAGCCGAATACGCGCCGATAGAATCCCACCGATCGTGTCGGGCGTTCGACGTAGAGCGACGTTTCAAGGATTCCGTTGACTTGCGGTCGGCTGGAAGTAGCCTCTGACATCGTGACCCCCGTAGTTCCGATATCACTCAGATGCAGATGGTATTCTGATGCACCAGCTGCCATTTGGACGCAACCTGTGCGACCAGGAGGATGCCAGTGCGTGTACTTGGGTATACGTGGGCGGGCGTGCGAACCAGCGATCTGAACTCGTCCTCACGCTTCTTTTCCGACATCCTCGGACTTCGGCGCGTTCACGATGGCAAAGGGTTGGTGCAGTTTGAGCTGCCGTCGGGGCAACTGTTCGAGGTCTTCGGCTCCGAGAGTCGCTACTACCAATTCCACAATTGTCCCGTCGTTGGCTTCCAGGTCGAGGATGTGCGTGCTGCCAAGCAGGAAATGGAATCAAAGGGCATCGAGTTCATGACTGATGTGTTTGGCGACGATAAAGAGGCGTGGGCGTATTTCGGTGGACCGGACGGATACCTGTACGAGATCTGGCAGACACAACGACCGCTGAAAGCACCGCTCCGCTCGGCGTAGCTGTTGATGACAGGCCATAGCGCTCGAAACGCCGTCGATGAGTGAAATCGAGATTTATCGACAGATATGGTTCCGGTCCCGTCGAGCGAGACGGCGGGAATCTCAGTGTCGATCCACGCAGGTGGTGCCAAATGGCCCCGCCTTACTCACGTCTCCTGTCCAACGCTCCACGTTAGCGAGCTTGTCGATTGCAGATTCAAGATCAAGCAAGGCTTTAGGGGCACCTCCGCAACCGTAGTAGTGCTTTACATGATGGCTGGCTTCTCTCACGTCGATTTCCGTCACAGCCGTGAGTATATCTGTGCAATATCGTGTGCAATTTTCCCCAGAATAATCCTCAGAGAGCGTGAAGAATTTCGCTGTTGCGAACTCGTTCAGCAGAGATTTGATCTGATCGGCCTCTACACGGCCTTCACGAAGCCCCTTTTCCTTCACGTGCGTTTTGCCGTTGTACTCCACCCGCCCATCACCATGAATTGTTACGCTGTATGCGGGACAATTTCCGTAGCACGCAGTTCGTTCCAACTGGACGGTCAGCGTTTTGACATCCGCGTCCGGCAGCGAAGTCAGGTCGAGGCTCGGGTCGGATGGCCGAGCTGATGCTGATGCAAGGAAAAGCAATGAACAAAGCCCCGTTGCTCTGAAGAATCTTTGAAAGACCATAGTTATCCTTTCCAACCCTGGAACGCATGAACCATACGAACTTGCGCCTGAAGCATAGGACACC
>Ga0209160_1002721_pt1 | contig 14639 bp, 16 predicted proteins | sample GraSoiAngelo_153_FD_186167 | JGI IMG/M metagenome (GOLD analysis project Ga0209160, IMG submission 186167) | Grasslands soil microbial communities from the Angelo Coastal Reserve, California, USA - 14_1009_12_40cm (SPAdes) (version 2) | ecosystem: Environmental > Terrestrial > Soil > Grasslands ...
GACTGGGACTTTGCCCTGGGCAGCTTGGACGACGGAGGTGAGTACCGTCCGGCGCGCCTTCTCGTCGAGCGACGCGGTCTCTCCGGTCGAGCCGAGCGCGAGTAAACCGTCGACCCCTCCGGCCAGCACATGCTCCACGAGCCGGGCGACACCCGGCTCATCCACAGTGCCGTCGCGCTTGAGTGGAGACGCCAATGCGATGAGGACGCCAGACAGCTCGTCGAGTTTCAATCCCGAGATGCCGCCACGATTCGATTGCGCAACTTGCCGATGCCTTCGACCTCCGTCTCCATGACGTCGCCGGGATGCAGAGTCTCAGATGGCGTGCGCCAAAAACCGACGCCATCTGGAGTTCCGGTCGCGATGATCGCACCGGGGAGCAGGGTCATGCCTTTCGAGACCCACTCGATGATGGCGTCCACGGGGTAGATCATGTCCCTGGTGTTGCCGTCCTGCTCGAGCTTTCCATTGAGACGCAATCTCACCCCGAGCCTCTGCGGCTCCTTGAGCTCGTCGGTCGTGACGATCCAGGGGCCGGTGGGGCATGTGCGGTCGAGGCTCTTGCCTTTGAAGTACTGACCGCCCCATTCGTTCTGGATGTCGCGCGCTGTCACGTCGTTGAGGACTGTGTAGCCGAAGACATGAGCGCGTGCGTCCGTCCGTTTTATGTTCGCCCCACGTCTCCCGATCACGACCGCGAGCTCCGCCTCCCAGTCGATCTTGTCGCTGATGGCGGGGTCGATGGCGATGTCTGCGAACGGCTCGGTCAACGAGGTGATGGCTTTGGTGAAGACGGTTGGCGGTTGCGGTTCATAACCTTCCTTCCGCGCGGACTCCTCCGCGTGTTTCTGGTAGTTGCGGCCGATCGCAATCACGTTGCCCCGGGGCTCGGGGATGGGGGAGAGCAGCTCGAGGTCGGCCAGCCGGCGGGCCTTTGCCCGCGAAGACGAAAGCGCCGACCGGGCCGCCGCGAGACCTCCGTCGCCCGCGTCGATGAGCGAGAGCATGTCCGCGGGTTCGCTCAGCTCCACCACCTCGTCGTCGTCGCGCACCACGCCCAGGCGCGATCCACCGTCAACACGGAAAGTGACCAGTCTCATTTCTTTTCGTTCTCCTCCTCGTCTTGCTGAGCCGCTGACCTTCCGGGTGCGGCGCCCAAAAACAACTCTTCGAAATCCGCGCGCTGCAGGAGGTCCCGAGGTGGGCCTTCGAGCCTCGTCGCACCGGAGACCAGGACGCTCGTCCAGGTGGCGATCTGCAGCGCCGCCCGCGCCCGCTGCTCGACCAGCAGAACCGCCTTGCCGGCGCCCGCAAGCCGCTTCACGTCCTCGCTCAGCAGAGCGTCGGCGAGCTTGGGGCTGAGGTTCGCGGTCGGCTCGTCGAGGATCAGCACCTTCGGGTCGAGCATCAGCACGCGGGCGATGGCCAGCATCTTTCGCTCTCCGCCACTCAGCTTGTCTGCGCGTCGCTTGAACATCGGAGGCAGCGCGGGGAAGACCTGGCCGACTTCCTCGACGCGGTGGCGAATTCGAGCCGGCGCAAGCAGGTAGCCGCCCATCTCGAGGTTCTCGAGCACCGTGAGCGGTTCGAAGATGTCGTTGACCTGAGGCACGTAGCCCACCCCCCGGCGGGCCAGCTCCTCGGGCGGATGGTTGGTCACGTCCTGGTCGCCGAGGAGCACCCGTCCCTGCGTCACCCGCAGGATTCCGATGAGGCTCTTGAGCAGCGTGCTCTTGCCCGCCCCGTTGGGCCCGATCACGGCGACGATCTCCTCCGGGCCGACCGCGATCGATACATCGCGAATCACCGGGACGCCTCCGTAACCGGACGTGATTCCCTCCGCGCGCAGGCTCGGAGCCGGCCGCGAGTGCGCAACCGCGGGCTGCCTATCCAACAAGGTAAGCGTCGACAATCTCCCGCTGGCGCCGCAGGCTGGCCATGGTCCCGCTGCCTATGAGCTTTCCCTGCGCCATCACGAACACCGAGTCGCACAGCTGCTCGACGAGGTGCAGCTCGTGCTCGACCATCAGGATCGTCAAGCCGTCGGCGCGAAGTGACTGGAGGTAGTACTGGATCTGCTCGACAACTCTCGGATGGACGCCGGACATCGGCTCGTCGAGCAAGAGGCAACGGGGATGCAGCATCAGCGCGCGCATGATCTCGAGGAGTCGTTTCTGCCCACCGCTCATCAGCCCCGCGTAGTCAGACTCCTTCGCGCTCATGCCGAAGCGTTTGAGCAGGCCGCGCGCCTCGTCGACGAGCGTCTCCTCGTCTTTGAGCCAGTACCGCTTTCCCATCAGCGCCCCAAACAGCGAGTCTCCGCGGTGATGAGGCGCTGCCACGAGAAGGTTCTCCAGGACTGTCAGTCGCGCAAATTCCGATGGAAGCTGGAAGGTGCGCACGAGCCCACGACGTGCGCGCGTGTATGTCGGAAGTCGCGTGATGTCCTCGCCCTCGAACCGGATCGTGCCGCTGCTCGCCGGAAGCGTGCCGGCAACGACGGCCATGAATGTGGATTTGCCGGCGCCGTTCGGTCCGATCAAGCCCGTGATCTTTCCTCTCGGCACCGCGAGCGAGACGCCGTCGACGGCGTGCATGCCTTCGAAGTGGCGGCTGATGTCTTCCGCGACAAGCATCCGCTGGTCAGGCTGTGCCGACATTTTCCACCAGCTCCGTTTCGGGGCTGCCTTCGAAGACGTGACGGGGCTCGGGCCGGACGCCTTCGGGCCGGAACCAGAGAAAGCCGAGGATGAACAGCCCAATCGCGACCCACTCGAGCGCCGGGATGACGTTTGGCGGTCCGACGTTCATCCGGATCAGTTGCCGCGTGACCTCCTCGAAGCCGACCGGCACGAGCAGGGCGCCGAGGATGGCACCGAGGTTGTTGCCCCGGCCGCCGACGATCAACGCGGCGAACAGAATGATCGTCTCTGGATACAGCCAGGTCGACGGAGCCCACACGGTGAGGAAACCGACCAGGATCGCGCCCGAAAGGCCCGCGATGGCGCCGCCGACCATGAACATTGTCATTTTCAACGCGACCGGATTCTTGCCCAGCGCGGTGGCCGCCAGCTCGTGCTCGCGCATGGCGCGCAGCGTGCGGCCGTACGGCGAGTTGACGATTCGCGCTGCGAGAAACCACACGAGGCCGACGCAGACCGCCGTCAGCGCGATGTACAGGTAAAGGTAGGAATCCGTGTTGGTGTCGACCTGGTCCTGCAGCGGTTGGGGCACAAGCGCGAGGCCAGCCGCGCCGTTGAGGAACGGACGGGCGTTGTTGATCACTGTGTTCGCGATGATCGACGTCACCAGCAGCGCGATGGCCTGATAGTCGCTGCGCAGCTTCCTCAGCACCACGAGCCCGACCGGGATCGCAAGCACGCCCCCAGCGAGCGCCCCGCCGATCCAGGGGATCGGGAACGGCAGCTGGTACCCGCCGAAATAGACCTGGAAGCTGTAGTCGGCGGCGGTGTGGGGCGGCATCGAGAGGACGGCGGCGGCGTACGCGCCGGCTGCCTGGAACACGATGAAGCTGAAGTTGACGATGCCCGAAACGCCGAACTGGAGATTGAGGGCGAGGACGGCGATGATGTCGACGCCCGCGTAGATCAAAAGGTTGGCCGCGTAGTACGTGTTCATCCGGCTGCCGCCAGCGCCCCGCGTTTCGCCAGCAGTCCCTGTGGCCGCAGGACCATGACCAGGACGAGGACGCCGAACGCCACGACCTCTTTGTACTCGGGCGACCAGGCGGCGGCGCTGAGCTCGGTGATGAGGCCGATGATCACCGCACCGATCATTGCGCCGTACGGCTGGCCCGCGCCACCGAGGACGGCGGCGGCCAGCGCGGTGATGAGAAAGCCGGCCCCGCTCGCGATCACAAACGAGTCCGAGTTCAACGCCGCGATGACTCCGGCGAGGCCGCAGAGAGCTCCCGTGATGAGCCACACCATGTCGATCACGCGCTGCGTGGGAATGCCGCAGTTACGCGCCAGCGTCGGGTTGGCGGCTGTCGCCCGCATCGCCTTGCCGAGGCGTGTGTAGCGAAGCAGCGCGTGGATGCCGAGCATCAGCGCCACAGACAGCAGGATGATCGCGATCTGGTTGTTCGTCACGACGATGTCGCCAAGGCGAACCAGGTTTCCGGCGTGCTCCTGGTACGAGACGCTGAAGTAACCCACGATCGGCAGCAGCAGGTTGGCCAGCATCAGCGAGACGGCGAGCGAGACGATCACCATCCCGATGTGGGATGTGCCCTTGCGTTGAAACGGCGCATAGACGAGACGGTTCAGAAGAAATGAGAAGACGGCGCCGAAGACCGCCCCGGCAATCATCCCGACCCAGATCGTGACGCCGGCACGGTTGATGTAGTACGCGACGTAGGCGGACGAGATCATCACCTGCCCGTACGCCAGGTTGATCATGTTCGTGATACCGAACTGCATCGTGAACCCGACCGCCGCGACGGCGATCACCGACATGCTGACGAGCCCGAACCCGAACGCCGCTGCGAAGATGCTCACGGCGTTCGGGTCCTTCTGGTCCTGGGAACTACGTCAGATGCCGCCGGCCTGGCTGATCTTCGACGTCTGGTCGGGGGTCAATTCCTTGACCTTGACCTCGCCGCCCGTGGCGTCGTACTTGACGAGGACGTAGCCCGCTACCGAATTGTTGTGATCGTCGAAGCTGTTGGCCCCGCCGGCGCCCTCGAACTTGATCGACTTGTTTGCCTTCAGCGCGTCGAGGCCTTCCTTGTAGGTGTGGACGACCATCGCACCCGATGTGCCGTTGGCGATCTCCTTGATCTTCGAGTTGTAGACGGTTGGGTCGTGGCTGTTGGTCGCGACCATCGCGAGCGCGGTCATGATGATCCCGTCGTATAGGTGGAGCGTCGATCCGCGCTGCTTGTACTTGGGTGCGTCAGCGAATTGAGATGCGGCAGCGTTGAGGTTCGTCTGGAACTCGGTGTAGGCCGGACCCGAGAACGTGTACCCGAGGTCGACGCCGCCGTAGTTCTTGACCAGGTTGTCTACGCCGATCGAGTCGCTCACCTGCTTGAACCATTGCGGATCGATGGTGGCCGACGTGCCGATGAACGGTGTCACCGTGCCGCCGTTCAAGGTTTTGTACTCGCCCAGGAACGTGCCGGCCGAACCGAGCGCCTCGGTGAAGATCACGTCGGGCTTGTAGGCGATCACCTGGGTGACCTCGGTCCGGTAGTCGGATGCGCCAAGGGTGATCGGGAAGTTCTTCACCTGCCCCCCGAGCTTGGTGAACGCGTTCGTGGCAGGCTCGACGAAGGACTGCGACCCGATGTCGTTGCCGAAGACGAGGGCCGCCTTGTGGAACGGCGCCGGGCTGGGCCCGTAAAGCGCCCAACCGACCATGGCGTAGGCGTCGTAGATGTCGGCCGGCACGAGCCGGTGGAAGTACTTGAGGTTGGTCTTGTTGAACTCGCTCTGTCCGGTCATGCAGAACATCGGGATGTGCGCCTTGTCGACGATCGGAGCGACGGCCGACGCCTCATCCGAGGTGCATCCGATCACTGCCATGAGGTTCGAGTTACCGGCGATCATGGAGCTGGCCGCGGGCGCCGCGTCCGCGGGCTCGCCGCGGGTGTCGAACTGCTGGCATTTGATCTGGCGTCCGCCGACGCCGCCGCTGTTGTTGATGGCCGGCGCTGCGGCGAGACAGGCCGCGTAGTAGGCGGGTCCAAGTCCCGCGTCCGCTCCCGAGAACGGCGCGAGAACGCCGACCAGGAGATCCCCAGAGCCAAGCCCCCCTCCCGAGGAGCTGCCCCCGCCGCACGCAGCAAGCATCAGGAACGCCAATGAGCAAGCCGCCGAGCCGATTCGCATCCTTGCATGGAAGGTCTTCACTGCTCCTCCCCTTTGAGCAAAAACCCTTGCCGAATTGTCGACATTATTGAGGATAATCTCTTCGACAGCAAGCGATGAAGCAGCGCCCTCTGCGTGAAGACCCCTATCACAAGCTCCGCGAGGCGATCGTGAGCGGCCAGTTCCATCCCAACGAGCGACTGGTCGAAGCGGCGATCGCGGAGCGGATCGGCGCGGGCCGCACGGCCGTCCGCGCCGCGTTGGTCCGTCTCGACCAGGAAGGCCTTGTCGAGCTCGAGCGCAACCGGGGCGCGCGGGTCCGGCATATCTCGGATGGCGAGGCGCTGGAGATCGAAGAGGTGCGCGCCGTCCTCGAAGGGATGCTCGCGCGCCGGGCCGCGGCCCGCATCACTGCTGAGGGCTTGCGTGCTTTGCGGCACGTCATGACACAGATGCGCGAGCGCGTCGAAGCCGGCGATTCGATCGGCTATTCGGAGCTGAACGCGACATTCCACCAGAACATCTGGACCGCCGCCGGCCATCCCACGGCAAGCCACCTCGTGGGCGGCCTCAAGTCGCAGGGCATCAGGTTTCAGTACCAGACCGCGCTGCGGCCCGGTCGCGCGGAACGCTCGCTACGCGAGCACGAGACCATCTTTGCCGCGTTGAAGGCCCATGACGGCGACGCCGCGGAGACTGCGATGCGCGAACACCTGGCCGAGGTTCTCGACACCCTGAGGTGGGCGATCGACAGCCAGCACCGCACAGCCCGATGGCTGCCCGGCTAATCAGCGCGTAACGCCACCGCTTCGGCCAGCTTTGTCAGCCCGTACAGGGTCCGCAGCAATGGCACCGCGACGCCCCGCCAGTCCGCGATCTCGATCACAGCCCCCAGCAGCGCGTCGAGCTCCAGCGCCTTGTGAGCTTCGAGGTCCTGCAGCATCGACGTCTTGTGCTCGCCCACGCCGGCCGCGCCCTGCATCCGCTTCTCGATGCTGACTGGAACCTCGACCTCGACTGACCGCGCAACGGAAGCGACCTCTTCCATCAGCCCCCGGATGAGCCCCCGGCTCGCCTCGGATTCGAACATCTCGGCGAGCGTCGCGCGCGTGACGGCGCTGATCGGGTTCAAGGTCGCGTTGCCCAGGAGCTTCAACCAGATCTCGCTGCGCAGCCGCGACTGCACCGGCGCCTTGAACCCGGCGGCGGACAGCATGGTGGAGATTGTCTGTACGCGCTCGGTCTTCGCACCGTCGGGCTCGCCCAGGGAGAATCGATCTCCCTCCTCGTGCTGGATCACGCCGGGTTCCACGATCGTCGCCGCCGGATAAACGACGCATCCGACGACTCTGTCGAGCGGAATGCTGCGTGCAACCACGCCGCCCGGGTCGACTGACTCGAGATGACGGTCCGGAAAGTACCACCACGGGATTCCATTCATCGCACCCACGACGCATGCGCCGTCCTTGAGCGCCTCGCCGACTAGCGTCGCCACACCCGGAATGCTGTGGGCCTTCAGCGTGATGAACACGACATCGGCCTCGGCGACGGCGCGCATGTCGTCGGTGCAGCGCGGGTGGGCCGTGAACTCGTCGCGCCCCTTTCGCACAGTGAGGCCATTGGCTTGCATCGCCGCCAGGTGCGCCCCGCGGGCGACGAGGATCACGTCTTCGCCGCTTCTAGCCAGGTGGCCACCCAACAAGCCGCCGATCGCTCCCGCGCCGACGATCGCGACTGTCATCTGGGCAGGAGTGCTTCGGCGACCGACCGGCGTTGGATCTTCCCGGTTGCGGTTCGCGGGATCTTCTCGACCAGGTAAAGCTTCTTCGGGACCTTGTGGTCGGCGAGCCGCTCGCGGGCGAAAGCCACAAGCTCTTTCTCGGTCACGGGGCTCTTGAGCACCACCGCGGCCGCCACCTCCTCGCCCCACGCGGCGTGGGGGATTCCGAATGCGACGGCTTCCGCGACCGCCGGGTGCTGCAGCAGCACATCGTCAATCTCGCGCGGAGCGATCTTCTCACCGCCGCGGTTGATCATCTCCTTGAGGCGACCGACCAGGGACAGGTAACCGTCGCCGTCGAGAAAACCGAGGTCGCCGGTGCGGAACCAACCGTCAGTGAACGACTTTGCGTTCGCCTCGGCGTTGTTCGCGTACGCGTCGATGATGCTCGCTCCCTTGATCACCACCTCGCCATGTGCGCCTGGCTCCAGCAAATTCCCCCGCTCGCCCATGACCGCGATCCGGATTCCCGTCTCGACTCCGACCGTGCCCGGACGCCGTTCGCCCGGCGGCGGGGGGTTGGAAGCCATCTGATGCGACGCCTCGGTCATGCCATACGCCTCCAGCACCGGTGCGCCGAATCTCGACTCGAGCTGCCGCATCACCTCCGGCGCAAGCGCCGAGGAGCTCGAGCGGATGAAACGGAGCGCTTCCGCACCGGGCGGACGTTCTCCGCGGTTGCGGAGCAGCAGCATCTGGTGCATCGTCGGCACGGCCGAGTACCAGGTGGCGCCATGCTCGGCGGCGGCGGGCCAAAACGTCATCGCGTCGAACGCCGGCGGCACCACCACGGTGCCGCCCGACCAGAGCGTCGCCATGGTCGATGCCATCAGGCCGTGGATATGAAACAACGGCATGACACACAGCGCCACGTCGTCCTCGGTCAGGTGGTAAGTGGCCGCGATGGTCTCGGCCGAGAAAGCGAGGTTGCGCTGCAGCAGCGGCACCAGCTTGGGCCGGCTTGTCGTACCGCTCGTGTGCAGCACGAGCGCAACGTCATCGGCGGCGGCGGCGCTTGCGTGGCGCGAAACGTCGCGCGGTGAGCTGCTCTCGAGGACGACCCTGCCCCCCGCGTCGGTCGCGGCCTCGACCAGGATGGCGCCCGCGGGCAGCGCCCGGCGGGCTGCCTCGCCGCCCCCGGGTGGGACGATCAGCGCCCTCGCCTCGGTGTCCTCGAGGTAAAAGCGGAACTCGTCTTCCTTGTAGGCCTGGTTCAGGGGCGCGGCCGTCCCGGTCGCAGCCGCGGCGAGGAACAACACGATCGTCTCCACGCTGTTTGGCAGGACCAGGGCGATCCGCTGGCCACGCCCGAGGCCCAACTGCGCCAGGCCATCCGCGGCGGCCTCAACCTGCTCGCGGAGCTGCCCGTACGTCAGGCGCGGGCCGCCCGGGACTGCAATCGCGGTCGCCTTGGTGGCGCCCCTTTCCAGCACTTCATTCAGCGTTCGCATCATTCGTTGCCAGGTAGGCGCCGCCCGATCAGGAGCGCGCATTCCCTCATCAGCTCGAGGATCTCCTGCGCAATCTCCACCCGCTCCTTGCTCGCACCGCAAAGCGTGCCAAAGAACCGGCCCCCGGGTGTGAACACGGGGTAGGAGATGAACGTCCGGATCTCGAGCAGCCTTGCGACGCTGCTGCTCGGAAACTGCTTCTGTGCGTCGGTCGTGTAGTGGGGGCCACCTTCGACGACGAACCGGCATACCCCCTCGGACCATGGCAGGGTCACGTCCTCCGGGATGTGAAAAACGTCGCTGCGGTTGCACGAGAAGACGATGTACTGCTCGTCAGCGATCAGCCTCGTCTCCGCGAGGTAGGTCGAGCTCAGCCCGGTCAGGTCGGCGAGCCTTGCGAGCATGCCCCTCGCCACCGTCTCGAGGTCGGTGCCCGAAACCACGGCCTGCTCGAGGAGCTCGCGTGCGGACGGAGCCATGCGCAGTACGGTATCAACGTTGATTCGAAACCTCATTGGCGCCGAATCGCGGGCGCCGGCTGACGGCGCCGACTGGCTGCCGGTCTACAACCCGGCCACCGGCGAGGTGATCGATCAGGTGCCGCTCTCGGGAGCGGGCGACGTCGACGCCGCGGTGCGCGCTGCCGCCGGCGCCTATCGCGACTGGTCCCGGACTGCCGTTATGGATCGCGTCCGGCTGATGTTCAGGTTCAAGGCGCTCCTCGAAGAACACTTCGAGGAGCTGGCTGCGATCGTCACCCGGCATCACGGCAAGACGCTCGACGAGGCGCGCGGGGAGGTCAGACGTGGCATCGAGGTCGTGGACTTCGCGTGTGGGGCGCCGACGCTTCTCCAGGGCCGCACCCTACGCGACGTGTCGGGCGGCGTCGATCAGGACCTTTACCGCTACCCGGTTGGCGTCTGCGCGGGCATTCCTCCATTCAACTTCCCGGTGATGATCCCCCTGTGGATGTTCCCTCTCGCGGTGGTGGCGGGGAACACGTTCGTCCTCAAGCCGTCCGAACGGACGCCGCTCGGCGGGGCCCGGCTGGCTGAGCTTTTCCTCGAGGCGGGATTTCCGCCAGGAGTGCTGAACGTCGTACACGGCGCGCGCGATGCGGTCGAGGCGCTGCTGGCCCATCCCGCCGTCAGTGCGATCTCGTTCGTGGGCTCGGCTCCTGTGGCGCGCCACGTGTACACGCAGGCCGCCGCGAACAGCAAGCGCGTGCAGGCGCTGGGCGGGGCCAAGAACCACATCGTCGTCATGCCCGATGCGGATCCCGCGCTTGTCATCCCAGCAATTCTCAATTCAGCTTTTGGCAATGCCGGAGAGCGCTGCCTCGCGGGGTCTGTGGCGGTCGCGGTGGGCCGAGCCGCAGAGGGGCTACTCGATCCGCTGCGCGACGCCGCGTCGAAGATGGTGGTCGGACCCGGTGACGAGGAGGGTGTCCAGGTCGGCCCGCTAATCCGGGCCGAGCATCGCGACCGCGTCGCCGCCTACGTCGAGAAGGGCGTAGGCGAAGGGGCGGAGCTTGTCGTCGACGGCAGGCACGAGATGTCTCGGCGCGGCTTTTTTCTCGGCCCGACCATCCTGGACCGGGTGACGCCGGGCATGGCGGTGGGCCGCGAGGAGATCTTCGGCCCGGTGCTTTCGATCAGCCGCGCGGCGACTCTCGACGAGGCGATCGAGCAGGCGAATCAGTCATCGCTTGGCAACATGGCGACGATCTTCACCCGGTCAGGGCGGGCAGGTCGCGAGTTTCGGGAGCGAGTCGAATCAGGCATGACGGGTATCAACGTGCCCGTCGCCCAGCCATTTGCGTTCTTTCCATTCAGTGGATGGAAGGGCTCGTTCTTCGGAGACCTTCACGTGCACGGGACCGACGGAATCGATTTCTATACGCGCAAGAAGGTGGTGGTGACCCGCTGGTGATCGGCAACATTTTTTCCTGGACCGTCACCGCGCTGTTCGGCGTGATCACGCTTCTCCTAGCCTTCGAGAGCTGGGCTCTGCTCACGAACCACACGCCGATCAGCAGCTACATCCGCTCGTCAGTTCACTCGTATCCGGGTGCAGCGTTCGTCATCGCCGTCGTGATCGGCATCCTGCTCGGGCATTTCCTGTGGGGCCCGGCGTGGGGCCGGACGTCGCCGCAGGGCATGAAGCCGTGACGATCACACCCGAGGCCGTCATCTCCCTCATCGCGACCGCATTTGCATTGGTCGCGTTCCTGCTGATGCTCGAAGAGTCGATCGCCTTGCGCGCGGGTCGCGACCCGATCAGCAACAACGTGAGAGCGGCCGTCCGGCGATTCCCGCGCGTGACCTACGCGCTCGCGGTCGTGATCGGCATGCTCCTGGGCCACGAGTTCTGGCCGTAGATACGACCGCCGCTCCGGCCCGCCAGGCGGACTGGGCCGGCACGGCGATGGTGCTCGGCTCGGCGGTCGCCTTCGGCACCCTTTCGATCTTCGCCAAGCTGGCTTACTCGGCCGGCCTGGGCACAGAGCAGCTGCTCGCCTTCCGATTCGTGCTCGCGGCAATCGGGATGTGGGTGCTGTCGTTCGTGGTTGGCCAGAGCCCGCTCCGGTTGCCGCGCCGGAAGACGGTCGGCCTCCTGGCGTTGGGTGGAGTTCTTTATCCGGCCCAGGCGCTGACTTACTTCTACGCCCTGCGCACGCTTCCGGCCTCGTTATGCGTGCTCCTCGTCTACATCTACCCGAGCCTGGTCGTGATCGCCGGGTGGCTTTTCCTTCGCCGCAGGATCTCGATATGGCATGGTGCCGCGCTGGCCCTCAGCTTCGTCGGGGTTGGGATGCTCGTCGGTGGGGCGCAGTTCCAACTCGCATCTGGGCTCATCTTCGCTTTTGCGGCCCCGCTCTGTTACACCGCATTCATCCTTCTCGGCGAGCGTGCGATGAGCTCTGTCCCGCCGGTCGCCGCGAGCGCCACGATGATGTCCGCCACCGCGATCGTGCTGTGCGTGGTGGCCGGGGTCGAAGGCCGCCTGGGCCTGCCCCACACCACCGGCGCTTGGGCAGTGAGCGTGGGCATCGCGGTCGTCCCGACGATGGTCGCGATCTCTTTGTTCCTGGCCGGTTTGCCGCGCATCGGCGCCGCGCGCGCCGCCCTGCTCAGCACGCTCGAGCCCGTCGTGACCGTGTCGCTTGCCATCGCCATTCTTGGCGATCGATTTTCAATCCTCCAGGCACTGGGTGGGGTCCTCGTGCTGCTGGCGGTGGTCGTCGTCCAGGCCGCCCACCTATGGCGAGCCGGCCCGCCGAGTGCCCTCAGGTGATTGGTCGCAGGAGAGGACCTACCCCGATCAGGTCGTCGCGTAGGCGGCTCAGGATCGGGTGCAGCTCGTGGGCGCCCTCCACAAGGGATGTGTCGACACCCCATTCCCGTTTCGCGAGCAGGAACGGGTGCAGCTGTTCGCCGCCGATCGCGCCGTGACCACCCGCCTGGTTTTCAAAGTTCACCTGCTTGCCGCCGATGAATGTTCCGAACAGGATGATGTCGCCGGCCGCCTTGAACGAGTTGAGGCGCGAGAGCTGGCGAAGCAGGATGTCCGGCTCGTCGTACCCCGCGAGCATGGCCTTCGTCGCCGGACCCGGCAGTTCTTGTCCGGCCTTCCAGAACACGTCCGCTTCACCATCGCGCGCCATCAAGACGGCGATCTGCTCGAGGCCTGCCAACCCGCGCACGAGCTGGGGATGGACGGCCATGAGGTCGCGGTAGCCGAGGCGATCGCGCCGCTCGGTGAAATAGAGGTGGGCCAGGCCGCCGGACAGCGTGACATTGACCCGGCCCTTCGCCTCATCGTCGGGTACGCCGTAGGCCTTGCCCTTCATCTCCTGGACGCGAAACCCGGGCAGCATCTCCGCCACAACCTCACCCAACGGGCGGCCGCGGGCTCCTGCAAACGGAATCGTGTCCACCTGGCCGTGATCTGAGAGGACGACGAGCTCGTAGCGGTCGCCGCGCGCCGAGGCGATCTTGCGAATCGTGTGGTCGACGTGCTGGAGAGCCCGTCGCACCGACCGGTCGCTTGGCCCGAACGCATGCGCCGACTCGTCAAACGCGTAAAAGCCGGCGTAGATGGGCGAGTAGCCCTCACGCATTGCCTGCTCCACTGCGTACCGGGTGAGGTGGTGGACGAAGATCTCCTCGACCACGTTCGTCACCACATAAGGACGCGCGGGACGGCGCCCCCGGGACCTGGCTTGGGTGTAATCCGTGGCTGTGCGCGCGAGCATGGCGACCGTCTGCCAGACCCAATCCCCGAGGTGGATGGGGTTCGCCAGGTACGGGACGAGCACCCTCGCGGCCGAGCGCGACCTTTCCTGTCGACCGTAGCTGCGGTCCTGGTAGGCGATGCCGAAGTCGTCCGCCGCGCCGGCCGGATAGCAGGCGGCGATGCATGCCCCGCCTTTGGTCAGCGGTTCGCAGTCACGGAAGTATTTGTCGGCGACCTTCTTGAAGCTCGAGGCGGCGCCGAACTGTACGAGGACGCGGCGTTCCCGGTCCCACCATCGAAAGCTGGGGATCTCCGAGTTGTCGCCGTAGAGGATGCCGGCCTGGGCAAACGGCGTGGTCGAGGGCACGCCGCACCGGTAGCGATGGACAACGTATCCCTCGGCGTCGATCAGGTGCCGCACGAACGGCATGTCGCCCTCGCGCAGACTTCGCTCGAGCGAATCAGCGCTGACCCCGTCGACATGCAGGATGACGAGCTTGCGGCCCATCTAGATCTCCGCGAACACCGGCAGGTGGTCGGACGCGCGGACGCTGCGCGTCCAGGCGCGACGCTTGGCGGGCGCCGCGCCAGCGGCGTAGATGGCGTCGAGCTTTTGCGCGGTCCAATGCGTGCGCCGCAGCCCGTGAGTGAGCTCGATCAGGCCCGCCTCGTGGGCCGCTGCACGGATTCGGCGCCACAGTTGGAGGCGCGGCGGTCCGAACGTGTTGAGGTCTCCGGCGATGATCGTCAATGGAACAGCCGGCCGTCCCCCCATGTCTGTGATGATCGCGCGGAACTGCTCGAGCTTGTGAGTGAAGCCGAGCACGTCGAGGTGCATCACGTAAACGCGAAGGTTCGCGGATTCGGCGCGGATCGCGATTCTCTTCTGGGGCGGAATCGCTCGCAGCAGCGTGCGCTCCGCTCGCGTCATGTGCGGTATGGACAGGTCGCTCAGCGAGACGACCTGAAGACGATCATGCTGGAACAGGTCCCGCCTCCAGATCAGCGCGTTGGCCTGCTCCCGGCCACGGAAGAGCTGCGCGGTCGCCTGGAAGTACGAGTAGTTGTCGCCAAGCGCCTCCGCGATCAGGTCTGCGTCGGGCCTGCCATCGTGCACCGAAGCCTCCTGGAGAGCAAAGAGGTCAAGGCCGCGAAAGTCGGGAAGGGTGCGCACGGCCTCCAACACTTTGCCGAGGCGGATGCCAAAGAGGATGTTCCAGGTGCATATCCGCACGTCTGGATCAGAAAAGGTCGAGGCCCCGGCCATACCCGATGCCGAGGCCTCGAACTGGTGCGCCTTTTCCTATGGCTTGATGTTCTGGTTCACGTGGAAAA
>Ga0209160_1002726_pt1 | contig 14623 bp, 12 predicted proteins | sample GraSoiAngelo_153_FD_186167 | JGI IMG/M metagenome (GOLD analysis project Ga0209160, IMG submission 186167) | Grasslands soil microbial communities from the Angelo Coastal Reserve, California, USA - 14_1009_12_40cm (SPAdes) (version 2) | ecosystem: Environmental > Terrestrial > Soil > Grasslands ...
CGTCAGCGAGTCTGAGCGTTTGATGGCGAGGGGGCGGCGCGGTCCGCCTCCTCGCCGGAGTCTCTGATGAACTTTCGGACGTATCTGCTCCGGCGCACGCTCCATATCATCCCCGTCCTGTTCGGCCTGTCCATCCTCATCTTTGTTGTCTCGCGGGTCATCCCCGGCGACCCGGTCCGGCTCGCGCTGGGCCTGGAAGCCACAGGCGAACAGGTCGAGCAGCTGCGCCGGCAGATGGGTCTGGACCGCCCGCTGGTCGCGCAGTACTTCGCCTATTTTGCCGGCGCAGTGCGCGGAGACTTCGGCTACTCTCTGCGCACCCACCGCAACGTGGCCCAGGATCTGCTCGACTTCTTCCCCGCAACGCTGGAGCTGACGTCGGTCGCGATGCTCATCTCCGTTGTGGTCGGCGTGCCATTGGGCATTCTGGCTGCGGTGCGGAAAGACCAAGGCCCCGACCATGTCAGCCGGATTGTCGCCCTGATCGGGGTGGCCCTGCCGCGCTTTTGGCTGGCGATTCTGCTGCAGCTCGCCCTGGCCTATCAGCTGCGCCTGCTGCCGACCATCGGCCGGGGGCCGGCCCCGCCGGTCCACGTCACCGGGCTCTTCCTTGTAGACAGCCTGGTCGCGCTGCGCCTGGACGCGTTTTGGACATCGCTGAAGTACCTCGCTATGCCGGCGTTTGCGCTGTCGGTGGGGACGCTGGCGCAGGTGATGCGCCTGATCCGCGCGGGGATGATCGAGGAGATGCGGCGGGACTACGCCCTGGCCGCGCGCTCGTATGGCCTGCCGCCCAACCTGATCATTTACAAATACCTGCTGAAGAACGCCTTCACCGCAACGCTGACCATCCTGGGATTGAGCTATGGGTTCCTGCTGGGCAACGCCTTCCTGGTGGAGGCCGTGTTCGCCTGGCCGGGCCTGGCGTTCTACGGGGTCGACGCGCTGCGCTACAAAGACTTCAACGGCGTGATCGCGGTCACGATCGTCATCGGCGCAGCGTATGCCCTGGTCAACCTGGCCACCGACATTCTCTATGGCTACGTGGATCCACGGGTGCGCTATGAATGACCGGGTGACCAATGGCTGAGATCGTCGCCACGGCCGGCGAGCTGCGGGTGACCCGCACCCGGGAGTGGCGGAAGATGTGGTTCCGCTTCCGCCAGTCGAACCTGTCGCTGCTGGGGTTCGGCATCATCGCCGCGGTCATCCTGGCCGCCGTCTTTGCACCCCAGCTGGCCCCCTACCCTCACCACGCCGGCATCTTTGTGGATTTCGATCACGCCCTGAAGGCCCCATCTGCCTACAACTGGTTGGGCACCGACGACGCCGGGCGCGATATCCTCTCGCGCATGCTGTTCGGCGCGCGCATCTCGCTGATCCTCGGCCTGATGGTCCTGATCATCGCTGTCGCCGTGGGCGTCCCACTCGGCGTGGTCGCGGGATACTGGGGCGGGCGGGCCGGAGACCTCATCATGCGCGTCACCGACGTGTTTCTCGCCGTCCCCCCGATCGCGCTGGCGCTGGCGGTCACGGCCGCGCTGCGACCGACGCTCACCAACGCCATGGTCGCCATCGCCTTTGCCTGGTGGCCGTGGTACACGCGGCTGGTCTATGGGCAGGTGCTGTCCCTGAAAGAGCAGCAGTTTGTGGAAGCGAGCCGCGGGTTGGGAGCCAGCCGCTGGCGCATCGCGTTTCGAGAGATCCTGCCCAACGCCTGGTCGCCAATCATCGTCAAGGTCACGCTGGACATGGGATTCGTCATCCTCACCTCGTCCGGCCTGAGCTTCCTGGGACTGGGCGCCCAGCCGCCGACCCCGGAGTGGGGGACGATGATCGCCGAAGGCCGCGACTATCTGCCCGGCGCGTGGTGGGCGGCCACCTTCCCGGGGCTGGCCATCTTTCTCACCGTGCTGGGCTTCAATCTGCTGGGGGATGGCCTGCGCGACGTCTTTGACGTGGAGATTGAGCAGTGGCGGGCAGGCAACTGACGGACCAACCGGGATCGCGGGAACGCGGGAACGCGGGAACGCGATGCCAGGAGCCTCTGCTTTCGGTCGAGGACCTGGTGATTCATTTCCATCTCTACGAAGGGCTGGCGCGGGTCATCAATGGCGTCAGCCTGACGATCCGGCGCGGGGAAAGTGTGGCGCTGGTGGGGGAGACCGGCTGCGGCAAATCCATCACGGCGAAAGCCATCCTGGGGTTGCTGCCGCCCAACGCGGAGATCGTCTCAGGGCGCATCGTGTTCGCAGGACGCGATCTGCGACGCCTGCCGGAAGAAGCGTTGCAGAAGATCCGTGGCCGGAAGATGGCAATGATCTTCCAAGATCCGGGAACGGCCCTGAACCCCGTCTTCACCGTAGGCGACCAGTTGATGGACGTCGCGTCGTGGCAGGGGGCCTCGCGCGCGCCGCTGGTGCGCCGGCACAACGGCGAGCTGCGGCGGCGCTGCCTGGACATGCTGCGCCTGGTCCGCATCCCCGATCCGGAGAGCACGTTCCGGCGCTATCCGATTGAACTCTCGGGGGGCATGCGGCAGCGCGTCCTCATCGCCCTCGCGCTGCTCGGCGAACCCGACCTGTTAATCGCCGACGAGCTGGGCACCGCATTGGACGTCTCGATCCAGGACCAGATCCTGGAAGAGCTGCGCGAGCTCGTGCGCACCCAGGGGTTGTCGGTACTCTACATCACGCACAACCTCGGCGTGGCCCGCCTGGTCTCCGACCGCATCTACGTCATGTACGGCGGCGAGATCGCCGAAGTCGCCCCGACCGCCGCGATGTTCAGCCGCCAGCTGCATCCGTACTCGCAGGGGTTGCTTGCCGCGATCCCGCGCCTCTCTGGCTCCATCGGCGAGGGCATCGAGGGCCGCATTCCCGACTACATCGACCCCCCGCCGGCCTGCCGCTTTGCGCCGCGCTGCCCGTTCCGCATGGCGATCTGCGATCAACAGCGGCCGCTGCTCGCCGCCTCTGAGCCGGGACGGCTGGCAGCCTGCCACCTCTACCCCGCCTCGACACGACGATGACTCTGCTGGACGCGCGCGGGCTGGTCAAGTATTTCCCGGTCACCGCAGGGTTGCTGCGCCGGAGAGTCGGCGATGTGAAAGCCGTCGACGGTGTGAGCCTGGCAATCGAGGAAGGCACGACCCTGGCCCTGGTGGGCGAGACCGGATCGGGCAAGACGACGCTCGGCCGGCTGTTGACCCGGCTGCTGACGGCGACGAATGGACAGATCGTCTTCGAAGGACGCGACATTACAGGCCTCGATGAACAGGCGCTGCGGCCTGTGCGCCGGCAGATGCAGATGGTGTTTCAGAATCCGGCCTCGTCGTTGAATCCCCGGCGCCGCGTGAAGGAAATCATCGAAGAGCCGCTGGTCGTCCACGGCATCGGCACGCCGGTGGCGCGGCTGCGGCAGGTGCGCGAGCTGCTGGAGCGGGTGGCGCTGCCGCCGAGGGACTTTCTGTTTCGCTACCCGCACGCCCTCAGCGGCGGCCAGCGGCAACGCGTGGCGATTGCCCGGGCGCTCGCTCTTCATCCAAGACTGATCGTGCTCGACGAACCGACCTCGGCGCTGGACGTGTCGGTGCAGGCGAAGATTATCGGGCTGCTGCGTCGGTTGCAGCGCGAGCTACGGCTCACATACCTCTTTATCTCGCATGATCTGAGTCTCGTGCGCAACGTGGCCGAGTCCATTGCCGTGATGTACCTGGGGAAGATCGTGGAGCTGGCGGCAGCGGAGAGGCTATTCACATCACCGAGCCACCCGTACACACGGGCTCTGCTATCGGCCATTCCGACGGTCTCCGATGAGGAGGCGGCGCTGATTCCGGAGAAAATCGTCCTGCGGGGAGAGATCCCGAGCCCTTCGCGCGTGCCGCCGGGATGTGCATTTCACCCGCGGTGCTACGCGCGGATCGATGGGTGTGACCGCGTCGTACCTGAGCTCATCACGTTGGGCGATGGCCACGCGGCACGGTGTATTCTCTATGATCCCGCCCTCGGCGCCCCCGGGTTGCCTAATGTCATTGCGAGGAGGGAGTGAGCTTGTCATTGCGAGCCCCCGAAGGGGGCGAAGCAATCTCCATCTTAGAGGAGATCGCTTCGCTGCGCTCGCGATGACGGCGTGAGGGGAGATCGCCACGGCCCTGCGGGCCTCGCGATGACAAAGAACATGTCCTATCGTCTCGCTGTTGACATCGGCGGCACGTTTACCGACCTCGTTCTCCTGGACGAGGCCTCCGGAGCGCTGCACGGCCACAAAATCCTCACCACGCCCCACGCGCCGGAGGAGGCCGCCCTGCGCGGCCTGCGGGAACTGTGCGCCCGCGCCCGCATCACGCCGGCCCAGATCACCATCCTCATCCATGCCACCACCCTGGTGACCAACGCCCTCATCGAACGCAAGGGCGCGGCCACCGCGCTGCTCACCACGGCAGGATTCCGCGACACGCTGGAGATGGGCAAAGAGCAGCGCTACGACATCTACGATCTGTTCCTGAAGTACCCCGACCCGCTGGTGCCGCGGCGCTGGCGGGTAGGCGTGCGCGAGCGCATCACGAGAGACGGGGAGGTGCGGGTGCCGCTCGATGTGCCGGCGGTCCGGCGCACGGTGGGCAACCTCGTCCGCCAGGGCGTCGAGGCGGTTGCGGTCTGCTTCCTGCATGCCTATCGCAATCCGGCTCACGAGCAACTGGTCAAAACGCTGCTTGAGCGGGAGTTCCCTGATCTCAGCGTGTCCGTCAGCAGCGAAATCAGTCCTGAGATCCGCGAGTTTGAGCGCACCAGTACCACCGTGTGCAACGCGTACGTGCAGCCGCTGGTCGATCACTACCTGCGCGGAATGGAAACGGCGCTGGCTGCGGACGGCTTCCGCGGACGGTTCCTGCTGATGCTGTCGTCGGGCACCCTCGCCGCCCCAGACGTCGCGCGGCGTTTCCCCGTCCGCCTCCTCGAATCCGGACCGGCCGCGGGCGCATTGCTCGCGGGTCACATCGGCTCGTTGATCGGGCAGCCGGACCTGGTGGGATTTGACATGGGTGGGACGACGGCTAAGATCTGCCTGGTGCGCGACGGCCGGCCGAAGGTGACTCCGACGATAGAAGTGGCGCGCGTTCACCGCTTCAAACCGGGCTCCGGCCTGCCGGTGAAAACGCCGGTGGTCGACATGATCGAGATCGGCGCGGGCGGCGGATCGCTGGCCGGTGTCGACAGCATGGGGCTGCTGCGCGTGGGCCCGCAGAGCGCGGGAGCCGATCCGGGGCCGGCCTGCTATGGGCTCGGCGGCACTGCGGCGACCGTCACCGATGCTTGCGTCGTTCTCGGCTACTACGACCCGGCCGCGTTTCTCGGCGGCGCGATGCCGCTGGATGCCGGGGCGGCCCGTGAGGCGGTGTCACGCGTCGGGGTCCCGCTGGGCTTGAACACCGTGGAGACCGCGTGGGGCATCTTCGCCATCGTGTGCGAGAGCATGGCGCAGGCGGCACGCCTCTACCTGATCGAACGCGGGCAGGATCCCCGCCGCTTTGCGCTGGTCGGCTTCGGCGGCGCCGGACCGGCGGCCGCGGCGCGCGTGGCGCGACTGCTCGGCATGCGTCAGGCGATCATCCCCCCGGCATCGGGGCTGGCCTCGGCCCTCGGACTCCTGGTAGCTCCGGCGGGCTTCGACTTCGGCCATTCGCTGACTGGAGAACTGCAGAGCCTGAACTGGGACGAGGTCGAGCGGCTCTTCGTGCAGATGGAAGACCGAGGCCGCGAGATGGTTCTGGCGACGGGGATGCCCGCGTCATCGGTGCGGGCCGAGCGGCGCGCGGAGATGCGCTACACAGGGCAGTTTCACGACATCGAGGTACCGCTCCCGGACCGGCTGCATCCCGGCGTGGTGCCTGCGATCCGCGAACGCTTCGATGCAGAATACGCCCGCCTCTTCGGCCTGGCGCTCGACGGCTATCCGGTGCAGGTCCTGAACTGGCGGGTGCTCGTCAGCGCACCGGGCGCGAAGGTTGACCTGCGGGGATCATCGGACGGCGCGACCTCGCCGGAGCAGGCGCTCAAGCGCCGGCGGTCGACCTATCTGCCTGACGGCCGGTCTTTCGTTGATGTCCCGGTCTACGCGCGAGCGCACCTCACGGAGCGTTCCATCGATGGCCCGGCGGTGATCGAGGAAGCCGAGGCGACGACGCTGCTGTGGCCGGGGGACCGGCTGACCGTCGATGGACAGCGCAACCTTGTCATAGAGATCGGTCAATCTACACAACCTACACAAACGACACAACCTACACAATCACAAACAACAGCGAAAAGGATTAGCAGGTGATTGTGTAGCTGAGGAGGTTGCCTTTGTTTGACCCCGTCTCGCTTGAAATCATGTGGAGCCGCCTCATCAATATCACCGAGGAGTGCTGGGTCACGATCTGGCGGACGGCGTTTTCCACCATCATCGGCGAGGCGCAGGATTTCGGTTGCGAACTATTGGATGCGCGCGCCAACTCCATCGCCCACTCGCCGCGCTCGATGCCGGTATTCAACCTGACGCTGCCGCAGGCGATCAAGGCGCTCTTCGAATCATTCCCGCCCAATGAGCTGGAAGATGGCGACGTGCTCATTACCAACGACCCCTGGGTCTGCGCCGGCCATCTCTTCGATCTGGCAGTCGTCACGCCGGTGTTTCGCAGCGGGCAGATGGTGGGGCTGGTCGGCTCGATCGGACACTGTTCGGACATCGGCGGCACGAAAGATTCCGGCCACGCCCGCGAGGTGTATGAGGAAGGGCTGCAGATTCCGCCGCTCAAGCTGTACCGCGCCGGCCGGCTGAATGACGACGTCGCGGCGATGATCCGGCGCAACGTCCGGCGCCCGGAAATGGTTTTCGGCGACATTCAGGCGCAGGTCGGCAGCAACCGCATCGGCGCGCAACGCCTCCTCGAGTTCATGGAAGAGTACGGCCTGGAGACGCTGGAGCCGCTGGCCCACGAGGTGCAGCACCGCGCGGAGACCGCGATGCGGGAAGCGATCGCCGCGGTTCCCGACGGCACCTACGCCAGCGAGGTGGAGTTCGAGGTCGCCGGCCAGCGCCTGCGCCTGCCGTGCAAGGTGATCGTGGCGGGCGACGAGCTGACCGTGGACTGGGAGGGCGCGCCGCCGGAACTGCCCTTCGGCGGGGTGAACTGCACCGGCACATACGCGGCCGCGCACACCACCTACGCGTTGAAGTCGATCCTCACGCCGGAGATCCCGTCGAATGCCGGATGCTTCCGCCCGCTGCACGTCCGCGCGCCGGAAGGTAGTGTGCTGAACTGCCGGTATCCGGCCTCGGTGAACCAGCGCACGATGGTCGGATGGTTCTGCGGACCGGCCGTCTTCCGCGCCCTCGCGCCGGTGCTGGCGGACCACGTGCAGGCGTTCACCGGCTTACCGGCGCTGTGCGCCGGATACGGCCGCGACGCCCACGGCCGCACCTTCAACGACCACATTATGTTCGGCGGTGGCCAGGGGGGCGGCCGGAATACGGACGGGAATTCCGCGGTGCTCTATCCGACCTCTGCGGCCAACGTCCCCGTGGAGATGTTCGAGCAGCGCACGCCGCTGATGGTAGAACGCAAAGAGCTCATCCCGGATTCGGCCGGCGCGGGGCGGCATCGCGGCGGGCTCGGCCAGCAGGTCGTCATCCGCAAGTTGTACGACGACGGGCTGCCGGTGCAGGCTCAGGTTCTTCCCCACGGAATTGGGTCGCCGCTAGAGGGTTTGCTGGGTGGCCGGTCCGCGGGGCCGGGGCGCTACAAGATCGCCGGCAAGGTGATCACTAAGGCAGCAGGACTGACGCAACTGGCCGAACTGCGAAAGTCATCAGACGTCGTCATCCTCGAGGCGGCCGGAGGCAGCGGCTTCGGCGCCCCGCGCGAGCGGCCGCTGGAGCTGGTCCAGCGCGACCTGACCGAAGGCTACATCACGCCCAGGGGCTTAGCCGCCTATGGCGCCCGCATGCGTAACGGCAAGGTCGTCCGCTCCCCCATGAAACGCCTGGCCAAGACGAAGCGGGTAGTCATTGCGAGGCCCGCAGGGCCGAAGCAATCTCCGGTCACGGAGATCGCCACGCGCCTTCGGCGCTCGCGATGACGATCAGGCAGTCATTGCGAGGAGCGCAGCATTTGCCGGGGTCCCCGCAAATTCGCTACCCAAATTTGCGGGGTGGCAAGCAATCTCTAACCCAGGTATCCCAGGGACGGCCCGTGCCGCCGGCGGTACTCTCCGGCGATCCTCTCGCCCACCTCCGGCGAAGGCACCAGCGGGTGCAGCGCCAGCGCTGCGACCGCTTCCCGCCACGACCGGTGCAACGCCGCCGCGACGGTTGCGCGCTCGTACGCCTTCACCCGCAAGACCAGATCCCGCACCGCTACCGGCAGTCCTCCCATCGACCGCGGGTGCGCCCCATCCGGCCCGACGCGGCTCGGCACCTCTACCACGTCGGCGTCGTCGAGATCTGCAATCGCGCCCTGGTTGACGGTGTTCACGATCAACTCCCGGCTCTGCGGATGGAGCATCGCCTCGATCACGTCAAGCGCGGCGCGGGCGTATCCGCCTTCAACGTGCCCGCCCATCATCGCTAGATCCCGGCGCTGGCCGGTCTCCGTCGCCATATAAGATGACCGCCGCGCGAAGATCGCCGCCTCATAGACCGGCAGCGGATCTTCGCCGCGTGTGACCGCCTCCAGCGCCGACGTCTTCAAACGCGCCGCCACGTCGGCCACGTCCTCCGCGCGCGTCCGGGGCGTTGCGCGCAGGCGGCCGACAACCTCGTCGTGATGATAGTAATATTGCAGGTACTCGTTTGGCAGCAGCCCCAACCGTCTGACCTCGCCGGGCTCGAACAGCGGCCGGCCGTAGATCGCCCGGATCGCGTCGTCGCTACTGAGAATCTCCGGCAGTCGATCGGCGCCATCCGTCCAGACGGCGCGAACCCAGCCGAGATGATTGAGGCCCAGGTAGTCGAGCCGCACCGCAGACTCCGGCACCCTCAGCTGCGCAGCGATTTTCCTGCCGAGCGCGGGCGGGCTGTCACAGATGCCGACCACGCGGGTCTCTCCCGACGCCGTCAGCGCCTGTGTGATCAGACCCGCGGGATTCGTGAAGTTGATGACCCACGCCTCGGGTGCCCGGCGGCGGACCCTCGCCACAAGGTCGGTCAAGACTGGAATGGTCCGCAGGGCCATTGCCCAGCCACCCGGACCCGTGGTCTCCTGCCCCACCACGCCATATGCCAGTGGGACCTGCTCATCGATGATCCGGCCCGCGAGACCCCCGACGCGGACGCTGGTAATCACAAACGAGGCACCATCAAATGCGCCCGCCGGCGAGGTGGTGGTCTGGAGGGCAAAGGGCCGGCCACTGCGGACCAGCAGCGCATCGGCCAGCGTTTTGACCAGGTGCAGCGCATCCGGATCCGTGTCGTACAGCACGACGCGTTCGACCGCCAGGCGCGCGCGGCGCTCAATCAGCCCCGAGATCATCAGCGGCGTGCGCATCCCTCCGCCGCCGGCGACGGCGACGATCACGGCGACGCGTCCCGGAGGGCGGTCCGGAACTCGCGCAGCGTCGGGAACGCCGGTGTTCCGCCCGGCGCGCGTGTCGAGAAGGCGCCGCAGATATTGCCCGCCAGCAGGCACCGTTCCAGCGGCTCGTCGCGCACGAAGGCCCAGATGAACCCGGCGTTGAACGCATCGCCGGCGCCGGTGGTATCGACCACCTCGACACTGGGAGGACGGACGGTCACCACGCGTCCCTGCTCCAGACCCACGGCGCCCTCGGACCCGACCTTGACGACCGGCACCCGCACCATCTCCCCCAACGCGCCCACGGCCTCTCCGAGATCGGACCGCCCCGTGAACCACTTGGCGTCGCGCTGCGATGGCATGAAGATCGTCACCCGTTTCACAATCTCCCGAAACCCCGGGTCGGCGTACACCTCCGGATTCCAGCCGATGTCCAGGGACGTCGTAATCTGCTCGCGGCGCAGTTGCTCCAGCAGCTTCACATGAGGTTCAAATGGAGATCGCATCCCGGCGAAGTGCACATGACGGGCGGCAGACCTCTTCCATGCCCGGAGCAGCTCCCCGGTCTCGCCCGCGCATCCTTTGTAGGTGAGGAAGCCGCGGTCTCCGGTCGTCGAGAAGGCCACCGAGATCGCTGAGCCAAGCGTGGGATGGCGCTTCACACCCGATACATTCAGGTGCTCGCGCCGCATCGCATCCAGCAGCAACTGTCCCAACTGGTCGTGCCCGACGTAGGTCCGTAGCGCCGTCCGCACGCCAAGACGCGCCAGCCCGACCGCCGTAATGTAGCCTCCGCCGCCCGGGGTCATGGTGAAGCGGTCTGTCCGCACCTCTTCTCCCAGTGTGGGCGGCTCGTTCAGGTTGAAAAAGATCAGATCCCAGTAGACGCTGCCGGCGACGATGACCTCGGGGGCTCCCGCACGACGCTTAACGGTCATCGCTCTCGGGACCGGGCAGCGGCAGACCGAGCAGGCGGGCGGCGTTCCCGGCAAAGATCAGGCGCAGGGCGTCCTGGCCGAGGCCGAGTTCACGGCAGGCCTGGAACTGAACCTGAAGATACCGGCGCGCGAACCCCCGCGGAAACCATGACGAGTCGGTGCCGAAGACGATCCGCTGCGGCCCCACGGTCTCCAGGAACTTCCCAAAGAGGGCTTTCAAATCGAGCGCGTAGGGCATCCACCGCATCCATTCGTTGCTGCCGGACGTATCCACGTAGACGTTCCCGCAGACCCACATCAGGTGCAACAGTTCGCGCGGGTAGCCACAGCCGAAGTGAGGAACGACGAATGGAACCTCCGGGAACGCCCGCGCCACGTCCTGCAGCACGAGCGGGCTGATGTTGGGACCGGCGACGATGCCCTCGTACCGCAGCGGGCCGAAGTGAATGAGCACCGGGATCTTTAGGCGCTCCGCCGTCTCCCACAGCGGGTAGAGACGCTCGCCGTCCAGCCGGTCCTGGTGGTGCGGCGCGATGATCTTGTACCCTCGAAGCCCGAATGTCCTCACCGCCCGCTCGAGTGCCGCGGGGGCGTCCGGCGCGAAGGGGTCGTGATGCGCGAACCCGACGAACTTGTCCGAGTATGGTTTGAGGGCCGAGGCGAGTCGCTCGTTGCCGCCGCCGGTCACGAAGACGACCCGCACGAGCCGGTGCCGCTCGACCTCCTGCGCCCACCGCGCGGCCATGTCGGCATCGTCGCCCGCCGGCTCGGGCGCCGGAAAACCCCACGCCCGCCGCCACGCCTCCTGGTCCGCGGCCAGATGGCGCCGGATCACCGCCCACTTCGCGTCCCCGAAGCGCCGCACGTACTCCACCTGGGCGGCATCGGGCTCCGCGCGCACCGGGAAATGCGCATGAAAGTCCAGGACCGGGACATCGGCCTGCGCGGATGATTCCATCATCCCTCAGCTCCGCAGCCCGGTCAGCGTGATGCCTTCAATGATCTGGCGCTGCAGCACGGCAAACACCCCCAGCACCGGCAGGACCGCCAGGGCCGACGACGCCATGATCAGGTTCCACGCCGAGCCCGCCTCGCCGGAGAACAACGCGATGCCGACCGGCAGCGTCCGCATGTTCGCCGTCTGGATCACGATCGTCGGCCACAGGAAGGCGTTCCAGTTCCCCAGGAAGGTAAAGATGCACAGCGCCGCCAGCGCGGGCCGGATCTGCGGGAGGGCGATCCGCCAGTAGAGGCCGAATTCGGTGACTCCATCCATACGCCCCGCGTCGAGGAGTTCGTCGGGCACACCCGACATGAACTGCCGGATGAGAAAGACGCCGAACGCGGAGAGCAAGCCGGGAAACATGATCCCCCAGTACGTATTGATCCAGCCGTACGCGCTCGACATGACATACCAGGGGATGACCAGCATCTCCGTGGGGATCATCAGCGTGGCGAGAATCATCACGAAGATGACGCCCCGACCAGGGAACTGCAGCTTGGCCAGCACGTACCCTACGAGCGAGTCGAAGAATGCCACCGAGGCGGTCGTGATCGCGGCGACGATCAGGCTGTTGCCGAACCACCGCGGGAACCGCGTGCGGGTCAGCACCTCAGTGAAGTTCGCCAGCGTGGGATGCGCTGGGATCAGGCGCAGGTCGTAGATTTCCGTGAGCGGCTTGAGCGCGCTGGCCAGCATCCAGTAAAAGGGAAATGCGACCACCACCGCACCGGCGCCAAGGGCTGCATACACGAACGCGGTCTTGGAGTCGCGCATCAATACTCCACCGGTTTCGACAGCACCCGCATCTGCAGCAGCGTGATGACCAGGATGACCGCGAAGAGCACCGCCGTGGCCGCGGCGGCCTCGCCCATCTTGAAGCGCTGGAACCCGAGCTGGTACACGTACAGGACCATCGTCAGCGTGCTGGCAAGCGGGCCGCCCTGATCCCCGAACGTCATGTTGAGCACCTGCGTGAACAGCTGCAGGTAGACGATCGTGCCGTACACGGCGGAGAAGACAAGCGTGGGGTTCAGCAGCGGCACCGTCATGTGCCGGAATAGACGCCAGCCCGACGCGCCGTCCACCGCGGCCGCCTCGTAATAGACGCGCGGAATCGCCTCCAGCCCGGCCAGAAAGATGACCACCTGGAATCCGAGAAATTGCCAGACGGTCATGGCCGTCACCGCGTACAAGGACTGCGCGGGACTGCGCAGAAAGGGCTGCAGCGGCAACCTCAACTCCGCGAGCAATCCGTTGAGCGGACCAAAGTTCTGCGAGTACATCCACTGCCAGACCCAGGCCGCGGCGACGATCGGCGTCACAAACGGCATAAAGTACAGCGCCCGGAACAGACCGCGGAACCGGTTGATCCGCTGCAGCGCCAGGGCCAGCACCAGTCCCAGCGCGATCTGCGCGGGGATGCCGACGAGCACGTAGCGGAGAGTGTTCACCGCGGCGCGCCCAAAACTGGGATCGTGCGCCAGCAGGCGGAAGTTCTGCAGGCCGACGAATGGCTTGCTGGGCGAAATAATGTTCCACTCGTGCAGGCTGATGTACAACGCCGAGAATGCCGGCGCCAGCCGGATCGTGAGGAAGAACAGCAGCGGCACCAGCAGGAACGTGTAGGCCCACAGCGCCCGCCGCGTTCCCAGGCCCATTACTTCCCGGTGTGCTTCTTCCAGAACTCGTCCAGGATTTTCTGTTCCTTGGCAGCGGCCTCATCCAGCGCCTGGCGCGGCGGCTTGTTGTTCACCACGACCTCGTTGACCGCGTCGACCAGCACCTGGCGCTGGGCGGTCTCGTCCACGAAGAACGTCGCCCGCGCGTACGCCAGCCCCTGGATGAACGGCCCGTAGATGGGATCGGCGGCCAGCTGCGGATCATCGACCAGCTTCCGGCTGGCCGGCAGCTCCCCCACCCGCTGGAGCCACACCCGCTGCACCGGTTCAGAGACCAGGAACTTCAGGAACTTGATCGCCGCCTCACGGCGCGGGCCCTGCGCGTGGACGGTGATGCCGTGCACCCAATACGACCCGAAGTTGGACCGCTCCCCGCCGAGCGTCCGCCGCGGGAGCGGCACCACTCCCCACGCGGCCTTCGCGCCGGCGCGGACCGAGGCGATGGCGAACGAACCGTCGACGATCATCGCCGCCCGGCCGGCGATGAACGCATCACGGTACCCGTTGCCCCCGGGGAAGAAGTCGATGACGCCCACATTGTGCTGCGTGATCAGATCCGTGTACCACTTCAGGGCTTCGGCCCCCTGGGGCGTGGCGTAGGTGACGCGCTTGCCGTCGGCGCTATAGGGCGCGACGCCCCATTGCCGGAAGAGCACTTCGCGGATCATCTGGTGGTCCTGGCCCGCCGGGGACACGCCGAAGCCCTCGGTGGTGGTGCGGCCGGCCGCATCCCGGACGGTCGTCCGCTGAGCGGCCGTCAGGAACTCGTCCCAAGTGATCGGCGGACGGGCGATGTCCGCGGCGCGGAGCAGATCAGCGTTGTAGAACAGCGACAGACTGCGCACCGCGGTCGGCAACGCCCAGTACTTCCCGTCGAACTTCGAGTTCTTCACCATCGGTACGAAGTCGCGCTCGATCTCCATCGGGGAGAACGCCTCGACCGGCAGCGGCTGCAGGTAGCCGCCGTCCACATACAGCGGCACCCAGCCATAAAACAGGTTGATCACGTCCGGCCCCTGGCCGGCCGGCACCGCGCTCGCCACTTTCTGATTGTAGGCGTCGTAGGGGAAGTTCTCGTGCACGACGTGAATGCCAGGGTTCTGCGCCTCAAACTGTTTGATGAGTTCATCGACGAGCGTGACCTTGCTTTGGAAGAAGTACTGCCAGTACGTGATGGTGACCGGCTGCTGACCGGTCCCCAGGCCGGACATGGTCAGGAGCATGACCGCAGCCACCGCTACGGCGAGACCCGTTCTCACGACATCACCTCCGGACCCGGATGCACCCTCCTTCGCCGGTGTGGAGCACCCTTTCCTGTCATTGCGAGGCCGCACAGCCTTTTCTGTCATTGCGAGGCCGCGAAGCGGTCGAAGCAATCTCCTCCTGACAGAATTACAGTAACCCTTCGAAGGACGCCATGCCGACGATCAGGCAGCCCCAGATGAGTTTG
>Ga0209160_1002733_pt1 | contig 14607 bp, 13 predicted proteins | sample GraSoiAngelo_153_FD_186167 | JGI IMG/M metagenome (GOLD analysis project Ga0209160, IMG submission 186167) | Grasslands soil microbial communities from the Angelo Coastal Reserve, California, USA - 14_1009_12_40cm (SPAdes) (version 2) | ecosystem: Environmental > Terrestrial > Soil > Grasslands ...
AGCGCCGGTACGCACATTCCAAGCCCAACTTCCACTCTGGGTCAGCCTTTGCGCTTCAGCTAAATAACCCTCGCTCCGCCGTAGTGCCTCCTCTGCTCGCTTGCGATCCGTGATATCCGTCACCGCCCCCACGAATTCAAAGTTGCCCGATTCATTGTTTGTTGAGGGATGACCCACAACTCGAACGGACTTCACCGAGCCATCCGGCATCAGCAGCCGATGTTCAAAATCAAAAGCCTTCCTATCCCGTGCCACTTGATCGAGGGTTTCTTGCAGGAAGGCCCTGTCCTCCGGATGGGTTCGGTGCATTATGAGTTCCACTGTAGGTTTGACGGCTGGGTCGAATTCAAAAATTCGAAACGTTTCGTCTGACCAGACGATATGCCCACTGGAAACGCTCCAGCCGAAACTGCCGGCATGGCTCACTCTCTGTGCTTCCGCTAGATAGGTCTCACTCCGCTGCAGCGCCTGCTCGGCGCGCTGACGTTGGAGTACTTCCTTTATCAGTTCGCTGTTGACGGAGGTCAGTTCGCTGGTACGTTCTATTACACGCTGCTCCAGTTCCTCATTCAGGCGCTTGATTTCAGCCTTAGCTTGTTTGTGCCCGGCGGTTTCGATAACGTCCCAACCCCCACGTCGCTTGGTTACCGCAAACTGATGGGTTCGTACCACATCCAGGATTTCAGCAGCTCCGCATTTGGCGAGCGGGTACGTGCATAGAACCGACAGGCGCTGATTGACGACAGCCTGGTTGAGTGAGTCTTCGTATTCACAGAAGTCCTTCCAGTCCTTCTTTTCGAGCCAGGCAGTATCTCCCGTCACTCTCACGCCAGCGTAACCTTTGGCGGATGCGCGCGCGAGTTTCTCGTTCCAACCGTCAATCACTCTCTCGAGATCAAACGCGCCATCTTGGAGATACCAGTCGCGAGCCGGGACAATCTCTATGCTCTGGTCAACCACGTATTGATAAAAGTCAGGCATAACTCGTTTCAATGCGCGTCTGGCATCTTCCTCCGTCAGGGGCTCGGCCACTACCCATAGACAGAACTCATGGCTTTGTAATCCAGCTTTGCAGTAGGAAACCAATGTTTCGAGGAGATCCGCTGGCGTCTCGTAGAAGAGACAAAAATGTGCACCCCAAGGTACGTCGCCGACGACGTCGATTCCGGTTTTCCGCATGTCGCTTGTCATCGCGGGTGCCATCACGGCGGTTCTCGCATAAGTATCTCTCCGATCAATCCGTCGGAGCAACGAAAATGATGGGCCATTCTCCGACGTGAGCGGTTGAGGGATGTTGTCAGCAACGGCGAGCCAATTCTAGTGGCGCAGCCGTATCCGGGGATTTACAGTTAGAATCATTCCTCATGAACGATAGCAGCGGGATTCTCGAGCGCGAACGCAGCTTTCTGCTGCAGACCTATAACCGTTACCCTGTCGTGCTGGCGCGCGGCAAAGGTATCTTTCTCTATGATCTCGAAGGCCGACGCTATCTGGATTTTGTTGCCGGCTTAGGAGTTAATGCGTTGGGACATGCCCATCCCCGAATCGTGAAGATCATTCGCGAGCAGGCTGCCCGAGCTATCCATCTCTCAAATCTCTATTACAACGAATATCAGGGCCAGCTGGCGGAGAAGCTTTGCGGGCTTTCCGGTCTGCAGCGAGCATTCTTCTCTAACAGCGGTACGGAAGCGATTGAAGGATCCATCAAGCTGGCCCGGCTGGCGGGACATCGGACAGGTGGCGAGAGCAAAAGCCGATTAGTGGCCCTGCAAGGTTCCTATCACGGACGAACTTTTGGCGCTATGTCTCTGACCGGCCAGGAGAAATACCGCAAGGGGTTCGAACCGCTGCTGGACGATGTGAAATTTGTTCCACAAAACAATATTGAAGCGCTACGTGCGGCAGTGGATGAAAATACCTGCGCCATCGTGCTGGAGCCTATTTTCGGAGAAGGCGGTGTATACGAATGCTCGGTGGATTTCTTGCAGGAATGCCGAGCCGCCGCCGACCATCATCGGGCTGCGCTGATTTTTGATGAGATTCAGTGCGGACTCGGCCGCACCGGAAACATTTTTGCCTTCCAGACCTTCGGTGTCATGCCTGACATCGTGGCTATCGCGAAACCAATCGCCGCCGGTCTTCCCCTGGGAGCATTTCTGGCAAGGGAGGAGTTTGCGTCTGCCATTTCTCCAGGCCAGCACGGGACAACCTTCGGAGGCGGGCCGCTGGCCTGCCGCGTAGCTTTGGAATATCTCGCCATCTTGGAAGAGGAAAAGCTCCTGGAGAATGTTGTGCGTGTCGGAAACTACCTAAAGGAACAGTTGAAGCTGATAGTTAACCGATACGCCGTCGCCCAGGAAGTTCGAGGCCGGGGTTTGATTCAAGGCCTCCAGTTGGATGTCCCGGCCCGCCCGCTCGTGGAACAGGCGCTCGCCGAGGGAGTTTTATTCAACAGTACTCAGGATTCCGTGTTGCGATTTCTGCCTCCATTCTTGCTCCAGGAGAAGCATGTGGACAAAGGTATGCGAGTCCTGAAGAAGTTACTGGGCAAGAAGCGGCGGAAATCAAGTGAGAATCCGGCAACATCGAAGACCGAAACAGCAGCGCCACAATAGACCGCAGTGAAAGGCACATTGGGCCCGGAAACTAATCTGGAAGCAATCCACTCAGTCGAAGAACAGTGGGTCAGTCTGGACGGAATCCGCGTGCGATATCTGCGCAGCGGTTCCGGGCCGCCCCTGCTACTGCTGCATGGGTTGCTGGGATATTCCTTCTCCTGGCGATTTGCTATGCCCGTGCTGGCACAGCAAGCTACAGTCCATGCCGTTGACATGCCGGGAGCAGGATTCTCCGAGCGACCGGCCGATCTCGATTGTTGCCTGAAGGCAAGCGCCGAACGTTTGTTGCGATTTCTCGATGTCGTGGGACTGGAATCCTGCGATTTGCTGGGAACATCTCAAGGCGGCGCTGTAGCAATAATGGCGGCTGCGATTGCGCCTCGGAGAGTGCGTCGTCTGATTCTTGTAAATCCAGTCAATCCCTGGTCGGCGCACGGAAAACGGCGCGCTAATTTCCTGAGTAGTCGGCCAATCACGCCGCTCTTTCTTCGTCTCGCTCCTCGCCTGACGATGACGCACCATTTCATCTTGCGTCGTCTCTTCGGCGACGCGCGGCGCATCCGTCCGGGGACACTCGAGGGCTACTCCGCACCATTTGCCCTCCCCGGTGCATTCATAAACACACTCGCCATGCTGCGATCCTGGAACCGGGATTTGCAGCAACTCGAGAGCATGCTGCCGCGCATCAATCACATTCCGACACTGATGGTTTGGGGTAGTGTGGACAGAGCGGTGACGCCTGAGTCCGCCCACGAATTACTGAAGCACTTCCAAAATTGTCGTGTGGTGATGTTAAAAGGGGTAGGGCACTTGCCCTATGAAGAAGTGCCGGAAGAATTCAATCGAGTGGTGGCGGAATTTCTCGAGCAATCCTCTTAAGCGTTTGTGGCGACCGACGACAAAGATTTAGCCATCGACGTCCGAAAAAGAATCTTACAAATCGCATATGGGACAGCATCTTTTTGAACTGCTTCGTGAATATCTCGCCCATTACGGCTATTGGGCAGTCGCGGCCGCGCTATTGCTGGAAAACACCGGAGTTCCGGTGCCCGGCGAGACCATGCTGCTGTTAGCAAGTTTTTTGGCCTATTCTGAGCATCGTCTCCGTTTGCCTTACATCATCCTGGTCGGAGTCTGTGCTGCGACCATCGGGGACAACCTCGGCTTCCTGCTCGGGCATTACGGTGGCAAACCGCTCTTGGAACGCTACCGAAAGGTTCCACGCGTTTACCGCACCATTGCGCGCGGGGAAAGCTTAATTCACCGCTATGGCTCGTTCGCGATTTTTATCGCGCGCTTCATTGCCGGAATGCGCATCATCGCTGGACCGTTGGCCGGTGTGCTCCATATGCCCTGGCGCAAGTTTGTGGTTTTCAATTTCCTGGGCGCAGCGGTCTGGGTGACTGTTATTTCCAGTGTCGGATATTTTTTCGGACGGCACTGGGACGAACTCGCCCGCATCATGAAGGGTTTCAACCTCGCAGTGTTGTTGGCGGCAGTTCTGCTCGCGGTGTTCTTCTGGTGGCGACAACGGCGAAAGGGTACTGGAGGCCAACCGGATTAACGCCGATAGGGCATGAATGCTCGAATCAAACGCGTCCTGGTCCTGATTGTGGGATGGGGCTTCATCCTGCTGGGCATTGTCGGTTTGTTCCTGCCGATCCTGCAGGGTGTATTGTTTCTGCTTATGGGCTTGATCATCCTTTCTTCGGAATATGTCTGGGCTCACCATCTTCTCGCCAAGCTTCGTCAACATTTTCCGAAGATAAGCGGTACCGCGGAGGAAGCCACGGCCAGAGCTGGCAGGTGGTTGCGGCACCTTTCCCGCCAACGCGAGCGCGATTGATGCCCTGCCATAGCGGTGCTAACCTCGCAGTAAGCGAATTCGGCCGATGTCCCATCCCATGACTCTTCAGGACTCAATGTTTCTTTCGAAAAGCCAGCGACTTGCTCGCTTTTTCCATCAAGGAGTTCCGGAAATCTGGGTACGGTTCCTGCTTGCAATCGCCGGACTGATTCTGGCTTTCGCAGCCGCCATTTTCTCCAGCGTGGCGCGCGAGTCTGGGAACCTGTGGGCGACGCTTATTCTTGCTTCGGCGGCATTGCTGTTGGCAACGATCGTTGGCTTGACCACCGTGCCTTACCTGGCTCGGCGGATTGGTGCAGTTCGTATTCGAGAAGCATTCGATTACGACGTGACCCGCGTGGGAATCATTTACGTTGTCACTGTGTTGCTGATCGGGATTGCGGCTTTGAACACCGGCAACAACCTTTTGTACATCGTTGTGGCCGTCATGCTGGCCGCAATTGTTGTGTCCGGGTTTGCCTCGGCCCTGGTCTTGCGCAATCTCGAGCTGGATATCCGGTTACCCGAACATGTTTTCGCGGGCCGTTCGATGTCAGCGAGAATTCTTTTGCGCAATTCTCGAAAGTGGTTGCCGTCTTTTTCTGCAAATGTGGTTTCGCTCGAAAAGGCCAAGCCCAGCCGGCACTGGCGTTGGCTGCCGTCTACCTTTGCGGTTCCCCGAGGCCGTCCGCCAGAAAAGCAGTGGATCCGACTTCCCGACCGTCAATTGCGTCGTTTAAACGAAAAACCGGCGCCGCCGAACATCTTCAATGGCTCGGCTTACTTTCCTTATCTCCCTGCTCGGGCATCGCTTATCTCAGAGCTCGAACTCAAGTTTGAGCGCCGTGGGCGCTATCAGCAGGAAAGATTTGGCCTGGCCACGCGTTTTCCTTTTGCTTTCCTTACTAAGACGCGCCGGGTGCCACTGGCCCGCGAAGTAATTGTCTATCCTTCGGTGGAACCCACGGACGAATTCTTTGAAGTGCTTCCCCTCATCACCGGAGAGTTTGCGTCCTTCATGCGAGGGCGTGGCAACGATCTATACCGCATTCGGGAATACATGCCGGAAGATTCAGCGCGCCATGTGGACTGGAAGGCTTCCGCTAAATCGGGGTCGCTCAAGGTACGCGAATTCAGCCGGGAAGACGAGCGCAAGCTGCGGATCGTTTTCGACAATCCCCAGGTGGAGGCGATTTCAGCAGAAGCCTACGAAGGTGCGGTAGCGCTGGCTGCATCGTTGGGCTGGCACTTCACCGGAGAAAATACCGATATCTCCTTCGTGACACAGGGATACAGAGGCGCTGATATATATCAATTTCTGGAGTACCTTGCCGTGGTGCAATCACAATCCCTGCCCTCGGTGATCGATGAAATTGAGGTTGCTGATGACTACAACATAATTCTGACAGCGCGTGCACGAGGCACGATTCCTACAGCTCTGTGGGCCTGTTCCTATTTTGTTTTCCTTGGGAACAGGCAGTGAGGTTTTGAGGCGACCGGATGCAGCTAGGAGAATAGGCGTTTGCATCCGATCAACAGAAGCAACTTTGCTAGCTGAGAAATTCCGATGAGTGAGGTCCATGATGTTCCGCAACTATCGTTCGTTGATGATGGCCGGTCTATTTACGATCGCCTTAGCTCAGCCTGGTTTGGGAGACGAGGTCAGGGATATCCCTCCCGGAACCTCGATCAAGGTCCGCATCATTGACCAGCTGAGCAGTGAAGAGAGCGAGGCAGGAGACATCTTCCACGGAACCCTCGATGAACCAATCCAAGCCAATGGAAAGGAGCTCTATCCCAGGGGAGCTGATGTAAGCGGTCGCGTCAGCGACGTGCATCGTTCCGGCCGGCTCACCGAACCGGGAGAATTGGACCTGGTCCTGACCACCGTGAGTTCGGGTAGGGTTGCCTTCTCTGTCGCAGTACAGCCGCTGGTGATCAAAGGCGAATCTCATGCCAAAAGCAACGTGGGGAAGATTGGCGGAGGCGCCGCTCTGGGAGCCGTTATTGGCGCAATTGCTGGAGGTGGGAAGGGAGCCGCCATTGGCGCGGGTGCTGGCGGCGCAGCCGGGGCTGGCGCGGCCGCAGCCACAGGCAAACGTGCCGCAATCGTTAAACCAGAGACTGTGCTCACATTCACCAGTACGACTGGATCTGCTGCAACAATTACAGAAAACTCTGCGGAGCAAACGCCGTCTCAACCCGATCAGGACTCGACGCAAGCTCCAAGCCGGAACTCCAATCAAACGGGCTCGATCGCAGAGTGATCCGAGATTGCGTGAATGAGAACAGCGCGGCATTTCCAGCTGGGGTCACGGAACGTCCTGAACTGCCGCCGGGTTCGGATCGGCAGGTTCGCAGAGGCGAGACGTTGCCCGCCGAACTCCAAGATAAGGTCTATCCTCTTCCGTTAGCGTGCGAAGAAAAACTTGCGAGGCTGCCGAGCAACCTTGAGCGAGTCGTTTATAGCGGTCGCGTGCTGCTGCTCGATCGGGGACACCGTATCTTCGACCTTTTCTATCTCGATGATAACGAGTGATTTGGCGATCCGGTTCTGTCCTTCGCCCGGATCAATCCGGTGGGCGGCAATTACTCTTCTCCCCTGTCCGTTTTCGTCCTATACTCGCGCTTGTATACAGTTTGCACGTTGGCTCGAAACTTGTGCTTGGGTGATGTATGCATATCTGTGATCTCATCAAGAATCAAGAAACCTATCGCGCGGATGCGGGTCAGACAGTGCTGGATGTGGCAAAAGCAATGGTCGCGCGCAATATTGGGGCGGTGCCTGTACTTCGCGACGGCGTGTTAGTAGGAATTTTTTCTGAGCGCGATCTCATGAAACGAGTAGTGGTGGAGGGACGTCAAGCCGACAGTACCCAGGTAGGCGAAGTCATGACCAGCGACCCGCTCGTCGTAAGTCCGGAGGAGACTCCGGAGAATTGCATGCTCCTGATGCGGCGCCACGGCTTTCGCCATCTACCCATCTGCGATGGCAAACAACTACGCGGACTGGTTTCGCTGCGTGATCTCATGTTGCACGATCTCAATGAAAAAGACCACGAAGTCCGAATGATGCGTGCCTACATCCAGGCCTCGCCAGACGTGTAAATCACGGTGACCCTCCAACCTGGCGTGTGTGCCCTCTCTCCAACCTACCTTTGCTGACCCGCGCGGACAATGGGCTTGGGTTTGCCTGGTAACCATTACCTATAGTTACTTCCGGTCATTGACCGTAGGACGGGAACTGGTAAGGTTTACATAGGAGGAGAGTGCCCGGTGTAGTCTGTCTGCCTTGCCATTAGAAGGTGACAGTAGAGCAGCCCGATGAACCCCAAAATCCAGCTGGCTTTATGGATCGCTCACCCACTACTGCAACTGTCAGTTGCGGCGGTCATGTTTTATCGCAAGCTGCATAAGATTTTTCCTGTGTTTTTTGCCTACATTGTTTCGCAGATTTTGATCTTTGCGGTTTTGTTTCCTATGTTCCAGTTGGGCTATGCGCACTATTACGTCTGCATGTATTGGACTTGCACCGCGATCAGCCTGGCGGTGGGCTTCAAGGTTATTCACGAAATTTTTCTGGACATTTTCCGGCCCTACCACACCCTTAAAGACCTCGGGTCCGTATTGTTTAAGTGGGCCGCTTTGGTCATGTTGTTGGTCGCCGGGGTTGTGGCGGCTGCGAGTCCCGCAGCCGAGCAGGGTTCAGTAATACAGGCGCTGGTTACGGTGCAGCGGTGCTTGCGAGTAATTCAGTGCGGCTTAATTTTGTTTCTGCTTGTCTTTTCCAATTATCTGGGAGTGACTTGGCGACAACACAGCTTTGGCATTGCTCTCGGCTTCGGCAGCTTTGCTGGAGTGGAATTGGCTCTGCTGGCCTTGTATTCCAGTAATCACGTGTCCGAAACGACGATAAGCCTGGTTAATATGTTGGCATACAACGGCGCCATCGTGATTTGGCTGGTCTATGCCTGGATGAAGAGCCCAGCCCGGGACGCCTCCGCCAGCCTTCTTAAGTCGCATCGCTGGGAGCAGGGCCTTACCGACTTACACCATCCGGTGTCGAGCGATTCCTTGATACCGTTGTTTGAGAGTATGGTTGACCGCGCTTTTTCACGAACCAACGGAGATACAGCCTCGGATCCTAGCGCAATCGAAGAATTGACTCAGATTTCTTCTTCGCGTTCCTCTCCTCGCCCTTCTGGAAAAGTCAATTCATAGATTCCTGAAAACTCGGCGTCATTCTGGAAGTCGGTTTTTGCAAATACCAAAATCAAGCAAAAGAACACGGCACACCCTTCTAGCAAAATCTATTTCGGAACTAGCTCCCGTAATGGGTCCATGCCTCTATCCCATTGAATTACAAGGATAAAAACTAACCATCCCGGGCTCTTGCAAATCCACTTAACCGAACTGGTAAACCGGTTTTCCGAGGTAGCTGCACCAGAAAAGTTGCATACAGGGGGTATAATTCCCGGCCGTGGGGGTTTCCGCTCCCAGGGAACCTGCACGCAAGGAGAAACAACCCATGCAACGTGCAATCAGGATGTTAATCCTGGTGGTAGGTTTGGCTTGCACATGTTTGGCGGCCTCTGCTCCAATGGCTACATCATTCGACGGTGGACCGCTGTGCTCGTTTCATGCCTGCAAATAAAATGGGCAAGGTCACGAGCGTGACCTGCCCGCAACCGGGAGCCGCGTGTTGCGGCCCTTAGAATTCACTAGGCTGAATGAATGTGAAAAACATCTTCAGCCTTTTTTTACTGGCGCATGGTAATCGGGTCGGCATAATGCGAGGTGAAGATCGCGCTTCAACTGCTCGACGCCGGAGATCGGCGGGCGGCAGCTGAAATCGGAACAGATTACCGCAACTGTTTTTCCTTCCTTGACCCCGGGCAAAGCAGGAATCGTCGTCGCCAACGCAGCTGGCAGATACTGCGGGACGACCTTGTTCGAAGCGAACTTCAGCACCGCTTGGTTGAGCGCAGGAATCGTTCCCGCAGTGGAATAAAGTTGATCCGCTAGTTCATCCTCCCCAACGATCACAACCTGGATGTGCGCCTGCGAAACATAGATTGCGGCAATGCCGTACGTCGCAGCAAAAATTCCATACTGTCCCGCCAACCCGGCCAGCACCTCCATAGTTTGCTCTGCTTTGTCGCGATAGCTTTGCTCGTTGGTGTAGCCATAAAGCCGCTGCAGCACGATGGCAGCGACAGAATTGCCGGCAGGAGTCGGCGAGTCCTGAAATGGCTTGCGTCGTGTTCCTAGCACGCCAAGGAATTTTTGTTCTCCGCCCACACGTTTCTCGGTGTCAAAAAAGCCGCCCGATACCGGATCGAAGAAACGATCTACCATCGCATCAGCGATGCGCCGCGCGAAATTGAAATAGCTGAGGTCCGAAGTGGTCTCGTACGCATCCAGGCAAGCGATTGCCGTAAACGCATAATCGTCGAGCAAGCCTGCTACCCGTCGGGACTGCGCGGCAGGGTCCGAATAGGCTATGACATGGACCAACCCATTTTCGGCCGACCAACCTTCGGCCAGCAATCGGTCCAGAGAACGCAGTGCAAAATGCTGAGCAGTGTCCAACTTGAGTGCCCGGGCTGCCTGCAAGTAGGCGGATACGCACATTGCATTCCAGCCCACATAGACCGTCTTGTCCACGTACGGAGTGGGCCGTTTCAGCCGGGCAGCGTGCATCTTCTCCTTAGCCGAGCGCAGCAGCGTCTCCACCCGCTCCAAGGGCATGCTCAGTCTTTTGGCGATTTCTTCAACGGGAGCTCGTACGTACAACACGTTCTTGGCGGGATTGTGATGCATCTCGCCGATTTCCTTAATGTCAAAGTGTAGGCTGGCAACCCTGGCTTCCTCTTCAGTGAGAACGGCGCGGGTCTCTTCCAACGTCCAGGTGAAATAATCTCCGTCATCGTCCATCGAATAGTCTGCGTCCTGAGAAGCGTAGAAGCCTCCTTGCTCACGATCGGAGAGCCATTCGTCCATCCAGCGAATGATGTCGCGAGCTACGTCGGCGAAGAACTCTGAGCCGGTGGCCTGATGGGCGTGCACATAATTCTTCAGCAGTTCCGAATTGTCGTAGCACATTTTCTCGAAGTGCGGCACCAGCCAGCGCTCGTCCACCGAGTAGCGATGGAATCCACCAGCGAGCTGATCGTAAACCCCGCCTCGCGCCATGTTTTCAAGCGTAGTAACGAAAACATTACGTAGATGCTCATCTCCGGATCGCGCGTATTGATCAATCAAAAGATCAAGAGCCGCCGGATGCGGAAACTTGGGCGCATTACCAAAGCCGCCGTTGCTTGGATCAAACATCCCTAAGATAGATTTGGCGATGGCGTCGATCACCCCCGCAGAAAATTCTCCGCTGCTACCGGCAAAGGATTCCGAGTGAGAAAGAGCGCTCTCCACCATTTTTGCCTGTTCTACTACCTCGCCATTTTTTTGATGGTATGCATCCGAGATAGCCAGCAGCACCCGTTTGAAGCTGGGACGTCTATACTGCTCGCTCGGGGGGAAATAAGTGCCGCCATAGAATGGCTTGCCATCAGGCGTAAGAAAGGCTGTGAGCGGCCATCCACCCTGTCCACTGATTGCGCTGACGGCGGCCTGATAGCGGCTATCGATGTCGGGACGTTCATCGCGATCCACCTTCACTGCAATAAAACGCTCATTGACGATTTGCGCGAGTTCAGCGTCGTCATAGGATTCGCGATCCATCACATGGCACCAATGGCACCACACTGCGCCAATGTCCAGCAGGATAGGTTTGTTCTCCCGCTGCGCCGTAGCAAAAGCTTCTTCTCCCCACTCGTGCCATTGCACCGGCTGATGCATCGCCGAGCGCAGGTACGCTGAAGACGCCGTGGAAAGGGAGTTGGACGTCTGGGTGGTCATGAACTAAGTGTAAATGGTTTGGGAGATGGAAGGGGGAAGTGGAAGGCCAGACTCTCATCTGTATTCGACTTCCGAGAACTGAGATCTGACATCTGAGACCTGAAATCCGAAAGCTGATTATCCCAATCCATCCGCGCACAGTCTTTTTGCCATCGAACAATACAACTCCACTGCCTGGTTCAGTTCTTTTTTCTCCACATACTCCTGTTCAGTGTGGGCTACATGGATGGAGCCAGGACCCATCAACAGTGGCTCTCCCCAATTATTGAGCGCTGGGATATCGGTGGTGAATGCTGCCACCATGGTTGGCATGCCATCCAGAGTGCGCAATCGAACGAAGGGAATCTCGAGAGTGAATTTGATTTCTGCCAGATCACCCACCCTGTCGACAATGTCTTCACGCAATTGCTGCGATGGGCCGACTAACCGGTAGAGCAAGTGAGCCCGAGCCCGGTCGGCAACGACGTTGGGAGCGCGGCCGCCTTCGAGTGGATGGTCCAAACTCTTTATCCTCGGGCAATTTCATCGCGCGAAGGCGATGGAGCGCTTCTATCAATTTATCGATCGCCGACTCACCCAACTCGGGATACGCCGAGTGCGCCATTCGTCCATGAGCGTTCAATTCCACTCGCAACGTGCCCTTGGAGGCAATTGCAATCCGGTTCTCGGTGGGCTCGCCGTTCACCAGAAATTTGCTGCCTGCCGACTGTTTATTCGCTACCTTCGCTCCCAGGCTGTCGCGCTCTTCGCCGACCAGAAAAAGAAGCCCTACATGAATGCCATCCTGGCGCAGGCGTTCGGCGGCGGCGATTTGTGCCGCGATGATCCCTTTTGCATCGCACGAGCCACGGCCGTAGATGCGAGTTGCGTCTTCCGATGAGGGAATGAACGGCGGCACTGTGTCCATGTGGGTGGAAAAGACCATGGCGGGCCGCGACTCTTGCGGCGCAGTTGCGAACACGTTGTTGCGTGCGTCTTCCACGGTCATTTTCTTCGCCTGGTACCCCAGACGGCAGAGCTCAAAGTGCAAGAAATCTCCGACCTGTCCTTCATTGCCGGAGATGGACTCGATGTCTACCAGTTGGCGCGTAAAAGCGGCGACGTCCATGGTCAGAGAATAAACCATACGTCCATGGGAAGGGCTTTGATAGCTGCCGCCTTAGGGTGTGCCTCACTCTGCTAGATTATTCTTGCTCTCAAATGCACATGACCGCGCCAACGAGCAGCACAATCCGTTCATTTTTTCTCGATGGTCCCGCCGGACGTCTCGAGGCACTGCTCAATGCAGGCGCGGCGGATGCAACTCATGCCGCTCTGGTCTGTCATCCTCATCCTTCATTTGGCGGAACGCTTCACAACAAAGTTGTGTTTCATACCATGAAGGCCCTGAATACTTTCGGATTTCCCGTGCTACGGTTTAATTTCCGCAGCGCCGGATTGAGCCAGGGCGAACACGACCATGGGCGGGGCGAAGTCGACGATGTCCGCACCGCTCTCGACTGGCTGGACAAGGAGTTCCGACTGCCCATGATCTTCGCCGGATTCTCGTTTGGCGCTGCTGTCGGATTACAGGCAGCGTGTCCGGATACGCGAGTAAAGGCAATAATCGCTGTGGGCACTCCGGTCGCGGCGATTGATAATCGCAGTTACGATTTCGAGTTTCTCCAGTCCTGTACCAAACCCAAGCTATTTGTAAGCGGCGCTCGCGATCAGTTTGGCCCGAGGGCAGAGTTACAACGACTCGCGACGTCAGTTCCCGAACCGCGCAAACTAGTGCTCATCGAGGGTGCAGATCATTTTTTTGAAGGAAGGTTGAGAGAGCTGCGGGAAACGATTGAGAGTTGGATCAGGGAAGTGGCACTCCATAGATGACCCTGGAAAATACTTCTCAGCTTCTATAATCCTCCACCATGCCTTCCCCCGCAGACCGCCAGCGTGCAGCCGTCGAGATGCGTGTCACCGCCCGCCAGCTTTTCGAGCACGCTCTCGCGGAAGCCAGCATTGATAAAGCCTTTCAGCGGAATGTGGATTGTGAGCGCGGAGTCCTCCGCATCTGCGAGGATCTCTACGATCTGGATTCCTTTCGCAATATCTTTGTCGTTTCGATCGGCAAAGCTGCGCACAGTTTGCTTAATTCGCTTGAAATGCAGGCTGGCCGCCGTTTTGAAGGCATCGTCAGCAGTTCGGTCGAGCCCGCGTCTCAGGTTCGCGGGTTCCGCTATTTTCGTGGCGGACATCCTACACCTAACGCGGAATCTTTTCGCGCGGCGGAGGCGATGATCAAATCATTGAGCGGACAAAATCCGGAATCGCTGGTAATTTTTCTGCTCAGCGGCGGAGGGTCATCGATGGTAGAAAAGCCCATCGATGATGAAGTTTCGCTGGACGATCTAATTGCCACCTACCGGGCGCTCATATTTTCCGGTGCAAACATCGTTGAAATAAATGCCATTCGCAAGCACCTGTCGGCGATCAAGGGTGGACGACTAGCCCGTATAGCTCATCGGGCGCAGCAGGTTTCGCTACTGGTTTCAGACGTTCCTGACAACATGCCAGATGCATTGGCTTCCGGTCCCACCATGCCCGATCCCAGTACCGTGGAGGATTGCTACCAGATTGCGACGCGCTATGAGCTGCTCGCACAATTTCCTGAGTCGGTTCGTGAACTCTTCCAACGGCACGCGTTGGAAGAGACTCCGAAGGTAGGTGATGAAGTTTTTCATCGCTCACGCTGGTGGCCGATTTTGTCCAATGCTTCCGTGGTGGAAGCCAGCAAGCCAGACGCGGAGCGTCTAGGGTTCAAGGTCCAAGTGGATAATAGCTGCGATGACTGGGACTATTTGCGTGCTGCCAATTACCTAGTCGAACGAGTCCATGAGTTACGCAAGAAATCGGAGCGTGTTTGCCTTATTTCAGGCGGAGAAATAACGGTGAAAGTCGCGAATGGTGGTATTGGCGGCCGCAATCAGCAGTTTGCCCTGGATTGCGCGTCAAAAATCGCCGGAGAAAAGATCACCGTGCTCAGCGCAGGGACAGATGGCATTGACGGCAACAGTCCGGCCGCGGGGGCAATCGTGGACGGCACCACCATGGAGCGCGCCAAGGCCCGCGGGTTGGCTCCGGAAATCTATCTGTCTGAATTTAATGCCTATGCCTTTTTCGACAAGCTGGGCGACGCAATCATCACCGGGCCCACGGGCAACAATCTGCGTGATCTCCGAATCCTGC
>Ga0209160_1002734_pt1 | contig 14601 bp, 11 predicted proteins | sample GraSoiAngelo_153_FD_186167 | JGI IMG/M metagenome (GOLD analysis project Ga0209160, IMG submission 186167) | Grasslands soil microbial communities from the Angelo Coastal Reserve, California, USA - 14_1009_12_40cm (SPAdes) (version 2) | ecosystem: Environmental > Terrestrial > Soil > Grasslands ...
GCGTCGCGAGGAGCTCGGGCGCATGGCGGAGCTCTGCCTCGCCCGGGGGCTCGCGATCGTCGCGGACGAGATCCACTCGGACCTCGTCTTCCCCCCGCACCGCCACGTGCCGATCGCCTCGCTCGACCCCGCGATCGCCGGGCGGACGATCACGCTCATGGCGCCGAGCAAGACCTGGAACCTCGCCGGGCTCAAGTTCGGGCTCGCCGTCATCCCGAACGCCGCGCTCCGCGAGCGCTTCGCCGGGGCGAGGGCGGACCTGGTGTACGGCGTGAACGTCCTGGGCTACACGGCGGCGCTCGCGGCCTACCGTGACGGCGGGCCGTGGCTCGAGGAGCTCCTACGCTACCTCGAGACGAACCGCGATTTCCTCGTCGACTACGTGCGGCGCCGCCTCGCCGGCGTCGCCGTCGCCCCGCCCGACGCGACCTACCTCGCCTGGCTCGACTGCCGCGACGCCGCGATCCCCGGCGGCGACCCGTTCACCTTTTTCCTCGAGACGGCACGCGTGGCGCTGAACGACGGGACCGCCTTCGGGCGGAGCGGCCAGGGCTTCGTCCGGCTCAACTTCGGGTGTCCCCGCACGATCCTGACCGAGGGTCTAGACCGCATGCGCGCGGCGCTCGCGGCGCTGCGCTGACCGCAGGGGTCCGGCCGTGCATCAGCGGGGGAGAGGTGGTATGACGTCGACAATCGGAATGAGAAGTCTCCCGGGCGTAGGGTTCGAGACGTCGCCTACCAGCGCGAGGTGCGGGGCCGTCCGCGGCCGGGACCCTCACGGCGCCCGCCGCCGCCGCCGCCGCTGCGGTCCGGAGACTTGGCCAGCTCCACCTTGATCTGGCGCCCGTCGAGATCACGTCCGTTGAAGCGCGATACGGCTTCCTGCGCCTCCTCGACCGTGGCCATCTCGACGAAGCCGAAGCCGCGTGACCGGCCGGTCCCGCTGTCGGTCACGACCGTTGCGGACTCGACGGTGCCGGCGGCGGCGAAGACCTCGCGCAGACGCTCACTGGTCACGGAGAACGGAAGGCCGCCGATGAAGAGCTTCTGTGCCATGGCGCGTCTCCTTGCCACGTCTTCCGCACGGAGTCGGCACGTCCCAGATGGCGGAAGAAGCGCCGGAGACGCGGGCTGGTGAGCCCCGGCCCTCGTCTGAGCCGGCGCGCCAGACGGAAGGATTGTACACCGGAGCCGTACCGTAGTCCGGCTCAATGGCAGTGCCGGCCCCCAGAAGGCACTACGCGCTCTTCCGGCGGATCTCCTCGAGGCGCTCGTGGTACTCACGACGCTCGATGAGGAGCTGCCGACGCTCCAGCGCGCGCTCGGTGGCGATCAGGAGCTCGTCCATGTTGACCGGCTTCATGATGACGTCGTGGGCGCCGAGCTTCAGGCTGGCGATCGCCGTCTTCACGTCGGCGGCGCCGGTCAGCACGATCACGGCGACGTCGTCGTCGGGGTCGTGCTCGACGATCAGGACCTCGCGCCGCGCCACGTCAGCCCACCTCCTCCGACCGGCCGTTCATGGCGGGGAGCATACCCACCAAAGGTGAGCCTGTGCAAGGTGCGCTGGACGTTACGAAAGGCACTCGACTCAGGGAAGCGGCTCGTGCATCCTGCGCCCATGGAGTCGGCCCGATGACCGCGTTCGACGGCTACAGGCTCCCCGAAGAGCTCGTGGCCCTGCGCGAGCAGGTGCGGCGCTTCGTCCGCGACGAGATCATTCCCGTCGAGCAACGCATCGATCCCGACGCGGCCGAGCTGCCCGACGAGGATCACCGCCGGCTCGTGGCCAAGACCAAGGCGGCCGGGCTCTGGTGTCTCGGCGCGCCCGAGGAGCACGGCGGCGGCGGCCTCGGCACCTTCGCCATGTGCGTGCTCCTCGAGGAAATGTCCCAGCACCGCATGGGCCTCTACAACCCCGGGGGTGGCGTCTTCGGGCGCAACCCGCCGCCCGTGATCTGGGGCGGGACGAAGGCGCAGATCGCGCGATACGCGGCGCCGGCGCTGCGCGAGGGGTATCACACCTTCTTCGCGATCACCGAGCCGAGCGGCGGCTCCGATCCCGCCGGCGCGATCCAGAGCCGCGGGGAGAAGCGCGGCGACCACTGGGTGCTGAACGGGACGAAGATGTTCATCTCCCACGCCCACGAGGCGGAGTGGGGCGTCGTCTTCGTCCGCACCGATCGCGCGAAGGGCCGCGAGGGGATCTCCTGCTTCATCATCGAGAAGGGGACGCCGGGCTTCACGGCGCGCCCGATCCGGACGATCCGCACCGTCGCCGTTCCCAACGAGGTCGTCCTCGAGGACTGCACCGTCCCGGCGGAGAATCTCCTGGGCGAGCAGGGGCGCGGCCTCGAGCTCTGTCTCGACCTCCTCACGCGCCTCCGGTTCCCGTACTCCGCGTGCAACCTCGGCGTCGCGGCGGCCGCCCACCGCATGGCGATCGCCCACGCCAAGCAGCGCTCGACGTTCGGCGTCCCGCTGAGCCAGCGCCAGGCGATCCAGTGGATGCTCGCCGACGCCGAGGTGGAGCTGCGCGCGGCGCGCTGGCTCATCTGGGACGGCGCGTGGAAGGCCGACCGCGGCGAGGACGCGCGCGTGGAGGCCTCGATCGCCAAGGTCTACTCGAGCGAGGTCCTCGGCCGCGTCATCGACGGCGCCGTCCAGATCCACGGCGGCTACGGGGTGGCCAAGGAGTTCCCGCTGGAACGCTGGTATCGCGAGGCGCGCGTGCGTCGCATCGGCGAGGGCCCTTCCGAGGTGCATCGCATGGTGATCGCCCGCGCGCTGCTCCGCTGATCGCCCTCATTCGCCTCCCTGAACGATCACCGTCCGGCTCGCGGCGTTGTTGGTGGCATCGGGATCCACCGTGGCGCTGCCTACCGAAGCCGTGTTGGTGACCTCGCCGCGAGCCCCCTGGACCGTGATGTTGATGTTGAAGATCTTGGCGGCGCCTGCCGGTAGATCGCCCAGGTTGCAGGTCAGGGTGTCGCCGCTCAGGGTGCAGCCGCCCGTGTCCGATCCATAGGTCGTCTGCTGGGTCGTCGGGAGGTGGTCGGTGACGACGACGCGCAGCGCATGGGAGGGACCGTTGCTCGCGACAGCCACGGTGTACGTGATCACGGACGACGGCTTGTAGTTGGCGGCGTCCGACGTCATGGTGACGGCGAGGTCGGCGCGGGCCTCCACCGTCGTCAGCGCCGAGACCTTGTCGTTGGCGTTGTTCGGGTCACCGAAGTCACTGCCGACGAGAGCGTCGTTGACGAGGATGGTGCCGTCGGGCGTGGTCGGGTTGACCTTGACCACGACGTCGATCGTGGCGCTGCCGCCAGGGGCCAGGCTGCCGAGCTTGCAGGTCAGGGGCTGTAGGGCGTCACCGGGCACGCCGCCGTTGCAGGAGCCCTGGCTCGGCGTGAAGCTCACCACGCTGACCTGTTCGGGGAGCACATCCTGGGCCACCACGTTGGGCGCCGTCGACGGTCCGGCGTTCGAGACCGTTATGCGATAGGCCAGGTTGGTGCCCGCCACCACCGGGTCAGGCACGTCCGTCTCGGCCACGCCGAGGTCGGCTGCGCCGACGAAGCGGACGGCGTCTTTGGCGGTGTTGTTTTCAGGGTTCCCGTCGGGCGTGTCGCTCGTCACCGTGGCCGTGTCATTGATCTCCACTTGCTCGGTCGCGGTGAGCGATACGAGGATCGTCGTCCGGCCACCGGCGGGCTCGGAGCCGAGGTTGCAGGTGATCGTCCCGTCGGCCAGCGCGCAGGCGCCGTCGACGGGCGGGCTGAAGGTCGCCGACGTGATGGTGAAGGGCCCATTACCCACGTTGGCGTCTTTCACGACCACGTTCCGAGCGTCGGACGGCCCCAGGTTGTCGACGAGGATCTGGCAGGTCGCGGTGCCGCCGGCCCGGAGCGGCTCGTCGGGCTTGCAGTCCTTGGTCAGCCTGAGGTCGGCGCGGTCGTTCACGGTCGTCGACGTCGAGGCCCTGTTGTTGGACGTGTCGGGGTCGGGCTCGTCGGCCGAGACGGTCGCCGTGTTGTTCAAGGCGTCGGCGCCGCTGGCCAGGACCAAACCCGAGTCGACCCGCGCCTGGATCGTGAACGTCCGCACCTCACCCGGCCTCAGGGCGCCGAGCGTGCAGGTGCGCGTGTTGGGCGAGGATTCCTGCGCGGCGCACGGGACAGTGCTGGTCAGGAACGCTGTCCCCGTCGGGAGGACGTCGACCACCACCACGTTGTTCGCCGGGTTCGAGCCATTGTTGGTTACCGTAACCTCGTAGGAGAGAATTTCGCCGGCGAGGACCGGGTCGGGGCTGTCGGCCATCGCGACCGCCAGGTCCGTGGCGATGCACGACGGGAACCGAAACGTCCCGATGCGTGTCTGGCGGAGCCCTCCCACCGTCACGTAGTCGGCCGTATACCAGAACGTGCAGTCGTCCACCGGGTCCACGTTGAGGGAGCTGTAGTCGCCCCAGCGCCGACTGCCGATAATGTTGCCGCCGGCGACGAAGACCTCTTCGTCCTGAGGCATCAGGCCCAAGGGGTCGGTGGCGAGTCGCCCGGTGTAGCGGATCGAGGGGAAGACGGTCCCGGCGCTCGAGATGTTGTAGCCGAGCGCGATGTTGCCGGCCTTGTCCATCGCGATGCTGCCCATCCAGCGGTGCTGCCACGTGGTGATGGTCGAGTCCTGTGGTCCGAACGTCCCCTGCTGAAACACCGCCCACGGGCCGGTGCCCGAGCGCCGTACCTCGAACCAGCGGATGCCCGCATGGTCCATGCCGTCCACGTCGACGACGAAATTACCGATCAGGGTCTCGTGGCTGCCGAAGTTGCGGTACTGGAGCCGCCACATCGGCCACTCGTTGACGGGGTCGAGCGTCGTCGACGTTCCGGGCTGGGGGATGCAGGCGAAGCTGAAGAAGCCGCACAGGGCGGAGTCGAAGGCCGCCAGCGGGAGGTTGGTGGGGCCGCTGAAGCGCGAGGCGGACGGGTTGCCCCAGTCGATGTGGAATTCCCAGATCTCGACGCGGTCGGCGCCACCGAAGTTGTCGCCGTCGACCTGGCGGTAGTAGGGGTTCGGGGAGCCGACGGGAGGGGGCGTCGTGCCATCGAGGTCGCCGGGCAGCATCATGTTGCCGGGCAGGCGGGGCAGCCCGGCGATGTTGAACTGGACGAAGGTGGCCGGGTTGCCGTTGAGCATGTTGGCCCGGTCGAAGGCCACCGCCGTCACGTCGCCGCCGAAGTTCGCCGCCATGTAGTAGGCGTCAGGCCAGACGCCCAGTTTGAAGTAGTCGGGGAACGAGCCCACGTTGAATTCATAGAGGTGATATCCCCCGGTGACGGGATCCGGGGTGCGCGAGACGGCGATGCACACGTGCGAGGGGCCGGCGAGCTGGCTGAGCAGCCAGCGATCTGCCAGCGGGTCATAGAGAACAACCGGGTCGCCCAGGTTCTGCGTCGCGCAGGGGCCGGTGGTGACGCCGGCCGACGTCCAGAGCGAGTTGATCGCCGACGGCCCCGCCAGCACGGCGCCAGCCTTGCTGTAGATCGTGAACACGGAGTTGATCATCTGGACGTAGTGGCTCGACCCGACGTCGCCGATCGGGTCATGGGGATTCGCTCCCGTCCGTGCGCCGTCGAAGTTGAGGATCGGCGGTGTGAGAATCGGTGTCGAGAGCTGGCTGCGGGAACGCGGGACCGCCATGGTGTCCTGCAGGAGGGGGTCGCGGCGCGGCGGGGCGGCCACGCCGGGCGAGTAAGCGCCGAGCCGCTCGACCGCCGCCGGTGAGTCGGCCGGGGGCGGAGGCAGGGAGCGGACGTCCTGGTCGAAGACGGCCGGGGACGCCGGCGCGCTCACGCTGGGCCCTTCGACGATGGGGCCTTCCGGCGGCGGCTGTGCGCGGGCCGGACCCACGCCGCCGAGCGAGGCCAGGAGCCACACGAGCGCTGCCGCTTCGGTCTTCGTCACCGCCCTGTCAACTAAGGTGGACCCCGAACCGGGAGGCGCAAATCGGGTGAATCCCTCGAATCGGAGCGAGGCAACCCCTGGGGCTCCGGCGCGCGGCGTCCCGGACTCGCGGAGGGATCGAGCGTGCTTGTAACTGGTGCCTCGCCAGGAAGTGCGGATTGATGTACGTTTACGTCGGTGTAGGTCAACCCGCACCCGCGAGCCCGCATAAGAAGGAGAATCGCGATGCCGCGCGATGTACGCGATATAGATGTACGCCATATAAAGGTCGCCGCCGCCCAGATGGGCCCGAATAACGAGGGCACAAGCCGCGAGGAGATTGTCGAGCGCATGCTGGGCCTGCTCGCCGAGGCGGTCCGAGAAGGCGTCGAGCTGATCGCCTATCCCGAGATGGCGCTCACGACGTACTTCCCCAAGAAGATCCGCCCCGACTTCGACCAGTTCTTCGAGACCGAAGTGCCGCCGAAGGCGCTCGAGCCGCTCCTGCGCCGCGCGGCCGAGGCGCGGATCGCGGTGCATGTGGGCTTCTGCGAGAAGGCGGAGGGGAAATACTTCAACACAGCGCTCCTCACCGATCGGGACGGCCGACTCTGCGGGACGTTCCGCAAGATCCACCTCCCCGGTACCAAGGCCCCCGACGGCTTCGCCCAGGTCTTCGAGCCCTACTACTTCGCCCACGGCGACACGGGCTACAAGGTCTTCGACGCCGCCGGCGCCAGGGTCGGGATCGCGATCTGCCAGGATCGCCGCTACCCGGAGAGCTATCGCGCGCTCGCGCTCCAGGGCGCGGAGGTCATTCTCGTCGGCTACAACACGCCAAGCTCGCCGCTCGCGCTCGACCTCAACGAGCTCTGTCTCCGTTCGGGCGCGTACGCGAACCTCTGCTTCGTGGTCGGCGTCGCCAAGGCGGGCGTCGAGGACGGCGTGGAGCTGATCGCGGGGAGCGCGATCGTCAGCCCGCTGGGCCAGGTGCTCGCCCGCGCCGCGACGAACGGCGACGAGCTGGTGGTGGCGCGGATCGACCTCGACCAGATGCTCCCGGTCCGCAAGCGCTGGAACTTCCTCGGCCGGCGTCAGCCACAGCACTACGGGCGCCTCCTCCAGCCCGTGACCGAGAAGGAGCCTTACCGATGACCGTTCCCTCCCTCGACGTCCTCGTCCGCGGCGGCCGGGTCGTCACCGGCTCGGACGTCTTCGAGGCGGCCGTCGCCATCAAGGGCGACACGATCGTTGCGATCGGGCCCGAGTCGCTGCTGCCGCCGGCAGCGCGCGTGATCGACGCCGCGGGGAAGTACGTGCTCCCCGGGCTCATCGACTGCCACCTCCACGTCGGCCCCGAGTACGACGACTGGACGACGGCCCCCATCGCGGCGGCGCGGACCGGGCTGACCACGCTCGTGCCGTTCGTCGTCGGGGACGAGGGCGAGACGCTGCCGAAGGCGCTCGTGAGGCTCCGCGAGGAGGCCGAGTCGCGCTCGGTGCTCGACTTCGGCTTCCACTTCATCCTGAACCACGAGCCCCACATCCTCGAGGGGATCCCGGAGGCGGTCCGTCTCGGCGTCACGTCGTTCAAGCTCTTCATGACCTACAAGAAGCGGGGCAAGCGCATGGTCTCGGACGAGTTCATCGCCAAGACCATGGAGCGCCTCGCCGCGCTGGGCGGCATCTGCCAGCTCCACTGCGAGAACGGCGACGTCCTCGCTTACCTCGAGGACAAGGCGATCGCCGAGGGACGCACGGCGCCGACCGACTTCCCGCCGACCTGCCCCGACTGGACCGAGGAGGAGGCCATCAACCGCGCCGTCCTCATCGCGCGCCTCACCGGGTGCCCCGCCTACGTCGTGCACCTCTCGACCAAGGTGGGCCTCGAGCGTATCAAGCGCGCGCAGGCCGAGGGCCAGAAGGTGTGGACGGAGACGTGTCCGCAGTATCTCCTCCTGACCGACAAAGAGATGGAGCGCTGGGGCCCCTTCGCCAAGATCGGCCCGCCGCTCAGGCCGGCGGACGGTCCTGACCGCGCGGCGCTCTGGGAGGGCTCGGCGGCGGGGTACATCGCCACCCTAGCGAGCGATCACGCGCCGCGCGTCCCGGCGGCCAAGGAACCGGGGAGGAAAAACATCTTCGTCGATCCCGAGGGCAAGCCGATCCCCTTCGGCGCGCCGTCGCTCGAGACGCTCGTGCCGCTCGCGTACAGCGAGGGCGTCGTCAAGCGCGGGCTCCCCCTCACGTGGCTCGCGCGCGTGCTCGCCGAGAACCCGGCGCGCATCTTCGGCCTCTACCCGAAGAAGGGCGTGATCCGGCCGGGCGCCGACGCCGATCTGACGCTCTGGGACCCGGATCCCGCGTGGACGATCGAACAATCGCACCACCTCGGGATCGCCGGCTTCACGCCCTACGAGGGCTGGCAGGTGCGTGGCCGGGCGTGGATGACGCTGGTGCGGGGTGAGGTGATGCTCACCCCGACGGGCGAGCTCGAGCAGAAGCCGGGCTACGGCCGGTACCTCGCGTGCGCGGGGCCGAGGCCGCCGCTCGGCGGCGCAGTCCGCTGACGGATCGCCGGTGACGCGTCGGGTCTTGGTTGGACGGAGCCAGGCCGTGCCCACGGCACGCCACCCACGGAGTGCTCCGGCCTCGCGGCCCTCATTCCAATGACCGACTACCTCGATCGACTCGCCCACGTCGCGGCCGAGGTGCGCGTCGACACGCTTCCCGAATCCACCGTCGAGGCCGGCAAGCGGGTCCTGCTCGACACGCTCGGCGCCATCGTCGCCGGCAGCGCGCTGCCCGAGAACCGCCACCTCGCGCGGCTTGCGGCCGCGCGCGCGCCCCACGGCGTCGCCACGCTGCTCGGCCACGGTGCGAAGGCGGACGCCGGCTGGGCGACGCTCGTGAATGCCACCGCCGGCGTCGCGCTCGAGGTGGACGAGGGCAATCGTCTCGGCGGTGGCCACCCCGCGATCCACGTCATCCCCGGCGCCCTCGCCGTCGCGGAAGAGCGGGCGCTCGACGGGCCGCGTCTGATCGAGAGCCTCGTCGCGGGGTACGAGGTCGGCTCGCGGCTCGGCGGGGCGACGACGCCGCGCGCGAACGTGCACTCCCACGGCACCTGGGGGACGATCGCCACGGCCGTCGCCGTGGCGAGACTCGGCGACGCCCGTGCCCAGACGATCCGCGAGGTCATCAACCTCGCGGCATCCATGAGTCCGGCGAACTCCTGGACGCCCGCCCTCGCGGGCGCCACGATCCGCAATCTCTATCCGGGCCGCTCCGGGCTCGCGGGCATTCTCGCGGTCGACCTCCAGCGGTGCGGCTTCACGGGCCTCGACGACGCGCCGTCGGATGTCTACGCCACCATCCTGGGCGACCGGTTCGACCCCGCGCGCGCCGTGGACGGGCTCGGCGAGCGCTACCGCATCGAGCAGAACTACTTCAAGCTGCACGCGTGCTGCCGGTACAACCACTTCGCCCTGGAGGCCGTGCTGGCGCTCCGTCGCGCCCATCGCTTCGACGCCGACGACGTCGTGCGCCTGCGGGTCACCACGATCCCGTTCGCCGCGCGGATGGCGAATGCCGAGCCCGGGACCACGCTCGCCGCCAAGTTCTCCATTCCCTACGCCGTCGCCGCGGCGCTGGTCCTCGGCCGGACCGACGTCGCGGCCTTCGAGCCTCCCGCGCTCGGCGACCCACGGATCCGCGAGCTCGCGCGCCGGATCGAGGTTCTCACGGAGCCCAAGATGTCCCCGCGGCGGATCGACTACCCCACGGCGCAAGTGAAGGTCGCGCTACGCGACGGACGCATCCTCGAGGAGACGACGACCGTGCCGCGCGGCGACGCCGAAAACCCCGTGCCGCCCGAGGAGCTCGTGGCCAAGTTCCTCGAGCTCGCCTCGCCCGTGCTCGGTCCTACCCGGGCCCGGCGCGTGGTCGAGGCCGCTCACGCCGTCGAGACGCTGAAGAACGTCCGCGAGCTGACGGCTCTTCTCGCCCCCGAGTGACGCCGATGGGACTCGAGGCGGAGCTCGACGAGCGGCTCCGACAGGCGATCAAGGCACGGGACACACGGACCGCCGACGTGGTGCGGATGCTCAAGACCCGCCTCCAGGAGCGCCGTACGGCGAAGGGCTTCGCCGGCGAGGTGGACGACGCCCTCGTCCGCGACGTCATCGCCGCCTACAAGAAGCAGCTCCAGAAGGCGATCCCCGAGTTCGAGAAGGCGGGCGAGCGCGGTCGGGCCCAGATCGCGCAGCTCCGCTTCGAGACGGAATTCTGCGAGCGTTACCTCCCCCGTGGGCTCGACGAGACGGCGCTGCGCGCGCTCGTACGCGACCGCATCACCGCGCTCGCCATCACCGACCCCAAGCAGGTCGGCCGCCTGGTGGGCGACATCATGAAGACGCACAAGGGCCAGGTCGAGGCCGGCGACGTCAAGCGGCTCGCGGAGGAGCTCCTTCGGAAGGCGTAATCGATCCGCTGCCGCCTCATTCGACCCCGTTGATGGCGAAGTCGAAGATCTGCGAGCTTCGGAGCGGCCCGGCCACCGCCCGCGCGGCGTACTCCGCACGGAGCGGCCGGTTCAGGATGAACGGCACCCTCGCCTCGGAGATGCCGCCGTGCGTCCGGAGGCGATGGCCCCGGAGGCCGGACAGGTCGTGGTCCTTCTCCGACGCGCCGATGCAGGTGTCGGCCGTGCTGATGACCGCGACGTCACCCTCGCGGTCGAACGGGAGATCGAACCGCCGTGCGGTGGTCGCCCGGTCGCACACGGCCTCGACCCCCGGGATCGGCGCGGCGACCTTCATGACGTCGGCGGGGTCGAGGCTCCCGTGGCAGTAGACGCGGACAAAGCCGCCGAGCGCGCCGTGGTGGGCGACGAACCGGTCGGTGATCGGGCAGATGACGGTGCAGGCGCCCTTGCCGAACCGAGCGTCGAGGACGTCCTGGAGCCAGATGACCCGCGGCGAGCCGTCGGGGTTGGACTTGTCGTGCATCCCGTGGTCGGCCGTGAGCGCGACCACGGCGCCGAGCGCGTCGAGCCGCCCGAAGCACGCGTCCAGGTTTCGATAGTAGCGGTCGGCCTCGGGCTCGCCCGGCGCGTACTTGTGCTGGATGTAGTCGGTGAGCGAGAGGTAGAGGAGGTCCGGCCCGCTCCGCTCCAGGAGCCGGATTCCCGCCTCGAGCACGAACAGCGAGAGCTCGGGCGAGTAGATGTCGGGCAGCTCCATGCCGACGAGCTCGAGCACGTTCTCGATGCCGTGCTCCTCGAGCGTCGTCTGGTCGGCGCACTCTGAGGAGAAGTTGACGCTGCCGCCCGCGAGATCCATGTCCTTGCCGAGCTGCTTCCGGAGCTTGTCCTTGGCGGTGATGGAGACGACCGTGGCCCCGTGGCGCGAGAACTCGGCCAGGATGGTGCGCGAGCGCAGGAGCTCGGGCCCCGTCATCACGACCGCCGCGCCGGTGTCGCGATCGAGGTAGAAGTTGCCCGAGATGCCGTGGACCGCCGGGGGGCTGCCCGTCGCGATCGACATGTTGTTCGGGCACGTGAAGCTCGGGACGTCGCCGTCGGCGACCCCGGCGAAGCCGGCCTTCGTGAACCGCGCGACGTTGGGGACGACGCCGTCGCGCACGCCGCGCGCGAAGTAGGCCGGATCGCCGCCGTCGATGCACACCACGACGATCGGACGCGACGGCCACCGATATCGCACGCCGTTCAGCGCGATGCTCGCCCGCGCCATCGAGGGGTCCATATCGTCGCCAGCATAGCCCAGCCAGCGCCGCTCAACGTCTCAATCGTACTCCGAGGACTCCGAGGACGGCCTCGACGATCATCCGAAGGTCAGCGTCGCCTCGCGCCAGGGCCACCCGAGATTACAGACCGAGCCGGGCGCCCAGCTGACGGAGCTTCTCGGTCGTCGAGAGATCGAGCGATTGCCCGATGAAGAGGCGGTTGCCGATGTCGAGGAACGCCATGCGGTTTCCGTGCTCCGAGTGGTACTGGAGCAGCGCCAGCGCCGCCGGGTTCTTGTGATTGGGATAGATCCGCACCGCTTCTTCAAGGCTGGCCACCGCCGCCGCGTCGTCTTTAAGTCGGAGCAGCAGCAGCCCCTTCATGTACGGGGGCCAACCCCGCTCGCTCTTGGAGCCCGTCTTTTCGAGGAGGGATGTCGTCTCGTTGACCCAGGCGAGGAACTCGGCGGGGTCGGCCTTGTCGAGCACGAACCAGGTGAGTCTACCGAGCGCTCCATGCGGAGTCTGGGCCAGCCGATCGTAGTACGTCGAAAGGCCCCCGCTCAGGAACACCTCACGCTCGTAATACTTGAAGTACGCGAGGACGCTCATGACCCGACGGCGCAAGGTGTCGCGCTGATGCAGCGTCCAGGGATCATTGGACGTCATCGTTTCCATTCGGTCGATGAACGCACGAGTCGTGCCGGAGAGATCGAAGACCATCCGCTGGCCCGGGATATCCTTGCGCACTTCCCAGTACAGGCCGCCGTCCTTCGTCGAGAACTCGTGGGGAAGGCCGGCGCTGGCGTAGTAAATTCGGCGCTCGGAGCCCCGCACGAACGCACTCAGTTGCCTGCCTTTGTCCGGCGCATCGAAGCGAAACAACCGATTTCGGAATAGGAGGCCCTCATCGTTGTACAGGGTCACGTCCGGGCGGAATCCCTCGACCCTATTCATGTATCCGATTGGAAAGGAGTCGTCGTCCCCGTGGACGAATAGGACCGCCCCCTTGTCGAGTGACTCCAAGACGGCGGTCGCGTAGTCTCGAGCCCACGTGTCGTCCCTTCGGACGTTGACATCGCGATGCGAGAGAAACACAACGACCGCGAGCGCTGCGAACGTACCGGCCCGAGCCGCCGCTGCCCCGCAGCGTACTCTCGACGTCAGCGCATCCAGCGCCAGGACGAGCCAGACGGCCAGGATGCCGTACGGGATGAGCGGGTAGCGGCGGATGGCCGCCTTCATCAGAGGCTCATAGTCGAAGCCAAGCATCGCGCCAAGAACCAGGGAGCTTCCGAGCCAGCCCGCAAGTAGGGCGAAGGCGGTCGAGAGGTTCAATCGCCGGAATTGCTGAACCAGTCCGAACCCCGCGAGCGCTGCGCCCACCGGCGTGTACTGGCGAACCATCTCCATGAGGAGAAAGCCTTGATAGTCGAGCTTGTCGGCCATATCGGCGCTCTGGCTCACGTCGACATGCCGAAAACCTTGGCGTGTGACGAAGAAGAGGAGGCCTTCGAAGTCCGAGATCGGGCCATAGAAGCTGATCTCCGGATCCATCCTGGAGCGGACGACCATCCAGAGATAGGGGAGGACACAGGCGACGAACGCGATGCCGAGCATCCGCGGCGACGCGCGAAGCACCTCACGTCGCGCTGGCAGGAGGAGCAGGACCAGGCACGGTGTGGAGAGAAGCATCAACGGCCAATGGTTGGCGAGACTCAGCCCGAAGACTCCGGCAAAGACGTAGAGCACCCGGAGGTTCTTCGTTGCGAGGAACACCAACGCCAAGTAGAAGAGACAAAAGAAAAAGAACGTGTTGAGCGTGTACGTCTCGGCGATGATGGCCTGAGACCAGAACGTCGCCGACAGCCCGTACAGCACGGCGCCGGTGTAGGCGCTCACGGCATCGGCAACTAGGGCGCGGACGACGAGCCACAGCGCGACACAGGTGAGCGCGCCGAAGAAGGCGCTCAGCAGGTGGACCCTCAAGGCGATGGATCCGACCGGCAGCAGCGTGAAGAGCTTGCCGAGCAGGGTGAGCAGCGGATAGCCGGGCGGGTGGTCGATGCCCAGGAAGTAGGACGACATGATGAAGAGACCGTCGTCCTCGAGGGTGACGGTGCGCGGCGCGCTGTAGGCGTACAAGCCGAACAGCGCGACGAACACGACCACGAGATGGGGCCACTGCTTCTTGAGATTTAGGGGTGAGACGTTCGGCCAGGTCGAGAGGGACGAGGCCAGGAGGGTGAATCTCGAAGTGTGGGGTGTGTCACGGCGCGCGCCTGGGACCGGCGGCTGCCGTTTGAGTCCGCCTCGGCCTCGTTTGGCCATCGGCCGCATCCTACTACGTGCCTTGACCGTTCTGACTCCTTCCCCTATCCTCGGCAGGATTTCGAGGCGCGCCGGGAGGAGGCCGAAGCCATGAAGCTCGACGACCGGGTGGCCCTCGTGACGGGCGGCGGCTCGGGCATCGGCCGCGCCATCTGCCTCGCCTTCGCGGAGGAGGGGGCGCGGGTCGTCGTCAACGACACGCGTCTCGAGGAGGCGGAGAGGACGGTGAAGGCCTTGAGCGACCCGGCGCGCGGTCGGGCGATCCAGGCCGATGTCGCCGACAGCGGCCAGGTCAAGGCGATGTTCACGACGGTCGAGCGCGAGCTCGGCGGGCTCGACATTCTCGTGAACAACGCGGGCATCGCCGTGGGCGCAGACGAGGACCGCGAGGGGCTGCGGCGGAAGTTCGAGGCCCGGATCATGGAGGCCGTGAGCGGGCAAGGCCTCCAGACCCACCTGGACGTCACCGAGAATCTGAGCGATGCCGCGTGGCGTCGGATGCTCGCCGTGCACCTCGACGGGACGTTCTTCTGCACGCGCGAAGCGCTCCGGCTCATGAGCCGCCAGAACCGCGGCGCG
>Ga0209160_1002738_pt1 | contig 14587 bp, 11 predicted proteins | sample GraSoiAngelo_153_FD_186167 | JGI IMG/M metagenome (GOLD analysis project Ga0209160, IMG submission 186167) | Grasslands soil microbial communities from the Angelo Coastal Reserve, California, USA - 14_1009_12_40cm (SPAdes) (version 2) | ecosystem: Environmental > Terrestrial > Soil > Grasslands ...
CGATTCCCGAGTTGGTCCGGCAAGTGCCACATGTTTGCTTTTGAGGTGAGTGACCTTGCGTCCGAGCTGGTAGGCCGGGAAATTCTGATTGCGCCGAACAGCCCCTGCGACGGCGTGCGCGTCGCGTTCATCGTCGAAAACGGCGCACCCATTGAGTTGCTTGAGTTCACCGACCCCAACCATCCGGATCGGCGTTAAGACACGACTTGGAGTTCAAATCGTTCCCGCCGACACCGCCGCGCATCCTAAGGACACTCAACCGCTTACGCCAACCTCACCCAACTTTCCCCGGACAGCAGTGATCCGCCATAGGTAGCTGAACGGTTCAATGTTCCGGTCCACGTGATGAAGAGGCGTCTTGGCATCAGAAACTAAGGCCGGACACTGGGGTCCGAGAACTGCCAACAGGTAGGATCGACTCCACGCTGTCCGACTGGAGTCATAGTCGGGCATTTTTTTCCTACAGTTTATTCCTCGCGATACTAAGTAGCTTTGCAAGCTCCTGAAATCACTCCACTTGTAACGCTGGAAATTCACACGGGGATCTCCGGTTCGGCGACGCACGTGCCCTTCTCCTATATTTCTGGGAGGAGTGTCATGCCCAAAAAAAATCCGGAAGCAGGGCAGGGCGCTGCACACACCCAGCAGTCTCAACCAGAAGGTGCAAGCCGGCGATCCAACGGAAGACGTCTGCTGTTCGTCGATGATGAATCTAGCATTCGCCTAACTCTTCCGGTCATTCTCACACAACGTGGTTTCGAGGTTTGCGTCGCGTCCACGGTTGAAGAAGCGTTGGTGATCATCCAGTCTGAGGAATTCGACGTTCTCCTCTCAGACCTCAACATTGGCGCGGAAGGTAATGGATTCGAGGTGGTTCGCGAGATGCGCCGCCTGCATCCGAAGTGCCTCAATTTGCTTTTGACAGGATTTCCCGCCTTCGAGTCGGCTGTGGAGGCAATTCGCCGTGGAGTGGACGATTATTTCGTCAAACCTGCGGATATTGACGTTATCCTTAACACCATCGAGAAGAGGCTCCGGGCGGGTTAGTTCTTTGGACGCGATGGTCCGCTATTCATGGCTTCTTCCAGTCAGTCAGCGACATTAACTCGTCCAGGATCTCCTGCAATCTTTGAATTCGCCGTTCCTGCTCGGCCGCGTCCAAGACCTTTTTCCCGGCTTGGATGTATAACTGGTTAGCGTTTCTAATTGACGCTATTTCTTCCCGCAATTCCTTGATACGCTCTCCGATCGGCCGCTGCATTGTAGCTCCCTTAACTCGCCTTCCTCATCGGTTGATCGTGAATCCCGGTCAGGCGTGAACGGAGATAAGCTACTCCTTGACTAAGGTAAATCTCTTTGCGTCCGATGGCACGGACCGCGTCCAAGAGTTCGTGGGCGAGATCTGATTTGCAGATAAAACCTTTTGCCCCGGTATTGAACGCCTCGCACACTACTTCGGGAGACTGGTGATGACTGAGAAATACTATTTCTGATGTTGGAGCAACTTCGTGAATACGAACTGCGGCTGACAAGCCATTCAATTCCGGCAAGCTGATATCCAGCAAGATCACGTCGGGTTGCAGATCCTCCGCTTTCTTGAGCGCGTCGAATCCTTCCGCAGCTTCGCCCACCACTTCGCAACCCGGCTCTTCCTGAAGAATAGCTCTGATTCCCCGCCTTACGATCTGGTAGTCATCAACAATTAGAATTCGAAATGGGCGGTGCCTTACCATGACAGCTTCTTTCCTTGGCTTCGGAGCGGCGCCCGGTCCCTTAGCCTTCCCCATAAAATTGAAACTCTTCCGGACGATTTTGTCTACCACTGAAGCCATTGCTCCGAGCATACTGCCGACGATTCTTTTCCTCGGCGGCTCTCGATCGGCCGCGGCGGCTCTGAACTTATCTATCCAACTCTGCTCGTGATCAGACACACTAGTGTGATGCTTTCAAGTCAGATTCGGTAGCTCGCCGCGCCGATTGCGGAGGTTGCGGTACTGTTGCTGCGCTTTGCTGAGCGACGACCATGATCTGATTTAGAATCGGGGTTAATGAGTGGAAGCTTTGGATTCGGCCGTAAACCCAGGGGGGACCGGAGTCCGCACTTTTTTGCATCCAGCTCAATTCTGGTCGTTCAGATCGCCAAAGTCATCTCACCCGTCAGACCACCAAGAGCATGCGCACTGTCCTGATTTGCCATCAAGAGGAGGCACTGAACCGCACCGCCCTGCCGCGGTGGCTGGCTTCTTTCTCTACCCTCGCTGGAATAGTGGTTTTGCAGGAAACCAGCGCCCAGCGTCGGCGGCGGGTAAAGCGCGAACTCAAGCGAGTTGGTCCTTTGCGGTTCCTCGACGTCCTGGCTTTTCGCTTGTACTACGCTGCGTTCCTGGCTAGCACGGACCAGCAATGGGAGCAGACAAAGTTGGCAGATCTATGCCAGCGCTATTCGGAAATTCCAGTTTCCACGCCGATACTGGTGAGCGATTCGCCAAATACCAGGCGAGTGCGAGAGTTTATCCAGCAGGCCGCCCCCGATCTGATGATTGCCCGCTGTAAATTTATCCTAAAAGAAGAGATCTTCATGATCCCCAAGGATGGCACCTTTGTAATGCACCCGGGGATTTGTCCGGAATACCGTAATTCCCACGGCTGCTTCTGGGCCTTAGCTAACGATGACCTGGAGCACGTCGGCATGACGCTGCTGCGAATTGATCGTGGTGTCGATACCGGACCGGTATTCGGGCATTACACCTGCCATTACAACGAACGCGAAGAGTCGCATATCATCATCCAGCATCGAACTGTGTTTGATAATTTGAATGCTCTCCAGGAGCAGTTCATGGAGATTCACGCAGGTGTTGCCGTTCCGATTGATGTGAGTGGCAGAAAGTCGGCCGCATGGGGGCAACCCTGGCTCACCAAGTATCTGCATTGGAAAGCCGCGGCAAAGCAGCGATGAAAGCCATTTCTTTGCTCTACCACGACGTCGTTATGCCCGGCCACTTTGACAGTAGCGGCTTCACCGGCGGTGACGCCGATATCTATAAGTTTGCACGCCCCGAATTTGAGCGCCACCTGGAGGCAATTGCCCAAGCTCCCCGACGGGGTGAAGTTACTGTAGTAAATTCCGTGCCCGGAAAGGTCGCTTCCGGCTCTCTGCTGCTCACTTTTGATGATGGCGGTGTAACCGCCATGTCTATTGCGGCGCTTCTCGAAAGCTACGGCTGGCGCGGCCACTTCTTCATCACGACTGACTACATCGGCAAGCCGGCATTCTTGTCCAAGGACCAAATTCGAGAATTGTACGCCCGCGGCCATGTGGTGGGGAGCCACTCCTGTTCCCATCCCGCGCGTATGTCACGCTGTCCGCCGGAACAGCTTCAGCGTGAGTGGTTGGAGAGCACTCGCGCCTTAACCGAGATCCTGGGAGCGACTTCGACGGTTGCTTCGGTCCCGGGAGGCTACTACGCCAGGCGCGTAGCGATAGCGGCTGCAGCGGCCGGCATCGAAGTGCTATTCAACTCCGAACCCACCACTCGCATCAAACAGGTTGCTGGATGCCGGGTTTTCGGACGCTACTCCATCCGGCAAGGAGTTTCTGCCAATACGGTGGGCACCATCGCATCCGGCAACTGGCCTCCTCGGGTGCGACAATACCTGTATTGGAATTCAAAGAAGATTGCCAAGCGGCTGGGCGGGAGTTACTACCTCACTCTCCGAAAATGGGCATTGAGGAAAGATCCCATTGACGATCGAAGCGCCGGCTCTGGGTTATAGTCGCGATAAAATCCTGATTAAGATGACGACTGCTAAGATGCTGAATCGTGGGTAAGCAAAGCGTGCGTCCGGCAACCAGATCAAGTTGGCTTCCTGCTTTCCTCTGTTTCCTGATGCTCCTGATATCGTTGTTTCGCATCGTCTCCACCTATCATGTGCTCTCCCAAGCCTATGACGAGCCGGCGCACATCGCTTGCGGCATGGAATGGCTTAATAAGGGAACGTACACACTTGAACCACTTCATCCTCCTCTGGCCCGAATAGCAGTCGCACTTGGACCTTACCTGGCGGGGTTGAGACTACCTGCAGTGCGGATTCTGCAGGATCAGCATGGCCGTTCGTACGATATATTTGGCGCCGGTAACGACATCCTGGCGGAAAGCGACTATTTCAAGACTCTGTCCCTTGCGCGTCTCGGTGTTTTGCCGTTTTTCGTGTTGTCCGTCATCATCGTCTTCTGGTGGACCCGTGAGCTGTTCGGTGATTGGGCTGCTGTGCTTGCCGTACTCACTTATACGAACCTGCCTCCAATCCTGGCTTTTTTTGGTCTTGCCTACACTGATCCGGTGCTCACTGCGCTAGTTCCCTGGAGCCTTTTCAGTTTCAGTAGCTGGATCGAGAAGCGCACGGCAACCCGTGCCATGGTTCTCGGATTGAGTGTTGGACTGGCTATCCTTTCGAAGTTCACCGCGCTCTTATTCCTGCCGCCGTGTTTTCTGGTGATTCTCGCTGCCAAGTGGACTATTCGCGGTACCTCGGATTCGCCGCGGCGCTGGCGCTTAATCCAGCGCTCAAGCTGGACAGTCCTCCTTGCCGCATTGACGCTGGTTCTTGTAATTTGGGCAGGCTTCAGGTTCTCTCTCAACCGGATACCCAAACCACCTCAAGAGATGGCAGCACTTGAGCTCCTGCCGCGGCCCTTGAGGTTTATTTCCATCCAGGTTCTGCGCGTGGCTCCCTGGATCCCGGCACAGTCCTTCTTTGAAGGAATTGAGTCGGACCTCCGCATGAACGCCGAAGCTCCACCGTCATATCTGTTTGGCAACATCCGGCGCGGGGGCTGGTGGTATTTCTTCATCGCCGCGGTCGCGCTTAAGACTCCAATAGCTTTTCTGATTCTGTCAGCCGTGGGTATGGTCGCCATTCTCGCTGCTCCGACACCGGTTCGAGATTGGCAACATCTTGTCCCGTTGCTGTGCGTCATTGCCATCCTCGTCGTCACCATGCCTGCAAGGATTAATTACGGAGTTCGGCATGTGCTCGTCGTCTACCCATTAATGGCAATTGTCGCCGGGCGCGGCGGCATGTACCTCTGGGAACGCCGGACCAACTTACGTCTGCTTGCCAGGATGGCCCTCTGTCTTTTGTTGGGATGGCAGATAATCTCCGCCGCCCGAGCTCACCCTGATTACATTTCATACTTCAATGAGGTGGGGACGAAAAGCAGTGCAGATTATCTGCTCTGGGGATGTGACTTGGACTGCGGACAGGATACCCACCGTCTGGTTGAAGTCCTGAAAAACCGCGGCATTGACGATATCACTCTATGCCTGTTCACTAGCGCCGACATCAAGTCCTTGGGACTCCCAAAAGTTAACCAATGTGTTCCGTACCAACGAAATACAGGCTGGTTTGCCGCCAGCATACGTTTGATCAAGACCGGTGACGCCTTCTGGGGAGGTAAGCATCCAGACGCCTATGCCTGGCTGTCCGGCTACACACCAGTGACCACTATAGGTAAAACGGTTCTGCTTTATTACATTCCTCGTAATACCCCGCCCGAAACTATTCCACAGGCGCGACCGAAATCTCCTACCAGTCTTAGTCAATAATCGTATAACTCTTTTTTTGCTTAAAGATGCAGAGATCGGCGGGGGAAGTGGGTGGCTCAACCTTAGATTTGCATTGAGCATCTTACGTGCAGCTAGAATCCGCAGGGGGCAGTATGCCCTGCGGGTTTAGCGTGTGCAAACCAAGGGGAATGGTAGGCGATTTGACCCGTGCTTGTGGAAAAGTTACACTTCGCGACGTATACAGAGGCTTTTGCCTTCAGACGATCTCCCCTTTTTAGGATTTTTTCGCATTGTTATCCAAGTCATTATGAAATTCATTCAGCCTGCTAAGTATCTGTACCTAATGATGTTAATGGCGGCCTTGGGGCTGCCGCTGATGGCACAGCCGAATGTACAGGGGCAGTGGACGACCATGTCCCGCACGATGCCAATTAATCCAATTCACGTCTCACTTCTCAAGAACGGCCAGGTGTTGGTAGTTGCTGGATCCGGCAACAATCCACCTAACAAGAACCTCCAGGCAGCCATTTGGAATCCGCAGACCGGAACCACAACCACACAAACCGTCAGTTGGGATATGTTCTGTAACGGCGCCGTAGTGCTACCCGACGGGAGAGTACTTATCAATGGAGGTACCCAGCAATACAATCCGTTTTTCGGGCTCCCCAATACTTCTGTGTTTGATCCCGTCAACAATACCTTTATCGACCTGCCCCCCACGCTGCATGGGCGCTGGTATCCCACCTTGATCACTTTAGGTGATGGCAGGGTCATGACGTTCTCTGGTCTGAATGAGACCGGAAGCACGAACAACACGGTTGAAATTTTCGCACCAACCTCCGGAACCTGGAGTCCGCAATATACGGCGAATTTCACGCCGCCTCTTTATCCCCGGCTGCACCTGCTGCCTAGCGGGAAAGTCTTTTATTCAGGTTCGACTCCAAGGTCGCGATATTTCTTTCCCTCCAGCCACTCCTGGTCGAGCGTTATTGCGACCACGAATTACGGCGGCACGCGCACGTACGGAAGCTCCGTATTGCTCCCACTCACACCAGCCAACAATTACAAGCCGGTGGTCATGCTCCTGGGCGGAGGTAATCCCGCCACCGCCACTACGGAGACCATTGATCTTTCCGCAACCACGCCGGTCTGGCAATGGGGACCCCCGATGTCACAGCCTCGCATCGAAATGAACGCTGTCATTCTTCCTAATGGCAAAGTTCTGGCGATAGGGGGTTCGGCCCAAGACGAAAACGCGAGCACGGCCAGTTACAACGCTGATCTTTACGATCCAGTCACGAATACTTTCTCGTCGGCCGGCGGCAATGCTTTTCCCCGGCTATATCACTCAGTCGCATTGCTTCTTCCCGATGCCACTATATGGCTCGCCGGCAGCAACCCTAAGCGCGGCACTTACGAGCCTCACATGGAGATTTATCAGCCTGCTTATCTGTTCAATCCGGATGGCAGCGTGGCCGTGCGGCCGACGATCACGAATGCTCCCACCACTATTGGATGGGCTGGAAGTTTTACGGTCCAGACCCCTGATGCCGCCACCATCAGTTCTGTAGTTCTAGTCAAGGCGGGGTCGACAACTCACGCCTTCGACATGGACCAGCGACTCGTGGGTTTGTCCTATGTGGTAGCAGACTCCGGCAACTTGACGGTGACGGGACCACCCAACTCCAACATCGCTCCGCCCGGGTACTACTTGCTGTTTCTTTTGAATTCCGCGGGCGTTCCCTCGGTCGCGAGTTTCGTGCAAGTCACCGCGGGTCCAGACTTCACGATCACGACCTCGCCCCCTCAGCAAGCCACTGTTCCCGGCGGCACCGCGACTTACACAGTGCAACTTGCGCCTTCAGCTGGATATAGTGGAACCGTAAACCTGTCCGCTATTAACCTTCCGACCGGAGCCACTGCTACTTTTAACCCGAATTCAATCTCCGGTCGGGGAACGTCCGCTCTAGCGGTGAACACGAATGGCCTAAATCCTCCCAATTTTCCGGCGACATTTCCCTTCACAGTCAGTGCAACTGACGGTGCCCTCACTCGCAGCGACACAGTCAAGTTGATCGTGAATTCGCCCGGTGACTTCTCGCTTGCGGCATCGCCTGGAAGTCTGACAATAACTCGGGGAGGCGCGAGCGGTCAGTCAACTATTACTCTTTCCCCATCTAACGGATTCGTAGGAGCTGTAAACTTCACCGTGACCGGCTCACCTGGTCCAAAAATCATCGCCACCGTCAGTCCCACCTCGCTGCCGGGTTCTGGCACTACGACGCTCACCGTGCTGGCACAAACCGGGTCAGTGACCGGCAACTTCAAGCTGACTATTACAGGCACAAGCGGAACGATTGTTCACAGTACCGCCCTGAATCTGACTGTTCAGTAACTCTAAACGGGAAGAATGATCCGAATCGCGTCTATCAATCTCAAGGTGTAAACCATTTCCTGTTGCGACGGCTCACCGCCACCGTATCCGTGGCGTAGCGCACGCCAATGAAGAAAAAGGATCGCACGTAGCTCGCTGAGTCCGAGCCCCTCCAGCGCCAACTTCTTACTTTCGAGAAAATCCATTCTTTGTTGGGAAGCCAACTCCCTGTAACGAACGGCTTCAACATTCGTGTATGCGTTGAAGCTGCCTGCGAATGCCGCGATCTCATCCCAAGAGGAAGTCGAGGTAGGAATATCGGATGCCTTGAGGTTTTGATTAGGGATTTCAACTCCTAAAGAGAGTCTTTTTTCAGTCAGGAACAGAATCCTGTTTTCCGGACCAATTCTACTTTGTCAGAGCGAAGCTCTCGAAGGACAGCTTACTACTGCCAACCAAATTGGGCCTCTCTCAGAGGCTAAGGCTTCCACTGGCCGATTTCAGTCAACAATTCGTCCAGTCCGGCTTTCTTGATAATCGCGCCCACGGCCGCATGATCAATGTGCGGCGCGATTGGATTCGGGTTCTGTGCAATCGCATAAGCCGTAACGGCAACTATGGCGGCACCAGCTTTGAAGTCTACTGGATCCACTTTATCGAAAGTGTCGCTGGATTTGTGATGGATCTCGCCATAATGCGCCATGTCCACCTTCAAATCGAGGGCCGGGATTCCCTGTAACATGAATGGGCCATGATCGGTATCGTAACTGACGTCCATCGAGAGGTCATCGCCGCTGAAGTCTTTTAGCAACGAATCGCTGATCGGCTGCATGGCATCACGCAGGTCCTTGCGGCCCTCTACTTTCCACCCCTTCGGATGACCGGCGCCATTATCCGTATTCAGCACGGCGACACATTTGTCGAGTTCCGCCAGATGTGCCTGGGTATATGCATAGGAGCCTAAAAGTCCCTGCTCTTCCCCGCCCCACAGGGCGAACCGAATCGAGCGTCGCGGTGGCTTTCCTAGCGCCGCCAGGGTGCGCGCAACCTCCATCACCATAATACTTCCCGTGCCATTGTCCTGCGCTCCTGTGCCAAAGTCCCAGGAATCGAGGTGTGCTCCAATCAGAATCCACTCGTCTGGGCGCTCGCTGCCACGCAATTCGGCAATCACGTTATTGACCTGTGTTGGTCCGGAAACTTTGTTTTCCACCTCGATTTGCACACTTACTGGTCCGGGCTCCAGCAACCGGCGAATCAGTCTCGTATCCTCCATTCCCACCTGCGCCATCGGCAAAACGCTCACTTTCGCTCCCCAACTGGAATCGTGCGCGTTCAGCACATTGTTTAATTCGCGATCGGGGAAAATTACGCCTAAAGCGCCGACATCCTTAAAAATCTGATATGCCGCATGCAATTTGGGCAATGCCTTGACGTAGCCCTCGGCAAAGATTTTCGGCGTGTCGAGCATGACGATCTTGCCTTTGATCTGATCGGATTGTGCCTTGAGTTTCGCCGTGTCAAGATCTGCGATCAGCACCACGTCGCCCCTGATGCCGCCCGGCGGCGTCGAGGGCGTCCACCCGAGGGACTCAACGTGCAAGGCGCGAGGCGTCGGCCCCAGGATTTCACCGCGCGCGCTGCCGCGCTGCCACCCGTTCGGAATCGTGAATGCTTCGAGGCGAACGCTCGTGATTCCGAAAGAACGGAACTTCGAAGCCACCCAATCCGCGGCACGCTGATGCGCAGGAGAGCCAGTCAGACGGCCGCCGACACCATCTGTGAGCTCACGTAAGGTCTTCATCGACGGGCCGTATAAATCAACGCAGCCAGACCAGTGGTCGTCTGCTGCAGGTCACCCGACTGCTGGCCTGAGAGGGTTACTCCGAAAGCCAAGAATGAGAGGCAATCCAAAAGCACGCTGAAGATTCATTTCACCATCCGGTACTTGAGATATTTGTGAAAGCTGCCACCCGGCATCAAGGGTTGGGGCGGGGCATTGTGCTACGAGCAGGCGCCTGAACGCAACCCAAAATGAAGGCAAGCCTCGGGCGTGCCGTCATCCCGTGCTAGACTCGATCTAGTTTTCACCGCTTCAACCATGCGGATCCTCACCCGCTACATTTTGCGCGAAGTGATATCGCATGCTGCGATTGGCGCAGCAATCTTCACCTTTGTCCTGTTCACTCGCGATCTGGAGCGCATTCTGGAACTGGTCGTCCGCAAGAGCGCCCCATTACCAAGCGTCGCTGAAATATTCTTTTTCACAGTGCCGGTCGCGCTGACCTACACAATTCCCATGGGTGTATTGGTCGGTATCCTCATCGGCCTCAGCCGGCTCGCCGCAGATAGCGAAATAACGGCCATGCGAGCCACCGGCATCGGGGTGTGGAGTTTCCTGCGAATCAATTTGATTTTCGTTCTGGCAGCCTGGCTATTGGCCCTGGTCAACAGTCTTTACGTGGCTCCGCGATCGCAGGCCGCCATGGCACATCTGCAAGACAAGCTAAAAACCTCCCAGGCGTCCTTCGAAATCCAACCACGGGTTTTCTATGAAGGACTTCCCAAGGCCGTGCTCTATGTGCAGGACGTAAGAAGCGCATCCGGAGCTGCAATGTGGAAAGGCGTCTTTCTGGCAGATATGAGCCTGCCCGCGGCGCCTCGCATTACTCTCGCGCAAGAAGGAATCCTGATCGGCGAAGGGCCCGACGCTTTGCATCTTCACCTCATCAACGGGTCGATACATGAGACCGATCCCAAATCGCCCGAGCATTACCAGATTTCAACTTTTCAGGACACCGATATTCCGATTCAACTTCCCAGCGCTGAGAGCAAACAAGAGCGCGAGCCTCCGACAATTGGCGAAATGGCCACCTGGGACCTGTTGCGTCAGGCGCCCCGGGTGGACCGGATCACGGCACGCTGGTACCAGATTGAGTTCTATCGCCGACTCGCGCTACCTACCGCCTGCATTGTTCTGGCGCTAGTCGGGATTCCCCTGGGTCTCTCCTCGAAAAAGGGCGGTAAATCGAGTGGGTTCGTGCTGACCATACTGCTGGTATTCGCGTATTACTCAGCCTCGCTCATCGGAGTGTCCCTGGCGCGTCAGGGGAAAGTTCCGCCCTCTCTCGGTGTGTGGCTGGCCAATCTGGTATTTCTCCTCGGCGGCTGTTTCCTGCTATGGCGAGCCGAGCGGCGCCCATTTGAGATCGCTCCGATTCGTGCGACGTGGGGACGGCTCATGCACGGGCTGCAAATGGGAGGAGAAATGCTCGCCAACTCCCGCAAGCACGATGATGCATTTGAGCGCGCGGCGACCCGCCGTCGAGTTTTCTTTGCCCGATTTCCCACCATTCTGGATGACTACATTCTGCGCGACTTCTGCGTTTATCTCGCGATGATTGTAAGCACGTTTCTCATGCTGCTCCTGGTGTTCACACTGTTTGAACTGCTGGGCGACATTATTCGCAATCAGGTTTCGCCGCTCGTCGTGGTGGCCTATCTGCTGAACGTTTCCCCCTATTTCTTTTACAATGTGGCGCCGCTGGCCATGCTGCTCGCGGTTCTCATCACCTTCGGCCTTATGCAGCGCTCCAACGAAATCACCGCCATCAAGGCGACGGGTATCAGTATTTACCGCATTATCATCCCGGTGCTGCTGGCGGCTGCGATTCTGGCGGGAGCGCTTTTCTTTTTCGACCAGCTCTACCTTCCCCATGCCAACAAACGCCAGGATGCACTGCGCAATCAGATCAAGGGCAAACCTCCACAAACTTACCTGCGACCCGACCGGAAGTGGATCTTCGGCCAACATTCTGACATTTACTACTACCAGTTCTTCGACTCCGACCGTGACCAGTTCGGCAGCATTTCGGTTTTTCAACTTGATCCGCGGACTTTCGAAATGACGCGGCGAATTTATGCCGAGCGGGCCCATTGGGCGGACCGTCTCCAACGTTGGGTGTATGAACAAGGCTGGCAACGCGAATTAAACGGGACTGCAATTCAGAACTATCGTCAGTTTGAGGTGGAGACTTTCCCGCAACTCAGCGAGCCGCCGACTTATTTCAAGAAAGAAGTAAAACAGTCATCGGAAATGAGTTACGACGAACTGCGGCGCTACATTCATGACTTGCAGCAAAGCGGGTTTGACGTGGTGCGACTCCGGGTTCAATTGCACGAGAAGTTCGCTTTCCCCTTGATCACACTGGTCATGGCGGTGCTGGCGATTCCCTTTTCACTCTCCGCAGGCAAGCGTGGCGCCATCGCCGGGGTTGCTGTCGCTGTAGGAATTGCCGTCGTGTACTCAGTTGTGTCTCGTCTGTTTGAGGCGATGGGAAATCTTAGCCAGTTACCGCCAGCTCTGGCGGCATGGTCTCCCGATCTAATTTTTGCATTTTTCGGCGGATACTTGATTCTCAAGGTGCCTACCTAACTTCATTTTCGACGTGTGGTCTCTCCACAGGCCTCTGAAAATCGATTGAAGGAAACCGTCCTCACCCGTCCGCTACACGGTCGATACCGAAAGAGTTACCGAGATTATTTCAGCGCAATCGCCGACGGTTGCGCCGCCGTCGAAACAGGCGCAAGTGGAGCCAGCACACCTGACTTCGCGGTGATTTTGAAGCCTGAGATCGAGTCAGATCCAATGTTTGCCACGTATAGGTAAAGTCCGCCGGGGTGAATTGCCACAAACACAGGTCGGGTGCCGGTAGATGGCGCTTGGGCAAGCGCCGTCAACTCGCCGTTGCTGGGATTGATGTGATATCCCGAAACCTGGTTCGAATTCATGTCTGCGACGTAAAGGAAATTTACCGAAGGATCGATAGCCGCGGAGACCGGACCCAGTCCTGCAGGGAACGGTGAACCACTGACCTCAACAGGAGTGCCGGCAATCGCACAGCTTGGGGAGACGGTTTCGCAAATCACAAATGCGCTGACGTCGTTCGACCCCTCATTGGCCACGTAGAGGATAGTAATCGGCACTGGATTCGTGGTGGGTGTGGTCGCGACCGCTAGTCCTGACGGCGCGGTACGAACGGGGAATGGAGATCCCAGTACTTGAGTGAGTGCGCCTGAGCTATCAATGGAGAAGACTGATATCGTTCCTTGCCCCTGGTTAGCAACGTAAAGGAAACTTCCCGAGGGGTCGACCGCCACTGAAGCAGGAGTTGCGCCCGATGTGGCTGACAGCGTCCCGGTGGGAAATGAGCCGACTAAGGTAACGCTTCCGCCTGAACCGACCGAAAATACCGACACATCGTTTGAACCCTGATTCGCTACAAAAAGAAAATGACCCGCATGATCTATCGCAAGCGCCACGGGAGTGGTTCCGGTTGCAGGATTTCCACTGACAGCCGTCAGCGTTCCATTAGGGTTGACCGAATACGCGGAGAGTGTATTCGATGCACTGTTAGTAACATATGCGAAGGCACCCGAGGGATCGAGAACAATGCTTGAAGGCACATTCTGGGTCTGAGCACTGGTGTTGATCTGCGACAACCCCCCGGTGCTGAGATTGATGCCATACGAAGTGACCGAAGAGGCTCCTTCACTCGTTACCAGCAGCACCCCCGCAGTCCTGGAGGGCGAAGTCCCACAGCTGATTAAGAAACTGCCCAATGCGATTAGAAATAATATGCCGGCAAATCCGCGAACCTTTATCGACATTTTCCTCCCTGTATTTCCTCATCGCGATTCGAGTGGGACAAGCTTCATCTGCGCGAACTGAGGGCCATCAACTGCGGCATCCAACACCCTCATTTGTGTATCAGGAATGCCCGCGAAGCGCAAACTTCGCAATGCTTGTAAACAGTTGGAATCACTTGGAAATCATCGGAGTTGCCCGTGGCCATAGGGATTTTCCGGAAGCTCTCCAGGTGTACTGATTCAGTGCTGTTTACTCCTCAGCGGCAGCACCGATTCGGTCTCCGACAGGTCGCTCGGCGCGCGGAGTAAGAGGCAAGCGAATTTCCACGATTAGTCCCCCTTCGGGGCGATTTGCCGCCTTTACCGTTCCCCCGTGGGCGCGCACCGTGCGTTCAGTAATGGCCAGCCCCAATCCGACGCCACCGGTCTGGCGGTTGCGAGCGTCATCAAGACGGTAAAAGGGACGAAATAGTTGGTGCAAAGCTTCCGCCGGGACTCCGGGTCCGGAATCCGCCACCCGCAGCACAGCTTCTGCAGGCAATGCGTCGTCGGATTTCTGCAATTCGACTTTCACCTGCGTGCCCTCCCGCGTGTAGCGCGTAGCGTTCCGCACGACGTTCTCAATCGCGCTGTGCAACAGCGCGGGTTGCCCCAACACAATGCAATCATCGGCGACAACACAACTTACGCGGCAGTTGCGGTTTTGGGCCTCGAAGTCTGCGTCCTTACAAATTTCACGCACCAGCTCTCCGAGATCAATAGCGGATCGTTGCACAGTCTCTGCGCCGCCCTCCAACCGGGCGATCGTGAGCAGCCGTCCGATCAGCTCATTCAAGCGCTCAGCTTCCAGCTCGATCCGTTCTAAAGCGGTTTGGGCGTCGGGCCCGGTGCGCTGTCGGGCCAACCCCAGCGCGACATTTAGCCTGGCGAGAGGCGAACGTAACTCATGGGAGACGTCATTGAGGAACCGGTTCTGCGCGTTGACCAGATCTTCCAG
>Ga0209160_1002740_pt1 | contig 14585 bp, 4 predicted proteins | sample GraSoiAngelo_153_FD_186167 | JGI IMG/M metagenome (GOLD analysis project Ga0209160, IMG submission 186167) | Grasslands soil microbial communities from the Angelo Coastal Reserve, California, USA - 14_1009_12_40cm (SPAdes) (version 2) | ecosystem: Environmental > Terrestrial > Soil > Grasslands ...
GATCAATCCGACCGCATCACTGAGCTCTTCATATTCGCGGCCGTTGAAGATAACTCCTGTCATGAACCGCGCCCGTGTTGTGAGCCGCGACAAAAGCGGTTGCCATGCCGTGAGTACAACTACAGCAACCGAAGTATTGGAACCGGCCGCAGTCTGCTCTATGTTCGACAGAGTTGGAGCTTCCAGGATGTGGGTCAGCGATTGCATGCCGCTCATTACTTCTGATTTGCGCTCAAAGGGGAGGTTCAACGGTTCCGTGGCTTTCCTCATGCGCTCGCTCCAGAATGCCTTGCCATCCCGCGCGGCGGTGTCACCTCCTTCCAGCAACTCGCTTTGCCATTGGGAAAACTGCACATAGCGAAGCGGCTCACTCTCGGCGGGATTAGGATGACCGGCGTAGCGACGAAGGATTTCGATTCCCAACTTCCGTAAGCTGTAACTGTCCGCGCAGAGCGGTGAGAACGTCAGCGCAAGGATGTGAGTCTCCGTGTCAAGTTTGGCGAGCAGAGCGCGGACCAGTGGTCCACGTTCAAAATCGAATTCCTTGGTCGCCTCGGCTTCTAACAGTTCCTGAGCTACCTGGTCGTAATTCGTCGAGCTTAGTTCGCGCATCTCCCATGCAGCATCACATCGATCTAGAATCACCTGAAATGGGATCTTCATTCCAGCCTTACGTCGAAAAACTGTGCGCAGAATTTCGTAGTGAGAGGCGGTCTCATTAATCACTGACCTTAATCGCTCTGCTTCAACCAAGCCCTTCAACAAAAACGCGATCTGCGAACGGGAATCCTTCGCCGCGCCCTGCTGTGCAAGCCACAGGTTCTTCTGCTGGGGAGAAAGGAAGTATCCCCCATTTACGAGTGTCTCCGTCATTTACTCTCCGTGTGCTTTAGTTTCAGCGAAGCTGACCACCTTGGGTTCAGCAGTCATCAATTTCTTGATGTGTGACTGCTTGCGCTCCTTTTTATCGGCAGACTGCTTTTCTTTCTCTTCCGGGCTGAACATTTCAAACGTGTCGAGACGCGATTCCGGCCGGGCGACCACACTGCGCAACAGGTTTTCGTAATGCCGCGACATTGATGAGATAGTGGCGGGACCGAATAGATCAGCACTATAGACCCAGTGAAAATTCATCTCTTTGTCATTTTCACTGGCGAACACCGCCACGTCGAACTTTGACTGGGTAATCGGCATCTCGAACCGGCTCAACTTCAGACCACAAAACTCCTTGGTTGCCCGCGGCGTGTTCTGCATCACAAAAAGAACTTGCGTCAGCGGATTTTGACTCAGATTCCGCTCCGGACGTAACTCCTCGACTAGTTTGTCAAACGGCATGTCCTGATGGGCATAGCAGGCTAGCGTGGTCTCCCGCAGGCGTCCCAACAAGGCGCCAAAAGTAGGATTACCGGAGAGATTGCATCGAAGCGGCAGCAGGTTGATAAAAAACCCGATCAACCGTTCCGTTTCGAGGTTAGGACGGTTCGCCACATCGGTGCCGATCACGATGTCCTCTTGCCCGGAATAGCGCGCCAAGAGCATCTGAAAGACAGCAAATAACGTCATGAACAGTGTCACGCCCTGTCGCTGGGTCAACAGCTTGAGCCCTTCCACCAGGCTCTTGGGGAGCGCTGCCGTATGATGACCGCCTCGAAACGTTCGCATCGGCGGGCGAGGACGGTCTGTGGGTAACTTCAGCAGTGGCGGAGCACCCGCCAGCTGGTTGCGCCAGAAGGCGAGCTGCGTTTCAAGGGTCTTGCCCTGCAGCCATTGTCGCTGCCAGTGCGCGTAATCGGCATACTGGATCGTCAACTCGGGTAAAGTAGCAGAGGTACCTCTGGAAAATGCCTCGTAAAAGGCGCTGAACTCTTGCTGAAACACTGCCGCCGACCATGCATCACTCACGATGTGGTGCATGGTCAAAAGCAGAACGTGATCTTCCGCCGCTAGGCGCAAAAGCTTCGCCCTAAGCAGCGGCACGTGGGTAAGGTTAAAAGGCCGGACGGCTTCTTCCGCCGCAAGACGCCGCGCCTCCGCTTCGCGCTCCGGTTCCGGAATCAAACTGAGGTCCGCGATCTCGACTGGTAAATTCACCGACTCTTCGATTAGCTGAACCGGTTGGCCGTCCACCGTGTGGAACCTGGTACGAAGCGATTCGTGCCGGACGACGATCTGGTTCAAACTCTTCTGCAAAGCGTCGGGATTTAACGGGCCTGCTATTCTGATCGGGCGCGGGACATTGTAGAGCGGATTGTTCGGCTCCATCTGATCCAGAATCCACAATCGCTGCTGCGCAAACGATAACGGCAGCGCCTGTTCTCGTGACACCCGTGTAATGGCGGGGACTGACAGACTCTCTGGCGCTCGCCGGGTATCGTCAATATGCTTCGAAAGTTTGGCCACCGTTGAACATTCGAACAAGGCCCGCAGCGGCAATTCCACATTAAGGGTGCGCCGGAGGCGCGAGACCACCTGGGTGGCAAGCAAAGAGTGGCCGCCCATCTGAAAGAAGTCGTCCAGACATCCAATCTGCTGCACCCGGAGTACTTCAGCCCAGATCATTGCGACAATCTGTTCGGTTGGCGTGCTCGGAGCGACATATGTTTTCTGCTGCCCGGCAGATTCCTCCGGCTTCGGCAGCGCCATACGATCCACCTTGCCGTTTGACGTCAGCGGTAGTTTTTCCAGCACTACCACTGCCGATGGCAACATGAATTCGGGCAATTGTTCCTTCAGGCATGCCAGCAACGTCTCCGAGTCGGTCGGATTTCGTCGATCGAGAACAACGTAGGCCACTATGCGCTTTTCAAGAGTATCTTTGTCGTCGCGTCCAAGAACCACTGCTTGCTTCACTCCCCATTGCCGGAGTAGCGCCGCTTCGATTTCTCCCAGTTCGATGCGGAACCCGCGCACCTTCACCTGATCGTCGACGCGCCCCAGAAACTCTACATTCCCGTCTTCCAGATAGCGAGCCACATCCCCGGTGCGATACATGCGCGCCTCCGCCGTCGTCGCGAAGGGATCTACCAAGAAACGCTCTTCTGTTCGCTCTGGCTGTCCCAGATAGCCTGCCGTCACTCCCGCGCCGGCAATGTATAACTCCCCCGCAACTCCCGCCGGAACGGGCTGAAGTTGCGCATCGAGAACATACACGCGAGTGTTCGCAATCGGCCGCCCAATCGGCACAGTCGTGGATTGTTCCGGACTCAAGGACGGCGAATCCATAAAGGACAGCGTTAGCGAGCCCACGGTCGTTTCCGTAGGGCCATAATGATTAATGAGTTCACATTCAGCCGACGAACTGCGTATCTGCTCGACAAGGGACCAGGGCAGCGCTTCACCGCCACAAATGAGATAACGCCTGGGAAGGATGCGGGCGCCCTCTTCCGAATTCAGCAAGGCTTTTAAGTGCGAAGGCACAATCTTCAACACGTCGATCTGGTAATCGTGCTGGTATTGCGCCATTCTCTGGCTGTCGGTCGAAGTCTCGTACGAGATCAAGTGAAGGCATCCGCCACTGATGAGGGCGGGGTAAATACACGTGTTTCCCAAGTCCGCAGCGATTGTGGATACGCTTGCGAATTTCAGACCCTGGCCATGTGCATGTAGCCGCAGACGATTACAAATGAACTCGCTGTAGTTAACCAGATTACGATGACGAACCGCGACACCCTTTGGAATTCCCGTCGAGCCGGAGGTATAGATTACGTAAACCAGGTTTTCCGAGTTGGCCACTGAGACCGGGTTTTCCTCGGGTTCGTTCCGGGTGAGAGCGTAGTCCCGATCCACGCAGAAGATCTCGCCAGGAAAGTCCTGCGGGATTTGCGGAAGAAGTTTTTCTTCCGTGATGAGTACCTTTACGCCTACGAGCTGTTTAGCCAGATGCGGCTTAGGTGTACCAGGATTGAATCCAACGTACGCCCCTCCCGCTTTTAGGATGCCGAGCAATCCAACCATCAATTCCGTCGAGCGGCCCAGGAACAGTCCGGCTAGAACATCGGGACGGATGCCAGCCTTGCGTAGATAATGCGCGAGTCGATTTGCCTTACGGTTTAGTTCTCCGTATGTGAGATGTTGCCCGTTAGAAACCAGGGCCGCACGGTCAGGATGCTTTGCAACCTGCTCTTCAAAAAGAGAGTGGATAGTGGAGCCATTGGAATATTCCGCATCGGTCTGGTTCCAGCCGAACAGGATTCTCTTCCGGTCTTCGTCACTTAGGATTGGGAGCAGTTCCGTCTTTTGCTGCCAATCTGTGAGCGCGGCAGTGAGCAGGACTTGGAACCTCTTAGCGAATCGCTGGGCTGATGCGCGCTCGAAATAACCCCTGTCATAATACAGTTCAAGCTGCCAGGCTCCATTTTCTCTCCAGCAAGTAAGCTTGACCTTGTAGGAATCGGTGGGGGCCCACGCTCGCAACAGCGAAACTTTCGTCGAACTGCTAGGGTCCGTCCCACGCCAATCGTCATACTCTAACAACACAGGAGCTTCCTCAGACGTGTTGGTACTTGGCAGGTAGAATCCCTGATATCCCGCCGCTTGTTCACGGGCAAGGCGCATCTGCTCTACGATTTCGTCAAAGCGAAAACTGCCATCAAAACGCGCCGTGACAGGAAGGTTGCGAGAGAACAGCCCAATGGAACCTTGCATTTGCTCGTGTTCGCGCCCGGCAAATGATGCATACACGGTAGGACGCGCGTTGCCGGAGAGTCGCCACAGCAAGGTTTGCCAGGCCGCCAGTATGACATCTTCGGGGCTGGCGTTCAGCTTGGCAGCTAACACATCCACATTACGAGCAAGGCCCTCGGCAGCTTCAACCGGAACAAACTCAGCCCCCCATCGGTCTTTGGTTCTAGTTTTGTGTTCCTGAGGCAAGGTAAGCGCCACAGGTTGCTGTGACCTCCAGAACGCTTTCGCCCTGCGAGCGAGTTCAGTTGAAGACTCAAGCAGTGAATGTTGCCACTCCGCCATGTCAACGTACTGTACGATTTCAACATCCTGCTCGCGTCCGTCGAGAAACTCGGCGATATTTGCAGCCAGAACCCTCAATGACGTACGATCCGCGCATAAGGACGGCAAGCTGAGAAGGAGGGTGTGACTGTCGTTGCTCAGCTCAATCCAATGTGCTCCCACGGACGGGCTCAGATCGCATTCTGCGATTTTCGTGACCTCCTCAGCGATGCAGCGCTCAATTTCCTGTTTCTGCTGGTCGCAAGCAAGAGTTGTTAGGTCAGTAATTTGCCATTCTGGTTGGTAGTCTTCAAAAATCACCTGAAAAGGGATCTTCATCCCGGGTCTACGAACGAAGGCTGTCCGGAGGACTTCGTGTCGCTTGATAGTCTTTTGCACTGCATCTTTAACCTTCGCTAGCGCAACTACTGGTCCTTCAATACGAATTGCGCAAACCGACCGCGGACACCCATTCTCGTTGCCGATTTGCACAGACCAAAGGTGTTCCTGCAAAGGCGAAAGGCGAAACCCGGAAGTGGTGAGTTGCTCGGCTGTCGTCTGCTCGTTTGTGCTCATTGATTGAATCGTATTTCCCACTCAAATGCGGTCATAAATTGCCAGTATTACCGCACTTAGCAGGAATCTCCGAGACTCTACTAAGCATTTCTTGAACCATTCCGATTTTCCGAAGTTCCCCATTTCTCTTGACTCCGAAACCAATGTTGCCAAATGTGCAATATTTTGCACATCTTTGACTCTTTTTTACTTTGGTGCGGGAGAAAGCTCTTGGGGGATAGTTGTCGAACCGATCATCGGGTCAAGCCAAGGTAATGGGCTTTCTTTTTACCGGTTTAAAGCTAGTGCTGAGCTGATGCTGCCTTCTGAGGGCTTCCTGTTCAACCCGCTCGGCGTCTGTCTGATACTGCAATGCCCCGATCCGGGCATCCGGTCGAAGGGTTGCGTCCGTCAGAAGAGTAGCGTAATTTTCTGCCATTCGGCGCGCCGTCTCGCGATCAAATAGATCGGTACTGTAAAGCCATTCGATTGCGAGGCCTTCGTCGAGCTCCCGCGCGTACACGACCACGTCGAATTTTGACCGTGCTAGATCGAATTCAAACGGTCTTGCCTGCAATCCTTTTAGTTTGAGATTCGTGGATGGTGTATTCAGCATGACGAACAATACTTGCACGAGCGGATTGTGGCTGAGGGTGCGGTCGGGGCTTAATTCCTCAACCAGTTTCTCGAACGGCATATCCTGGTGAGAGTAAGCACCCAGCGTCACCTCGCGTACTCGCCCAAGCACCTCCCGAAAGGTAGGATTCCCGGAAAAATTAGTGCATATAGGGAGCAAATTCACAAAAAATCCGATTAGCTTCTCGAGTTCTACCGACGTGCGATTGGCAAGATCGGTTCCAACAATGATTTGCTCTTGCTCGCTATAGCGAAAGAGCAAAGCTTGAAAAGCTGCCAACAGGTACATAAACAGTGTTACGCCCTCGGCCTGACTCACCCTCTTTATTTCACTCACGAGAGTGCGCGGTATTCTCGATTGATACATTGCACCTTGAAAACTCTGAACTGGTGGCCGCGGTCGATCCGACGGAAGTTGCAACACCGGCGGCGCATCCCGAAGCTGTTTTCTCCAGTAGTCCACATGGTTGGCTAGGGTCTTATCCCTCAACCAACTCCTCTGCCACACTACATAATCGGCGTACTGGATCGGTAACTCGGATAGGGGCGAAGACTTTTCCTCAATTAAGGCCTCATACAGCACCGCCAACTCTGAAACGAACACACTGCGCGACCAGGCATCACTGATGATGTGATGCATGTTGATTATCAGAACGTATTCTTCGGCCTCGAATTGCAGCAATTTTGCTCTGATCAGTGGAGCCCGCTCAAGGTCAAAGGGCATGAGGGATTCGCGTTGAGCATGTCGTTGCCCCTCGGCCACGCGTTCTTTCTTCTCGATGTGTCTAAGATCGACTACGGGCAAGGGAAGGGAGACTTGGGGTTCGACCACCTGAATTACCTCTCCCTCCTGCTCGACAAAAGCGGTCCGCAACGTCTCATGCCTGCGCACAACGGTACTTAAGCTCTGCGTGAGAGCATTCACATTCAGCCGTCCCGTCAGTCGAGTCGCGAATGGAAGATTGTAAAAGCTGTTCGCTGGGTCCATCTTGCTCATGAACCACAAGCGCTGCTGTGCGAATGAAAGTTGCAAGGGGCCAACCCGGGGCACAGCTTTTAAAGGTGGGAAAACGAGATTTGTGGACTGTCTTTGCAGCGTTTCAAGTTCTTTCGCCAAATCAGCTAAAACTGGATGCTCGAACAGAGTTCGAATGGGCATCTCCACCTGAAACGCCTGCCGAATTCGCAACACTACTCGCGTAGCCAGCAACGAGTGCCCGCCCAGCTCGAAGAAGTTGTCGGCCATCCCCACGTCCATTTTCAACAGTTTTGCCCAGATACAGGCTATCCCTTCCTCCACCGCAGTGCGCGCAGCCACATATTCCCGCTCCAACTCCCGGTGCGTATACTCCGGCGCAGGCAGATGCTTGCGATCTACCTTGCCGTTCGGAGAGAGGGGCAGTTGCCCCAATTCCATCCAGGCGACCGGCACCATGTATTCTGGCACCCGCTTCTTCACCCATGACCGCAGTTTCGCGGAATTCATACCATGACCAGGCACAGGCACCACGTAGGCCACCAGGCGTTTGTCGCCGGGCACGTCTTCGCGCACAACAACCACACACTCGTGAACCGCCGTATGCTGATTCAAAACTGTTTCGATCTCGCCCAGTTCGATCCGGTAGCCCCGCACTTTCACCTGATGGTCTGCCCGTCCCTGAAACTCGATGCGTCCGTCCGCAAGAAACCGTCCCACGTCCCCCGTCTTGTAGAGTTTCGCGTTTGGTTTATTCGAGAACGGATCAGCGATGAATTTCTCCGGATCAAGTATCCACGTGTAACTCCATCACCACCGATCTGGATCTCACCCGACACTCCAATCGGAGTTGGGTTCCCATGCTTATCCCGGATGTAGACACGCGTATTGCCGAGCGGTCTTCCAATTACAATTGGCTCGTCTTTTGACTTAAAGCAGTGATAGGCCGACCATACCGTGGTCTCAGTTGGTCCATAAAAGTTGTAAAGCGAATCAGTGCACCCCATCAGTTTGGTAAATAAGGATGCGGGCAGAGCCTCCGCCCCGACGGCCAGTTTCAGTCCCTTGCCCGTGAACCCTGACTCGAGCAATACGTTCCACGTCGTCGGAGTTGCGTGCACAATGGTGGCCTTATACTTCGCCAGAAATTCCGCGAGTTCCTCCCCGTTTGCTGCCAAATGGTCTTCGCCGATGGCCACCGTCCCACCGGAGACGAGGGCCAGAAAGAGTTCCGGAATCGACATGTCAAAAGCGAAGCTCGCCAGCGCCGGAAATACGTCTTGCTCTCCCATCTCTAGCTCGTTTGCCATCCACGTCATCAGGTTGACCACTGCCCGGTGTGGGACCATGACGCCCTTGGGACGTCCTGTTGATCCTGAGGTGAAGATCACATAGATCAGATCTTCGGGTGTTGCCCCGCTCACAGTATTGGTCGTGCTTTCTGCGGCAATGCTGGCGCAATCCCGGTCGAGACACACGAGTGCACCCCTATACTCCGGAATGTGTGCCGACAATTTTCCCTCTGTCACCATCATCGTCAATTGCGCATCCTCGAGCGTCAGCCTTAACCGCTCTGCCGGATAGGCCGGATCAAGTGGCACATATGCCGCGCCTGACTTTTGAATTCCCAGCAACCCCACCATCATCGCCAGTGAACGCTCTACACATAAGCCGACGCGTTGACCTGGACCAATCCCCTGCCGTTTTAAATAATGGCCGAGCTGGTTCGCCCGGGCATTCAGTTCAGCATAGGTCAGCGAGTTATCTCCGAATATCAACGCCACGGCATTTCCGCGACGGGTAACCTGCTCCTCAAATAGCTCATGCAGACACTTATCGCCTGGATACTCCCACGGCGTCTCATTCCACTCTTCGACTAGTTGACGACGTTCTGCCGCGGTAAGTAAGGGAACATCGCCAACCGTAAGATCCGGCTTTTCCGCCACAGCGACAGCCATGGTGCGCAAATGCTCTAACATGCGCTGAATCGTCGCTGAGCTGAACTGCTGCGCGTCGTAGCAAATTCGCAGTTCCAGCTCTTCACCTCCGTAACCCATCAAGGTCAGTGCATAGTTCGTATCCGCTGAGATTAAGGTAGCGGTGCGATCCCGCCAGCCGCCTCCATTCGCCCGTAAACCGTCATCAAACGCGCCGTTCTCAAATACGACAAAGGTCTCAAACAGCGAGGCTCCGCGCGAAATCTCGCTCGACTGCTGAATCAAAGTCAGTGGAGCGTGATCATAATCGCGGTAGGACAGCCATTCCGCGCGCAACTCTCTTAACCAGGCGATGAGGGGCGCCTCAGAACATACCCTCACTCGAACTGGCACGGTGACGATGAGTGGGCCTACCATGGACTCTGCGCCAGCAAAGGCACGACGTGTGGTCTTGGTCGCGCCAAAAACAATATCGTCTTCGCCACTGTAGCGGCTTAGGAGGATCGCCCACATGCCTTGAACTAACGTATTCAGGGATAGCCCTTCCCTCTTCATCAACTCTTTCAATTTCGCGCTCAACTCGGGGGATAAATAGATGCTCTGCTCGGTCCGTCCTGCGAACTGACCGGTGATGAGCCTGCTTGTGGTTTGGTCCTTTAATATTGGGGTTGGGTTGGCGAACCCCTTCAGCTTCTCGCTCCAAAACTGCGATGCTTGCGAGGAATCGAGGTGCCGAGTCCAATTGACATAATCGCTGAACGCGCGCCGAACAGGCAATTCCACAGTACGCCCCTGCATCTGCGCCTCATAGCAACCAAAGACGTCCTTCAGGACGAGCGTACACGCCCGGCCATCCACCACAATGTGATGAACCGTCCACACCATCCGGTGATCCTTTTCACTGCGGCGAAACACGACCACACGCATAAGTGGCGCGCTGGAAATATCAAGTCCGCGACCCCGGTCCGCCCGCTCGTACCTTTCAATTGCGTCTTGTTGTCCCTCAGGTATAAGTCCGGATAGATCCTGCGCAGTCAAGTGAAACTCGACGTCGTCTCTAACTTCCTGCACAGGGTCGTTGCGGCCCTCATAGAGAATCCTGGTTCGGAGCGCCCGATTATGCCGAATGACGCGGTGCCATGCGTCCTCCAGCACCGACAAATCTAAAGAATGCCGCATTTCCACGCACACATGTAACAGATCCACACCCGGCCGGCCGGTGTAGATGCGTTGGAACAACATGCCTTCTTGTAAAGTTGTGAGCGGATACTCCTCAATCGCGGAATGACTATCCATCGTAGTCGTCATTGCTAAACTGTTACTACTCTGACCGTTCTTGAGCGAGAGTACCGGGGTCCGAAAACAGCTCGCGATTTTCGTCTCTGTATTTTACGACGATCGCGGATTCCGCTTCATGGCTCGATCAAAACCACGGTCACCCCAGTAACGGTTCTGACACAATAGCAGCGCCGAACAGCCTCAGCTTCTTCAAATGACACAGAGAGCTAGTGAATAATAGCCGTAGTGATTTTCCGCGCCGAAGTGGGGGGATGCGAAGGCGCGATCGCCCTTGCCTGGAAGGGAATTCTCTCCGAACTCAGCGGACACTCCCTAATGGCCGGACAGATTATATCTCGTATACGGGGAATTTTCGTGCCGAGTTCGCCAGATTCAGGGAACCTCACGATTTGCACGCGAGAGTAGATGTCGGCGCAAAACCCAGCAGTTTTGCTGGCGGGGCGACTTATCCCGTCGAAATTCCCGGACGACCGTGATTACCAGGGAAAAACGCCAACATTACTAACTTTCCGTGTGCATCCTTACAATGTAGCGTTATATAATTAATCCTTTATTGTCCTCCCCGCGCGGTACCCTGCTCCGGTCATTTGCTAACTTAAAGCTGCAACTATTTGCAGATGACCAGTTCATGGCTCCGCAAATTAAGCAGCTAGTTGTAAGTAAAAGAAAAGGAACCGATTGTAAGCGACTGCCGGGCAGAATGGACCTTATCTTGTGAACGTCTTGGCAAACGAAATGCATACTCTGCCCTCGGAGATGTCTGACCCCACTCAAACCCGCCACTCCGCTGAACCGTTCGTAGCGGCACAAGAACACGGGTTACCGGTCGAGTGGAATAGTACTGCGACGGACTACCCGCACGATTTCTGCGTCCACCATCTGCTTGAGGCTCAAGTGCAACGAACCCCGACCGCAACAGCGGTGGAATTCGAGGGAAGGTCACTTAGCTACGCCGAATTGGATGCGCGAGCCAATCAATTGGGCAACCTACTGCGCAAGCGCGGGGTGGAACGTGAAGTTTTGGTGGGCGTGTGCATCGAGCGGTCGCTGGAGATGGTCGTTGCTCTGCTCGGAATTTTGAAAGCCGGCGGAGCCTATGTCCCACTTGATCCCGCGTATCCCAGCGAACGAATTAAATACGTGCTCGAAGACGCGCATGTCAAGGTTCTGGTCACTCAGCAATCCATCTTGAAATCGCTCCCGGTGACCGCTGCAGAAATAATCTGCCTTGATCCTGAGTCGAAAGAACTCGCGGACGAGAAGAGGGAAAGTGCAGCCGCAGAAGTGTGTCCAGCAGATCTGGCATATGTTATCTACACCTCGGGATCGACGGGCAAACCCAAGGGCGTGCAAGTAGAACATCGCAGCGTAGTGAACTTCCTTTGCTCGATGCGAAAAGAACCGGGAATCGCACCGTCGGATGCGCTAGTCGCCGTCACCACTATCTGTTTCGACATAGCGGGGCTGGAGATGTATCTGCCCTTGCTGGCCGGAGCCCGCCTGGTCATCGCTAGCCGTGACGTCGCCGCTGACGGTCGCCGTCTCATGCAATTGCTCAACGACTCCCAAGCTACTGTGATGCAGGCGACGCCAGCAACCTGGCGTCTGCTGCTGGAAGCGGGATGGCAAGGGAGTGGGAAGCTGAAGGTGCTGGTGGGCGGCGAGGCGCTCTCACCTGAATTGGCGCGCGAGCTGGCTTTCCGCTGCGCGTCGGTTTGGAATATGTACGGACCCACCGAAACCACCATATGGTCGGCATTGTATCGTGTCACGGGACGTGACGAGCGCAGTGTTCCGATTGGCAGACCAATAGCAAATACGACGTTGTACGTCCTCGACCAAAACCTTCAGCCGTTGCCGTCAGGTGGGGAAGGCGAACTTTATATTGGCGGCGAAGGTTTGGCGCGTGGGTACTTCGAACGATCGCAACTGACCGCGGAAAGATTTGTTGCGGATCCTTTTAGTCCGCGGCCGCGAGCCCGCATGTACCGCACGGGAGACCTCGCACGTTTTCGCAGTGATGGAAACGTTGAATTCCTCGGCCGTCTGGATCATCAAGTCAAGCTTCGTGGATTCCGGATTGAATTGGGAGAGATCGAGGCCGTTCTCGAACAGCACCCTGCCGTGCACCATGCGGTGGTCATTGCCAGAGAGGATGCCTCGAGCGAGAAGCACCTGGTCGCATATCTCGTGCCTGAGCCTTCGATTGCCGTCTCCACCGGCGATTTGCGCGCGCACGTTCAAAAGCAATTGCCCGATTACATGGTTCCGTCCGCTTTCGTGCAGTTGGCAAGCCTGCCGCTGACCCCCAATGGCAAGGTGGATCGCAAAGCATTGCCCGCACCAAGGTTGCAGGATTTGGATTCCGCCGGTGAGTATGTGGCACCGCGTAATCAGGTGGAAAAGAAATTGGCTCTTCTTTGGGAGCAGGTTCTGGGCGTGCGGCCCATCGGGGTGACTACAAGTTTCTTTGATCTCGGGGGACGGTCGTTGCTCGCGGCGCGTCTCTTCATGAAAATCTCGCGCGTGTTTGGCCAGGATTTGCCACTGGCGACGCTGTTTCGCGCTCCCACAATCGAGCAACTCGCGAAAGAGTTGACCCCCACGTTGCCTTCGAGCGCCTACTCGAGTTTAGTTTCCATACAAGCCGGTGGTTCCAAGCCGCCCTTTTTCTGCGTACACGGTGGTGCCGGAAGTACGCTGTTCCTTCACGGCCTGGCCAGAGAACTCGGACTTGACCAGCCGTTTTACAGCCTTGAGGCGGAAGGCCTGGACGGGAATCGGGTCCAGCGTCCGAGCGTTGAGCAGATGGCTGCGCATTACCTATCTGAGATTCGTAAGGTTCAACCTCAGGGCCGACTACACATCGGGGGATATTGTTTCGGAGGGCTAGTGGCATTTGAGATGGCGCAACAGCTACATCGAAGCGGGGAGCAGGCGCCCGTTTTAGCGTTGTTCAGCGCCGCCCTTCGCTTCAACCGTCTGAAGCCCAAGCCCGCACCGATATCGACTAAGGCGGGGCGCTCAAGCGGAATGAAAACGCGCCTTCTGGGGCTGATCCGATCGCCGCGACGAGCGTTGCGCTGGAGAATCCGCCAGGCGGCCCAAGCTACCGTTTACAAAACCCGCGTGACAACTTATCGCGTGCTCCTCGACCTTGGGCTCAAGGTACCTCAAGGGCTGCGCACCCTGTACGTAGTGAGAATAACCCAAGCGGCAGAGCGGAATTATCTACCCCAGCGCTATCCTGGGCGGCTCATTTTGTTTCGTGGCCGGGGACTTTCTGAGTATGAGAACGATCCAAACATCGGCTGGGACGGGCTTGCCGAGCACATCGAAAATCATGAAATCGGAGATATCGGCCAGCATACTCGTCGCGACATCATGAATCAGCCTTTGGTCAAGCTGCTGGCAAAAGAATTAACCGTGTACCTGGACGGGGTTCAAGCCGGAAAAGGTCAGGTTTCAGGTTACGAAGAGTCTCTAGTTGAAGTGCGACCGATTTGGAACGTGTGATGGCAGCCACGCGGGTGACGAACCCGCCTGGCTAAACAAGGAGAACTGCTGTGGAAAACGTGACTACTTCGTCTAAGAAGAGTCTGGGAATGATTCGACGCAAGGCCGTCGATCTGGCCAACTTCAGTCCGGTGCGCGAGAGCCAGTCTCGCGAGGACCAACCCCTGCCGCTCATTATGGAACCCGCGTCCGATTTGGTGGACCTGGCCGACTGGGCGCGCAGTAATCGCCAATACATCGAACAGAAACTCCATCAACACGGCGCCATTCTGTTTCGTGGATTCGGCCTCGAAAACGCTTCCGACTTCGAACGGGTAGCTGCGTCCATCTGTAACGAACTCTACTCCGAATACGGCGATTTGCCGCGTGAGGGCGTTGCGGGCAAGGTGTATACCTCGACCCCGTATCCCCAAGACAAGTCCATCCTGTATCACAATGAGAGCTCACACATGAGCCAGTGGCCCAGCAAGATCAATTTCTTCTGCGTGACCGTGGCCAAGGAAGGTGGCGCAACTCCGATTGTCGATTGCCGCAAGGTGTACCGCGATTTGGATCCGGCAATCCGTGACAAGTTTGAGACTAAGGGATTAATGTATGTGCGCAATTTCTCCGAAGGTCTCGACGTGAGCTGGCAACGTTTTTTTGGCACTGAAGACAAAGCAATCGTCGAGGATTCTTGCCACAAGGCAGGCATGACCTGCGAATGGACCAAGAATGACGGC
>Ga0209160_1002743_pt1 | contig 14583 bp, 9 predicted proteins | sample GraSoiAngelo_153_FD_186167 | JGI IMG/M metagenome (GOLD analysis project Ga0209160, IMG submission 186167) | Grasslands soil microbial communities from the Angelo Coastal Reserve, California, USA - 14_1009_12_40cm (SPAdes) (version 2) | ecosystem: Environmental > Terrestrial > Soil > Grasslands ...
GCTGGTTCTTCAGCAATGACTACATCGATCTCGCGCTGGGCGGCGTCGACAAGACGGGTGATGGCTACTCGGCGCGGATAAACAACGTTGGTGGAATGCCCGTGCCTTTTGACCTGGATGCGCACTTCACCGACGGCACCAGTCAGCGGATTCACCAGACAGCAGCGATCTGGGCGACGAATCCGCATAGCGCACGAGTCCCCTTGACGACCCGCAAATCACTGCAGTCGCTCGCGATTGAAACCGGTATTTGGATGGACGCCGATTCGACCAATAATGCCTGGAAGCGACAATGATCGGGCTCGATTTTCGCCGCCATATTTTCGCCGCCGACCCCGTTTACTGATACTCCCACCCATAGCGGCGGCAGTTCGGAAAGTAATTTGCTCTGATTTCGTTTATGATCCCGGTCAAGGTAGTCGCGCCGTTGATCGCGGTCGCGGCTCTCGCGGCGATTGCCGTCGGATTTAGTCAGGCTCCTCTAACCGACGCCCACCCCACAGCCGCCGCAAATGATCGGAGCGCTCTTGGAGAGCCTGACAGCGTCACTCGCGCGGCGATGCACAAGGTCAACTTCTGGATCATCCCCGGGGCGGCGCTGCGCATCCGCACCATGCGCGGATGGATGCGACCACTCCGCGGTGGCCCCGTCCAATTCGACGACAAGAATGCGTTCGTGATTCATCTCGCCTACGCCGAGATCGGCCTCAACGGCGACGACATCACGACGCTAATGAATCACTACATCTTCGCCTATCCCGGCGCACCGCTCAAGAAACTAAAGGTGCACACCCAGGGATCACGGTTGGTGCAAACGGGGATCATGCACAAGATCCTCGACATTCCGTTCGAGATCACCGCGGACTTGTCGGTCACACCTGAAGGGCTCATTCGGCTACACCCGGTGAAGACCCGCATCCTCGGCGTTGACGGGAACGCCCTCATGCGCGCTTTCAATCTCAGTCTCGAGAAAATTCTCGACCTGAGAAAAGCGAAGGGCGTGACGGTGAAAGGCAACGACCTGTTGCTCGATCCGACGAAAATCCTCCCGCCGCCGGCGATCGAAGGACACGCGACCGCCATTCACGTCGACGGTGACGAGCTGGTGCAAACTTTCGGATCTCCGGCCGATGCCCCGGAGCTCGCTCCGCCCGACACCGCGGTCCCGGCATATATGTACTTCAAGGGTGGAGCGCTGCACTTCGGCAAGCTCGTCATGCTCGACGCCGAAATGGAGGTAGTCGATCGCCGACCGACTGGCCTCTTCAATTTCGATCTCGACCGCTACAAGGAGCAGCTCGTTGCCGGCTACTCCCTTACCCTTCCAGACATGGGTCTGGAGGTGTACATGCTGGGCCTCGAGAAACTCGGCTCGACTACCAGATCTGGACTCGCGCGGAGTCCGCCCGATACATTGGCTGCCCCGGCTTCACTCCGAAAGCCCGATAAAACTCCGGGACGTTAGAGATCGGACCCAGCACTCTCCATTTCGCGGGTGAGTGCACGTCGCTCAGGAGCTGGCTGCGCAGCGACTCGTCGCGCTGCTGTGACATCCAGCCGATGGCGTAGCCGAGGAAGTAACGCTGCAGCGGCGTAAGCCCGCCGATCTTCTTGCCTTCCTGGTACTGCTTCGTTTTCCGGAACGCGTCGAGGCCGAGTAGCACACCGCCGTAATCGGCTATGTTCTCACCCAGACCCGCCTTGCCGTTGATGTGCAGCCCGGGCATGGGCTCGTAGGCGTCGAACTGCTTCGCCATCACCTCGGCGCGCTTCTCGAAATTCGCCGCGTCGGCGCTCGTCCACCAATCGGTGAGATTCCCGGCCGCGTCGAACTTGCGGCCTTCGTCGTCGAAGCCGTGGGTGATCTCGTGGCCGATGGTTCCCGCCGCGACGTAACCGTAGGCGACAGCGTCATCGATCGCCGAGTCAGGCACACCGGGAATGGTGAAGATCGCCGCCGGCAACACGATCTCGTTGTTCGACGGATTGTAGTACGCGTTGTAAGTCTGCGGCGTCATCCCCCACTCGGCGCGATCGACCGGCTTGCCGAACTTGGAGATGTTGTCGTTGAACGCCCAACGATTCGCGTTCATCATGTTCTCGGCGTAGGAGCTCCGGCCGACGACCAGCGCCGAATAATCTTTCCACTTGTCGGGATACCCGACTTTGGGATAGACCGAGGCGAGCTTCTGCAGCGCGCGCGCTTTGGTGGAATCGCTCATCCAGGTGAGGCGACTGATGCGCTCGCGATAAGCGGTGCGGATTGCCTCCACCATGTCGGCGTACCGCGTCTTCTCGGCCGGCGGGAAATACTCTTTAACGAAGATGCGACCTAACACCATACCCATCGCGTCGCCTTCAGCATCCAAGACCCGCTTCCAGCGAGCGCGCGGCTCCTTCTGTCCGTTGAGAATGCGATTGTAGAAACTGAAACGCTCGTTGTAGAAGGTGCTGCTCAGGTACGGCGAGTAAGTCGTGATCAGCTGATAGCGCAGATAATCCTGCAGCGTCGCCACCGGCGTCGATTGTATCAGCGACTGCATCGCGGTGAAGAACTCGGGCTGACCGACGATGACGGAGTCGGGGCGCACGCCCCACGAAGCGAGACGCCCAATCCATTCGATGGACGGCGTGTACTTCGACGTCAGCGTCACCGGCGTCATCTTGTTGTAGTTGGCGACAGGATCGCGCAGGTCCTCGAGCTTGCGCGATGCCTTGGCGAGCGCCGTCTCAAACGTCATCACGTTCTGCGCGGCAGTCTTCGCCGACGCCGGGTCGCGGCCGAGCAACTGGAGAGTGCGCGCGATGTGCTTGACGTATTCGTCGCGGATGCGCGCGACGCCGGTGTCAGGGTTGAAGTAGAAGTCGCGCTCGGGGAGTCCGAGTCCGCCCTGACTCAGATGGACCGCCTGGACATCGCTCTTCCGCTCATCCTGATAGACATAGAAGCTGAAGAACGGTCCCACCTGCAGCGGTCCCTCGGCGAACGCGACGTCGATCGCGTCGCCTGGACTCTTGATCGCGTCGATTCGAGCCAGCTCGGCGTCGAGCGGATGAATCCCCTGCTGGTCGATCTTTACCGTGTCCATCGCCGTCGCCCAGAAGTCGCCGATCTTCTGCGCGTCGGTTCCCGGCGCTCCCGTCGTCGCGGCCGATTGCTCGTTGATCTGACGCAGGTTCACGTACAGCTGCTCTCGCACTTCGTTGCCGATCCCCCACGCCGCTTCAGAGGCGGGAATGGGATGTCGCCTCAACCAGCCGCCGTTGGCGTACTGGAAGAAATCCACCGCGGGGCTGATGGTGGTGTCGAGATTGGCGGCGAGAAAATCTGTCCGCGCCGGCGCGTTTGAAGTCGTTACAGGCTGGCTACATGCTGCGAACATTGTAATCACAGCAACGAACCCGGACCGGCGCGGAAAAACATGCGCTACCCGACCGGCGAGCCGGTCGGGCACGTTTGCACGAGAAAGCATTGGGTTGTGGTTTATCTGTTGAGCCAGTACGACAATTTCACCAGGAATGTATTAGCGGGGTGCAGTCGGAAAAGATCCCGCATGTCGCCGTTGAAGTCGCGGTTGCCCTCGACGTTGTTGAATCCCTGACGGCCCTGGTTCCAGACCACGAACAGAGTCGACCCCGGGTTGTACTCCCAGCGCAGCACGACGTTCGACTGGACTGCCTTGAAATTGAAGCCGCCCGGGTTGCTCGTCACCGACGGATTGATGTACGGCGCGTAGCGATCGTCGTACTTATCAGCGCGCGGCGTCGACGACACCTGGCGAACGTTGCTGTAGGTCCCCTTCGAGACGAACGGCTGTGCGTATGTCTGCAGCGACAGGTTTGGCGTGAAAGTGTAGTTGAGGCGCGCCGTCAGCGATGTCGTCTGCTGATCGAGGTGGGCGATGGTGTAGTGCAACAGGTTGGTCGCGTCAGTGAACTTGCCATAGAACTGGTTGTCCGAGACGTTGTGCGACCAGTTCCCCGATATCGCGGAGCTGAAACGCCCCATCGCTTTGAAATCGATCTCAGGGCCATAGGACACCGACCAGTTTCGCTTGTCCGAGCTCTCGAAGAAGTTGGCGTTGAAGTAAGGCACCACCGCTTTGCGATCGTCGCCATTCATGAAAAACCACGGAGCGATGTACATGTCCTGGCGGACAGCCGGGCCGCCGCGGAGCTGACGATCGTCGTAGGTCTTACCGAGCTGTCCGACCGTGCCGCCCATGTGCCAGCCCCAGTAGTTCTTGAAGGTGATGTGGGTGTTGGTGTTGTAAGCCCGCTCGAGGGCGAGGCCGTCGGTGGTCCACCACTGCCACCAGTTATTGTTCAACTGGAATCGGTTGTAGAAGAAGCGCGACTGGCGATCGAAGAATCCGGCCCACGTGCTCCACGATTGCTGGTCAGCTCGGCGCAGATAGCCGAGGTCGTTGACCTCGAAGCCCGGTGACCGGCGCGAGTACGCCGACTCGAACATCAAATGCTGTCCGCCGATCTTCCCGAATCTGAATTCTTCCGCGTTGCCGCCAAGAGATGTTCGAGTGCTGTCGAGCGGCAGATTGGCGTCCGGACGCTGGAACTGGTGCACGCCATTGTTCTGGAGCGAGGCGATCATCGCCGTCGAGCCGCGCACGAGGCTCTTATCGAGGGTGCCGGAAATCTCGTAATTGTTCTTGAAGAAGCGATGGCGGAAATCGAGGGAGCCGACGTAGGCGCTCGACGCCAGATAGGGCGAGGACCAGTGATCCATGTTGCGGTCGACGGCAGTGAGCATGGCGCCGATGCCGCTGCTGCCGCCGCGGAAGTCCTGCGTCGCCCGCATCACCGCGTAATTGGTCGACGGGGAGAACGTGGTGTCGCCAGGGCTCTTTTCGCGCCGGGTCGCGGCCTCGAGAACGCCGATCGTCGTTCCCTTGGGGAATCTCGCCAGCAACTTTGCCGCGCCGAGGATGGTGATCGGCTGTTGCGGGACGGTGTCGCCGTAAATGCCCGCCAGCTCGGGAGTGCGGCCGATGCGTCTACTATAGTATAGGGTCTCGCCCCAGCAGTTCACGGCGCTGCAGTTGACGTCGGCGCGGAAGAGTCCGCGTCCGGCAACGAAGAACGGGCGCCGCTCATCGAAGAAACTCTCGTACGCCGACAAGTTGAGCACGGACGGGTCAGACTCGACCTGTCCGAAGTCGGGATTGATCGTGGCATCGAGCGTCACGTTGGAAGCGATGCGGTACTTGATGTCGCCGCCCGCTGCCAGGTTCGACTTCTGCGCGAATGTGTTGTTGGTAATGGTCGAGGCGTTCTTGGTGACGACGTAAGGCATCGCTTCGAGTCGGCGCGGATTTTCGAGATCATCCATCCCGTGCAACGAGCCGAACTGGGACACAAAGCCCGGCTTCGACTGTCTGAGCAACGGCCAGCTGTAGCGCTCGTTGTACCGATAGACGTCTCGATCGATGATGATGCCGAAGGTATGTGCCCGGTCCCTGCTGTAACGCATCTGACTGAGCGGGATCCGGAACTCGGCGGTCCATCCCAGTGAGTCGATGCGGGTGGCGACGTCCCAGACCGCGTCCCAGGCGAAGTCCTCGTTGCCGTCGTCGTAGATAGCGGCGTCGATCTTCACGCCGGCGGCGTTGACACCGAACTCGTAGCCGGTGCGCTTGTCGTGGTAGGAGTCGATGAAGAGCCAAAACATGTCGGACGCGGTGAAACTGTCACGACGCTCGAGGAGCTTCTTGATACTATCTGGGTGGGGGTCGAACGCTCTGATGAAAACGTACAGGTTCGCAGCGTCGTAAATGATCTTCGCTTCAGTCTTGAAGCGGGCCGGTTTGCCTTCGTTCGGCCGCCATTCCTGGAACTGCGTTATGGGCGGCGCACTTTGCCAGGCCGCCTCGTTGTCACGGCCATCGATGGTGATCTCGCCATCCGCCCGCAGCGCCGTCGCGCTGGTATCGGTTGGCAATGCAATCATCACGGGCTTGCCCGCCTGCCCATCGACCGGTTTCGGGGTCTGAGGGCTCTGGGCGACGACCTGGAGATTTACGGCAAGGCTAAGGAGGGGCAGGGCAGAAACGGAGACGATCATACGACTGTCCGGAGCCAAAGGGGTGGTAAGGGTTTTTATGGACCAACACCTCTTTGATACTCGTTCGGGCAAAAGGGTTGGAAAGTTTCAGCAGTCTCCGGGAGGGGGGGCGGGGTTTAAGGGCCGATTATTGGCGGCGACAGGCGGATTGCGAGCTGCGAACTGACTGCGAGTTACGAACCTGCTGCGAACTGCGAGCTAGCTAATGCAATCAGACGTTTGATCCCGGCTCGTCCGGTTCGTCTTCGACTCCCGCGTGATGCCTGAGCGTCCGGACGATTTCGATGAGCTGCTCCTGAACCAGTTCCAGCTCCTGTTGGCCGCCCTCTTTCTCGAGGCGGCCCTTCTCGAGATCGATCGCGACGCGGTTCAGGTACTTGATCTTCTCGATCATCTTGTCGGTCGCGCTGCGCAACTTGCCGAAGCGCCGCTTCTCGGAGAGCGCACGATGACAGCGGGCTTCCATCTCCTTGGGCGACATCTCCTTGGCCTTCCGCACCGCGTCGAGCGCGCTGATGCCGGGGATGGCGGCGTGATCCTGGTAGGTGATCTCGGTCTTGGCGTCGGTGAAACGCAGTCGCCCGACGTGCTCGATCCCGTCATACCCGACGCGCAGGCAGACGAAGTATTTCTGCCCGTCGGCAGTGATGGTCCGGATCTGATGGTCGGTGCTGGCGGCGCCGGGGGACATATCCAATGAGGACTGTATCGCCCGCGCATCTGTAACACCGGGGGTACATCGCTTGCGCATACGCCGGTCGGCATGAACACCCCGACACAACTTCCGTCCAGCGGCGGTATCGACTACACGCTATTCCAGGCTGTCAACGGGTTGGCGGGGCAAAGTCAGGCGCTCGACGCGTTCATGGTCGCTACGGCGAAATATGCTCCGATTATCTATGCCTTGGCGCTCGCGGCGCTGTGGCTGACGTGGGCACCGAAAAACCAGCGCGCGGCGCTCATCGCCGGGATTTCCGCTCTCCTCGCGCTGGGGTTGGGCCAGATTGTCGGACACATCTTCCCACGGGATCGGCCGTATCTTGCCCACCACGTGTCCCTTCTGATCACCCACTCTCCGGACACGTCCTTCCCGAGCGATCACACGACGCTGGCGTTCGCGGTTGCGGCCGCGGTCTGGGTTTTCAACCGCCGCGCGGGAATTTCGCTCGCCGTCTTCGGATTGCTGGTCGCTTTCGCACGGGTATTCGTAGGCGCACACTATCCGGGCGACGTCGTCGGCGGAGCAGTGCTCGGAACGATCACAAGCCTGGCTGTGGTCAGCCTCGCCAGGACTGGAATCATCAACCGATCCCTCGATCGAATCTTCGATTTTCTAACACGATTTCGGCTGGCAGCAAAAGCGTTCAAATAACCTTATTGACGTCTCACGGGCAGGTCGATGTAGCTGTCGCCATACCAGCTGATCTTAAGCGGTTCCCCGGCATCGGAGATCGACTCGTCGCTCACGTCTTTGCCCATCCCGTAATTGATCTGCATGTCCGGTTGCTTGATGACATTGATCAGCACCACCAATCGACTGCCGTCTTGGATCAGCCGGCTGGTGAGACGGACGCTCTGATAGTCGAGGTGCTCGCGGATTCCTGGGCGCAGCAGCGTGCGATGCGAGAGATCACGGACCGCGCTCGCCCGCGTCCAGTAGGTCGACAGCAGCACATAGTCGCCACTGGACCTCAGCTCGTAGAGCGAGATCTGAAAGTCGAAGTCCTGCTTGTTGCAAAGGAAATCGAGCTGGCCCGAGAACAGACCGCTTAACTCGAATGGTCCGGGGAGAACGGGACTGACGAATTGGATCCCGTTCCAAGTGTCGATCGCCCGCGCTACTACGCCCCCGCCCGGAGCGACGCGATTACTATCGCTGCGATCGGCGAATTCGACGGTTTGCTCCACATGCGTGCCGCCGCTGTACCCGTTCGGGGTCAGTCGATAACCACTGTCGACACGAATCGGCGACAAGTAAAACCGTAGCCGCTGATCGGCCATCGCCTCGACGGATGGCGCGTGCTTCCAGACGTTCGCCCCCATCACCTGATAGTTCACTTTGTCTTTGAGCAAGGCGGGCTTGGGCCCATCCTTGAAAATCCAGTCGAACCACTGATAACGGAGCTCACCGAAATCGGTGAGCGCCACCGGATCAACCCGGTATCCGCCCATCACATATGATGTGTCGCCGAGCAGGCCGACGAGACCGCGCTGACCAAGGACGTGGTCGTAGGGGCCGATCACCAGATAACTGTTTGCCTTCGGATTGTATCGGTAATGCTCGGTGAGGTAATAGACGGCGGCGCCCGGTCCACCGAAGTAGTAGCCCGCTGTCTGCAGGACTGGAATGTTGATGCGCGCGAAATCCTCCTTGTATGGAATCATCCGCTGCCAGTACGCGTCGTAGGTCGGATGGTCGATCCATCGATCGAAGACCGGGTTTGGCTTGCCGTCGATCTTGTCCAGGTCACGATACGCGCGGCCGCTCGTATACCAGGTGTGATTCAGTTTGCTCCAGCGATCGAAGTTGAAGTAGGTGGTGTCGTCCAGCTCCTTGTTGTCGAGAGTATAGAACGGCCACGGATAGACGAAACTCAGAAAAAGATTGCCGTCCATCGGCACATCGATTCCCGGTCCGACCGCGACGGCGGGAATGATCGTCTTCAGCGCCTTCGGCAGCTGCTTCGCCGCCGCCCACTGCGTGAATCCCTCGTAGCTTCCACCAAACATCCCCACCTGACCGTCGCTCCACGGTTGCTTGGCGATCCAGTCGATGAGGGCAGCCGCATCGATGCCATCGTACTCGTAAGGGACCGGAGTGTCCGGGCTGCAGCGTTTGCCTCGGGTAAGACCGACCACTCCGACGTACCCGTTCGAAGCGGCGCGACGGGCGTCGCTGACGTTGCTCTCTGAATCAGCGTAGATCGTAAAGTTGAGGAGAGTGGGCAGCGGTCGCGTGGTGGATCGTTGGCGGATAACCATCGCGCACACCGTCCCGCCGCCGGGCGTCGGCACTTTCAGGTTGTAGTCGATGACGTAGCGACGTCGATCGTCCTCGACGTCGATTGGAGCAGCGAGTGGAACGATGACGCGGAACGCCTGCTGCGCCTGGTAGGCTTTGAGCAGCGTGAGCGCGTCGGCGAGTGAAATCGACGCCCTTCGGGTTAATGGTCGGAACGCGCGAAACACCGCGCCATCGAGAACGAAATGGCTGATGTTGCTGTTGCGCACGACGAGCGCCGAGGTGCGATCGTCGAGGCGGGCGAGCGCAGCGCGGTAGTCCTGTCGGAACGCGTCATCGAACAGCGCACCGCTCGATCGCGCTTTGGCGTTAGCAAGAACCTGGTAGAGAATGTTGGTAGCGGTCGCGGAAAGTGACACTCGGTTTCCGCGGCGAATGCGGAGCGAATCCAGGGTGCGGCTCGCATCGCTGTAGCGACCGGATAGCATCTGGAGGCGGAACAGGTTGTCGAGATAGCGGTCCCGATTATTGTCGCGATACACCGCCATCGCCTGCGCGGCGAGCGCCGACATCGCTGCCGCCGTGTCGGGCCCAATGGAGTCCGCTTTAAAAGCGAGATCCTGCCCCAAAGCAACGACGGGGCAGAGTAAAAGGAGAAGGCACGACAGCCGGACAACAATTCGGTGCATCGAGTACCTCCGTTACCGAACGACTACCCCAGGCTCAAAGTGTCAGTGTGCTGACAAGATGTCAATGGATTGACATCAAGTTCCGGTCTTGCTCGCGACGGTCGACGGGAAGCGGGAAGCGGGAAGCGGGAAGCGGCGGGTTACGGGTTACGGGTTACGGGTTACGGGTTAACGGGTAGCGGGCAGCGGTAACGGACCCGGCGGCCGAAAGGGCGACTGAACGTGTGGCCCGTTACCCGCCGCTTCCCGCTTCCCGCTTTCATCCTATAAGCGGTAGCGGAGACTGATGTAAGCCGACCGGGGCTCCCCCGGCGCAACAATATGTCCCGCGACCAGCTCAGGGTACGCGCGATCCAAAACGTTCCGGATCCCGCCGTCGAACACAACGCCGCGATTGAGCCGCACCCGGCCGCTCAAATGCATCAGACCGTACGAGCCGAGTACGACGCCGGGCTCATCGAACGGAGAGTACGGGCCAACGAAGTTGCTGCCCACGCGGAAATTCCATTTGCCCGGCGTCACCCCGTCGTCGGTCACGATCTCGAGCGCGGCGGCGCCGATGTAGCGCGCAGTGTTGTAAACGCGCAGCCCGCTCAGATCCGTCGGCGGCAGCGTGGGATCGTCCGGCGGGATGATCTGATGCGTGTAGCGCGCGTCGTTGAGTGTCCACTCCGTTGCTAGCGTAGCGATTCGGGCGACGGGGGCGCGGATATCGAGCTCGAATCCCTGCCGTCTGCTCGAGCCGCCGCTGAACGAGCCCGACGTCAGCGGATTGAATGTCTGCTCGTTGCTGACGTTCATGCGAAACGCAGCCAGCGAGGCACTGATGCCGGCGGTGTCGAGCTTGATTCCCGTTTCGTACGCCCAGGCAGTAACAGGAACCAGCGTCGGATCATCCAGCACGCCGTCGGTGGAGCGAAATCCTCTCGACGCATTTCCGTAAAGTCCCAGCCACGGCGTCACGTGCACGAGCGCTCCTGCCTTCGGTGAGAAAACGCCGTGGGTCGCGGCAATCGTCGGGGCAGTGGGATCGCCCGAGGTCGTCCTGATCGCGTCGTAGCGCGCACCCAGATCGAGTCGGAGATACTTACCGACGTCGAGCGCGGATTGCACGAACAGGCCGCCCGATAGCTGACGACCCGTCAACAGTGCGTTGACCGAGTCTCGATTCCTCGCCGTCGTGAACCAGTTCTCGTAATTCGAGTGGTCGAACCGACCTTCGCCACCGAGCGTCACGTCGGACGTCGGCGTCTGCCAGGTGAGCGCGCTGGTGAGGCCGTAGCCGTAGCGCCTGTCTTGCTCCTCAGTCTGACTGCCGGTGCCCTCGAACTTTCCACCGGCGGGAGGAATCGTGAGGTACAACTGCCACCTGCCCTGCGTCGCGTACCCGGTCGTTCTCCAGAGAAGATTGTCGCCGCGCGTCACCCGCAGGCTCAATCTCTCCTGGGCGTGCTGCTTGTAGCCGCCGTCGGTCGGATTGGAGATGATGTCGTACTGCTTGTCGGCGAATTCCTGCTCGCTGAGATATCCGGGTGAGTCCCATCGCGCACCATACAGCTCGACTCCCCCATCGATCGTCGCGGAAGGAGTGAGATCGCGGACGAGGCGTCCGTGTCCCTGGAGCAGATCGTTCTTTGCATTCGGGCGAAAGCCACCCTCGTGCTGACCGCGCAGTCCAAAAACACCGCCGCCATCCGAACCGTGATCGAAGCCGGTCATGAACGAGGCCTGGCCGCGACTGAAATTGCCGCCGCTGACATCGGCCTGCGTTCCCGTCATTCTCTCGAGGGTGCGCACGTTGACCGTTCCAGACAGCGCAAAATTTCCAAACAGGGCGCTGGTCGGTCCTTTAATGACATCCACATCGCGCACCGTAGCCGGAAAGATCAGACTCCAATCGTTGTAGCCTTCGGCGTGGCCGTTCACCGGTTCGTTGATGGGAACGCCGTCGATCCAGAGCGCGAGATCGGTCGAGTGGTCGCTGCTGAATCCGCGGACCGACGCATCGCTGGCGAAACCGGGACCCTGTCCCTGCAGATGCACTTCGACGCCGGCGGTCTGGCGCAGCAGATCCCATGGACTCGATGCCGGCGTCTGCTGAATCTGAGCCTGGTTGACGCGCGTCGCCGTCGAGGCTTCTTGCCTATCTGAAGGTGCAGCGGTGATGGTGACCGCGCGCAGTTGAACGGATCGCCGAGCCGTGTCGGGGGAAACCGTGTCGCGAGCTGGAGTCGGTTGTTGCGCGTTGAGTGAAACGCTTATCAGCGATGCTCCGGCAAGCAATCGCAAGCAGTGAACTACAAGACGCATGATGGCAGCTCCTCCGCGGAGCAATTGAATCGATGATTGAATGAGCCGATCCCGCCGTCGGGCAGCGGGCGATCGCGCGGATTGCCCACGCGCGGGGAGGCTAGTTCAGCCGATCAGGTCTTGCGGAGGAGCGGTCGAGAAGGGCAGCGTGTGCTCGGGAATCGAGCAAGCGCGCCTTTCGGTTGGTGGCGGGGGGGTCGTTGTCCCCGCCGAGATTGTCGCCGGTGTGAAGCTCAATGCGGTCGTCGAGAGCGTGACGGGGGACGAACAGCACCCGCAGCCCACGCAGGTGCAGCTGTGCGACTTCTGCTGATGATGAGTGTCGCCGCCCGGAACACCGTGTTGGTGGTGTTGCGCCAGCGAGTGATGATCAGCAACTTCGCTCGACGCACCGGTGCGACTGGCGTGCCCTGAACTCGTCGCCAGTTTGGCGAACGCCGGATCGTGAAACGGGCAAGGAGAGCCGAATGCCGACCCCTCCGTCACGAAGGCAAACACTATCGCGAAAGAGGCAGCAACGATTCGGGTCGCAATGCGGGAAATCATCGCCTAAACGATAACACCGGGGACGCCGTTATTCACGCCGGCGGGCGAAATTCAGTTGGCTTACGGCGGGCGCCCTTTTTTGGCGGGTGAGCATAGTGCAATTTTATTAAACGTCAGATCACGGGGAAAAAAGTGAACGTGCAGGAAACATCCATGACCGAGGCGCTGCGCCGGTGGCGCATCATCCCGGTTATCGTCATCGAAGATCCGAAAAACGCGCTGCCGCTGGCGACCGCGCTGTTGAGCGGCGGACTACCGATCGCCGAAATCACGCTGCGCACTCCCAAGGCGCTCGAAGCACTACGCCGCATCAAGGGTGAGCAGCCGGAGATGTTCGCCGGCTGCGGAACGGTTCTCAACGTCGAACAGGCAAAGCAGGCGAAAGCAGCCGGCGCCGAGTTCGTGATCTCGCCCGGGTTCAATCGAGCGGTCGTCGATTATTGTCTCGAGCAGAATCTGCCGACCTATCCCGGCGTCGCTACCGCCAGTGAGATCGAAGCCGTCCTCGAGACGGGCCTAAACCTTATGAAGCTGTGGCCGATCACTACAATCGGCGGACTCGATTACCTGGAGCTCCTGGCGGGGCCTTTCCACGGTGTGCAGTTCAATCCGAGCGGCGGCGTCACGGGCGCAACTTTCCCCCAGTATCTGGCGATGAAAAACGTGGTCGCGGTCGGTGGGAGCTGGATGGCACCGGCCGACTGGATTGCGGGCGGCCAGTTCGACCGCATCACCGACAACGTCCGCCAGACGGTCAACAGAGTGGCGGCCCTCGCCCAACGCTCGGGCAGTGGGTCGTCCTTCGCTCGCCCATTCGGTGCCAGAGAGATTCGACTACACCCGTAGTCCATCGTAGCAGCACGCAGCAGCGCAAGGTATGTAGACTGCGGATTGCGGACCAACAGCATTGCGGACTACTGACTAACTGCGGATTGGGGTACTAACTGCGAACTGCGGACTAACTACCGACGGGAGGGAGTATGCGGAGCAGAGATCGAGTTGTCTTGGCAGCGGCTGGAAGCCTCTTCCTTTTGGGATGCGGGAAGGGGACATCGGCGACGGCGGATTCGGCAGCGACGGCGTCGAGCACGGCGAGTGCGACGTTCGATAAGAACGCGGCGCGTGCGGAGATACTTGGCGCTGATTCGGCATTCGTGAGAGCGATGATGGCGAAGAATGTGGACTCGCTGATGCCGTACTACGACGAGAGCGTGGTTTCGATGTCCGAGGGCGGCAAGGCGGTGAAGGGGCTCGCCGACGTTCGCGCTTCGTACAACCAGGCGGTCAAAGCGAATCCGAGCAACCTGACGTTCCAGAGCGAAGGCGTGAATTTCTCAGACGATGGAACGATGGCGTGGGACTATGGGACGTACAGCTCTACCGCCAACGACGCCAAAGGGAAGCCGGTAAAATCATCCGGCAATTTTCTGAATGTCTGGAAGAAGGTCGGAGGGCATTGGCGCATCGTCGCAGAAATCAGTAACTCGGACAAAGCGGGGCCCTGAGCGCTCGCACGCCGGATTCACTCTCCCGCGGGAGCTCTCACTCTCTGCGGCTGCCCGTCTGGTCCGATGGGCCGCGGATTCCCGCGATGGCAAGTGAAGCAATTCACGACCGGTTGCTCGCCGCGATCGTTCGGGACCTTCGATATGTAGTCTTTGTTGATCGTCTGCACCATCGCGAACATCAGCCGCGCCGTAGTCTTCTCTTCCTTGTCGTCCAGATCCCACTTGTCGATCACGTGACAGAATCCGCAGCTCACGCCGAGTGAGCGGCCGAAGCCCAAGTTCATGATGTTGACGAGACGGCCGGCGGGGATGCCCTTGAAGATCTTGATGTTCTTGAAGACGCTCTCGGCAGGCTGAGTCTCCCGCCCGGCGATCGAGCGAAGAACCATCGCCGCACCACTGTCGCGTCGGGCGGCGGTGACACTGTCTCGCACTCGCCGCGCGGAATCGGTGAGCGGAGCTCGTGGCCCGCCGGGTCCGCCTTGC
>Ga0209160_1002749_pt1 | contig 14572 bp, 13 predicted proteins | sample GraSoiAngelo_153_FD_186167 | JGI IMG/M metagenome (GOLD analysis project Ga0209160, IMG submission 186167) | Grasslands soil microbial communities from the Angelo Coastal Reserve, California, USA - 14_1009_12_40cm (SPAdes) (version 2) | ecosystem: Environmental > Terrestrial > Soil > Grasslands ...
GAGATGCCGGTGCCGGCGAAACAGTTGAACGCGCTGCAGTTGCCCCTCTACACCTGGGGCGGGGCGAACAATCCACCCAACAGCAGTCCCACGGCGTCGGCGTCGGCCGTCGCAGCCATAGTGCAGAACGCGCCGCGGGTGTGGGTCGAGCTGCACCGGCAGGCGCGGGCGGAACTGAACGCCATTCTGAGCCGCCGCCGCTAGCCCGGATCGACGCGAGCGCGTCTGTTGAAAAAATCAACGGCCGTCGCTCCTGAGCGCCGGCCGTCTCGTCTCGGGGAAGTGGCATTCACCTACGCCTTCTTGTACCTCCACCCCACGATCCCCTGCCCCGCGACCTTGAAGGTGAACTGCTGGTTGGTACCGGGCTGGAGCGCCGGCACGTCCACGCTCTGGCTCGCGATCACCTCGCCCTTGGCGTTCAACAGCTCGAAGCCCAGCTTGAAAGGATCGTTGGCCTTCTTGCGACTGTTCGTGAGCAGACCCCCGACGGTCGCGCCTCGCTCGTCCGTCGTGAACGTGCCCACCGTGACCTCGATCGGAATCAGCTCCCCTTGCTGCAGGTAGTAGAGGGTCGAGTCCGTCTTCTTCCGAAGCTGGTATGCGCCGGCGAGCTTCGCGAGCACGGACCGGTTCAGCGGGTCGAGGCCGTACAGGCGCGTGGCCACCGGGAGCGCCTGCGCCGTATCCCCAACGATGTAGTATAGGCCGGACAGGTTGAAGAGCGCGTCGCGGTCGTAGGGGTTCTTTGCCAGTCCTGCCTCGTAGGCGTGCGCCGCAATCCGGTACTGGGGTAGGATCGACGCGTCGTAGTCGCGCATCACCTTGGCCACCGCCGAGTCACACCGCGCGGCGATCTGGCGCACGGTGAGCGCACGGTTCTTCCGGGCCTGCGCCCTGCACTGCGTGACCACCGGCGTCGTGTCGGGCGCCGCGGGAATGCCGTTCAAGATGGTCTGCCCTGCCGCGAAGAGGTCGCTCGCGCCAGCGGAATCGGCGTGCTGCACGACCTGTGCGAACATCGTCGTCGCCTCGTCCTTCTTGCCCTGGCGTGAGTAGACCGCCGCGAGCCCCGCCATCGCCTGCACGTCGCTGGGGTAGGTGGCGAGGTATTCCTTGTAGGCGGCCGCAGCGTCGTCCAGCCGGTCCGCAGCGTGGTACACCCGCGCGACGTTGAACATGGCGTCGCGCTTCTCCTTGGCGAACTTGGGATCGTCCGCATAGCGGACGGCGAGCTTGAAGTATTTCACCGCCGAGTCGGGCTGGCTCGCGCCGGAGAGGAGCGACGCGATGTAGATGAAGCCCGTGGGTTCGGACGTGTAGATCTGGTCGGCGCGCCGGAAGCTCGCGATGGCCGAATCGGTGTTTCCTGCCTGCCACGCCTGGATGCCGGAGTTGAACACCGGCACCCACAGCGAGCGGCGCCGCAACTCAATCTCGTCCTTGCACTTGGGCGCCAGCTCCTGCGCCTTCGCAAATGTCGAGTCGGCTCCCCCGAGGTCTTTCTGAAACTCGTAATAACGGGCCAGATAGTACCACGCGGCCGGGTTCTTCTCCTGCCCGCCGGTCGTCACCGCCTGAGTGAGGACCCGGTAGGCGTCCTTGAGATCTTTCTGCCGCTGGTCCTCGAACTTGGTGTCGCTCGCGCTCTTCAGATAGAGGGCACCGCTGTTCACCAGCTGGTGCCCCGGCCTGAGCTCGCACTTTTGAATCACCTGGCCCTGCCCGGCGGCGCGCCCGAGCGGCGCGGCGACGAGCAGCGACAGGATGAGCCCGACGGCTTGCCTCACGGTCATGCTCACTCCTTGGATTTGGAAACGAGCGCTTCGGCGTCCCGCTGCGCCGCCCGCGCCACCTCGAGCGGCGGCCGCCCCAGGGCCTGCGCCGCCGCCAGCACGTCTTCGTACTCCGGCTTCACCCGCACGCCCTCGGCGTCAGGCTGCTCCAGCACTTTCACCCGCACCGACACCTCAGGTGCGAGCTGCACCGTCACCTGACGGCGCGGCAGCGTGGCCCGCTCCGCGACCCAGCGCCGCACGCCCGCCGTGGTGCTATGGCGAAACAGCGCCGCCGTCACCGTGTCGGCCAGCTCCTCGGACACCACCGCTTCGATGCGGAACCCCGCCCGTCCCTTCTTCATCTGTACCGGCCAGGTCTGCACGTCCAAGGCGCCCGCCGTAGTGAGCGCTTGCCGCAGTGGCTCGACGTACTCTGGGCTCATGTCGTCCACGTCGCTGGCGATGAGCACCACGCGGGCCACCTCCGCCGCCTGCTCGGCGACGAGCAGGCGCAGCGCGTTGGCGTAGTGCTTCGGGTCGCGCTGCCCCGCGCCCCACCCGCTCCGCACCAGGCGCCACCGCGCGGGAGGGGCACCCGCCGACAGCACTCGGAGCAGCGCCGCCCCGGTAGGCGTCGTCGCTTCCCCCTCGACCGGCCCACCGCTCGCGATCTCCACGCCTTCGAGCAGCAGCGCGGTGGCTGGGGCCGGCACGGGCAGCCGGCCGTGCTCGGCCTCGACCCACCCGTTCCCGACCGCGACCGGGAGGTTGTAGATCGCCTCGACCCCGAGGCGCTCGAACCCCTCGATCGCGCCCACCACGTCGAGCACGGCGTCGACGGCACCCACTTCGTGCAGATGGACCTCTTCGGGGGCGACTCCATGCACCTGGCCCTCCGCTTCGCCGATCAGCCGGAACGCCCTCAGCGCGCGCTGCTTCACCCAATCGGACACGGGGCATCGCTCGACCAGCCGCACTAGCTCACCGACATGGCGCCCGTGGGGCTGGGGAGGGATCGAGAACTCGACCTGCTTCGCTGCCACGCCGCACCGTCTGGTGTCGCGGATCGTGACGCCCACGCCCGCGAGACCAAGGCGTGCCGGGAGCTGCTCGAGCCAGGACGCGGGGACACCGAGGGATAGCAGCGCGCCCAGGGTCATATCGCCGCTCACGCCGGCCGACGGATCGAAGATTGCGATGCGCATCGTGCGAAGTACTGGAATATAAAAGGGTTAGGCCCGATAGAGCCACCCGGCGCCCGTGTTGAAGATCACCACTCGCTCCTCCGGCTCGATCGCGCCCCGGGCTTTGAGGGCGAGCGCCCCCGCGAGCGAGGCGCCGCCCTCTGGCGAGGCATCCACGCCCTCGACGGTCTGCAGCTCGCGGGCAGCGGCCACGAGCTCGGACTCGCTCACTGCCGCCACTCCTCCCCCGCTCTCCCGCAGCGCCGCGAGCATCAGCCGGTCGCCGAACGGCGCCGGGACTCGGAGACCGGCCGCAACGGTACGCGGGTCGGGCCAGGGTTCGCAGCGCTCGGCGCCCGACTCGAACGCCCGCACCACGGGGGCACAGCCGCTCGACTGCACGCTGTACATCCGCGGCGGCTTCCCGCGCACCCAGCCGGCCTCCTGAAGCTCGCGGAACGCCTTCCACATCCCGATCAGCCCCGTCCCACCCCCCGTCGGATAGACCACCGCGGCGGGGAGCGTCCAACCGCCTTGCTCCGCCAGCTCGAGACCGAGGGTCTTCTTGCCCTCGATGCGGTAGGGCTCGCGCAGGGTCGACACGTCCACGGCGCCCGACTCGGTCGCGTAGGCGCGCGCCTGCGTACCGCAGTCACCGATGTGACCGTCCACGAGCACGAGCTCGGCGCCGAAGGCGCGGATCTGAGCGAGGATCGCCGGGGGCGTGCTTGTGGGGGCGTACACTCGCGCGCTCGCCCCGGCGCGCGCGGCATAGGCCGCGAGGGCGATCCCCGCGTTGCCGGCGGTCGGCACCACGAAGCGCTTGGCCCCGCTCCGCACAGCGCGCGTGACCGCCGCCGCGAGGCCGCGCGCCTTGAAGGAGCCCGTGGGGTTAGTGCCTTCTTCCTTGAGGGCCAGCTCCGGCAGGCCATACTTCGCGCCGAGTCGGTGCAGCGCCACGAGCGGCGTGCCGCCCTCACCGAGCGACACGGGCGCTTCGCCGTCCGTGAGCGGCAGCCACTCCCGATAGCGCCACATGGTCCAGCCCCGCTCGCGCAGGCGGGCCTTCGTGTCCGCGCCTGGCGCCGACCTGTAGCGGACGAGGTACGGCTCCCCGCAGCGCTCACACACGCCCGGCAGGCCGGTGGCGTCGCGCGGTGCGCCGCAGGCCGAACACTCGAGCGACCACGGGAGCGTCACGGTCACGCCTTTAACCGGTCGAGGACCCGCTCGGCGAGCCTGGTGGAAAAGCCGGGCAGCGCCGCGATCTCGGCGGGCGTGGCGGTCTTGACGCCGGCGAGCGAGCCGAAGCGCTCGAGCAGCACGCGGCGCCGCGCCGGCCCGATGCCCGGGACCGCGAGCAGCTCGGAGGTGATGGTGCGCTGGGCGCGCCGCTTGCGGCTGTAGCTCACGGCAAAGCGGTGCGCTTCGTCGCGGGCCCGCTGCAGCAGCTTGAGGGAGGGGCTGCGGCGCGACAGCCGCAGCGGCTCGGCCCCGCCGGGCAGGAACACCTCCTCCTCCCGCTTCGCCAGGCTCACGATGGGCAGAGTCTCGAGACCCAGCGCCCGCGCCGCCTCGAGCGCCGCGCCCAGCTGACCCTTGCCGCCGTCGATCACGATCAGATCGGGGAGGGGTTTGTCCTCGTCCTGCCGCCGCGCCAGGTAGCGGGTGACCACCTCCCGCACCGCGGCGAAGTCGTCTTGCGGCGCCCCCGTGATCCTGAACCGTCGGTACTCAGCCTTCTTGGGGCGACCCGCCTCGAACCACACCAGCGAGCCCACGGTGTCGCGGCCCTGATTCGTCGAGACGTCCACGCACACGAGCGCCCGCGGCACGCTGGCGAGGCCGAGATCGCGCCCCAGCGCGAACACCGGGTCGGCGGCGCGCTCGTCGATGTCGAAGCTCTCGATCTTCAGGCTGTCCAGGAGGTGGCGCGCGTTCTGATCGGCCAGCTCGGCGAGCTTCACGTTCATGCCGCGCTGGGGGACGACCCAGTCGCCGTCCGGGGCGAGCTCGCGCAACGAGTCCAGATCCTCGGGCGGGAACGGCAGGAGCACGCGGGCGGCCCGCTGCTCGAGCGGCAGGTAGAACCGGACGAGGAAGGCCGCGAGCACCGACCCTTCGGTCTCGTGCTCCACGTTCTCGAGGAAGCGGTGCTCCCGCGCCACGAGTCTCCCGCCGCGCACCCGGAGGATCACTCCGCAGGCGTCGTCGCCGTCGCGCGCGAACCCGACCGCGTCGGCGTCCCCGCCCCCTACAAGCTCCACCGTCTGCGGCTGCTCCAGCTGGTCGAGCCACTGGAGGGCGTCGCGCAGCTGTGCCGCGCGCTCGAAATCCTGCTGCCGGCTCGCTGCGAGCATACGCTCCCGCAGCCGCGCGCGCACGTCGAGCGTCTTGCCCTCGAGAAAGAGCACCACGTCCTCGATCATGCGACGATAGTCGTCCTGGCTCTGGTAGCCAACGCACGGCGCGCGGCACCGCTCGATGTGGTAGTCGAGGCACGGCCGGTCGGGAGCGTCGCGTGGCAGGTCCCAGTGGCAGGACCGCACCGTGAAGATGCGGCGGATGATCTTCAAGGTCTGGCGCAGCGTGCCGACGTCGGTGTAGGGGCCGAAGTAGCGCGCACCCTCGATGCTCACGCGCCGGACCACGAGCACGCGCGGGAACGGCTCGCCCAGCGTCACGGCGATCTGCGGGTAGCTCTTGTCGTCCGTGAGGCGGACGTTGAAGCGGGGCTTGTGCTCCTTGATCAGGTTGTTCTCGAGCAGCAGCGCCTGGGCCTCGTTGGGAACGATGATCGTCTCGAGATCGCTGATTTGGCGGACCAGAGCCGCGTGGTAGGCGCTGTCCGTGTAATCCGGTCCGAAGTAGCTCGGCACCCGCTGGCGCAGGCTCTTCGCCTTGCCGACGTAGAGCACTTCGCCCGCGGCGTTCTTCCAGAGGTAGACGCCGGCCTTGTCGGGAAGGGTCGCTAGCTGGCGCGCCAGGCGGTCAGGGATTGCCATGAGCGGACGGCGTCGGGGTGCTTGAGGGCGATGGTGAGCGCGGCGTACACCATCCCAAAGATAGCCAGCACGACCATGCCGCGCGGCACGGGCCCGAGCGCCACTGCGAGACTCGCCGAGCCCGCGCCCGCGCCGGCCGCGACCGCGCTGCCGAGCAGCGCGGCGGCGAACGCCCGCCACTCCGCGAAGGCGAGCACCCGCCCGACGCGACGGTTGAGGTCACGCACATGCAGCACTACGTTCACCCACGCGCCGAGCGAGGAACCGAGCGCGATCCCGGCCGGCCCGTAACGGCGCATCAGCAGGTAAGCGAGCGCGCTCGACAAGAGCAGCGAGAACGAAGCGATTTTCACGGGCGTCTTCGTATCGCGCAGCGCGTAGAACCCGGAGGCGAAGAGCTTCACCGTCGCCTGTCCCAGCAGGCCCACTCCGTACGCGGCCAAGACGCCGCCCACGGTGAGCGTGTCGCCCCGCCCGAACCGGCCCGTTTGGAACAGCGCCGCCACCAGCACCGGTCCCAGCGCCACGAATGCGAAGGACGACGGCAGTACGAAGAAGACGATCCGCCGGAACCCCAAGGCGATCCGGGCCCGCAGCTGCTCGTTCGGCATGGCGCCGACGGCGTCACGCGCCAGCTCCGGCAGCGAGACGGCCGCTACCGAGGTCCCGAACAGGCTGATCGGGAGCACCTGGATGAGCTGGGCGTACACGAGGCTCGACACCCCGCCCTCCCCCGCGAGCGAGCCCAGGAACGTGTCCACCAGGGACGACAGCTGGGCCACGCCGGCGCCAAGCACGAGCGGTGCCCAGGCGACGAGCACGTCCCGCACGCCGGCGGGCGCCGTGCTGACCCGCAAGGCGACGCCGTGGAGCAGCCGCCAGCAGACCGGGAGCTGTACCGCGACCTGCAGGACGCCGCCCGCCACCGTGCCCCACGCCAGGGCGAGCGCGAGGCGTCCCAGCTGCTCGTCCACGGGTAGCGCGGGGCTCACGAGCCAGGTACCGGCCCCGGCCAGGGCCACGATCGCGGTCACGTTCCAGAGCGCCGGGGCGGCGTAGGGCAGGAAGAAGCGGCGGTGCGTGTTGAGGACCCCGAGGCACCAGGCCGAGAGGACCATCAAGCCCGACATCGGGAACAGCAGGCGCATCAGGACGACGGTGAGGGCGCGCGTGTCAGGGGCGAGTCCTGGCGCGAGCGCGGTCGTCAGGGCGGGCGCCAACCCGATCCCCACGAGTGCGAGCACGCCGGCGGCGACGAGCAGCAAGCCGGCGACCGCCCCCGCCAGCGCGCGAGCCGCCGATTTGTCCGCGCGTTCGTTCAGCGCCGCATACACCGGAATGAAGGACGCGGACAGCGTCCCCTCTCCGAGCAGGTTGCGGATGGCGTTGGGGACCCGCAACGCGACCCGAACCGCGTCGGCGGCGGCGCCGTTGCCGAGGTAGTAGGCGGTGACGCGCTCGCGCACGTAGCCGAGCACGCGGGTGAGGAAGATGCCGGCGGCGACCTGGCCCGCCTGACGGCCACCCCCTCCGCGCCCGGCGCCCGCCACCGTCAGGAGGGCTTCTTCTTTTTGTGTGGGTCTTCGAGCAGGTGCTGCACGAACTGGATCTCCTCGCGCGCCCCGGCGAGCGAGCGGTTCAAATCCTCCAGCTCGCCCTCCAGCGCCTCGATGCGGCGCTCGAGCTGCCGCAGGCTGGCACCACCACCCTCTCCCTGACTCTCCAGCCGACGGGCGATCGAGCGCCCCAGCGGGCTGTCCACCAGGATCGCGGCGACGGGGATCATCAGGGCGACGACGAGGATGACCGCGAGGATCCACATGGCAGGGATTCTACGAAGCGCCCGCCCAGCGCGCCACCTCCTCGGCGAGCGCGTCCACGAGATCGGGGCCGTAGCGGACGAGGAACGACGCCGGCGTGAGCACGCGCTCCTGCGGCTCGCCGCGCGGGTACACCGCGGCGCGGGCCCGTGCGACCTGGCGCACCAGCGTGTCGTGCTCGCGCTTCAAGCTCGCGACGAGCTTCCTCTCGATCTCCTGTGCGCCCGCGACCGCCGCATTGCGCGCCGATATGACGGTCCGCTCGAGCGTGGCGTCGAGCCCCTTCGCCTCCGCGGCCAGCCGCGCGTAGTGCCGCTGCAGCGCCTCGCGCAGCTCGGCGAGTGCCCGCGCCGTTTCCGGCGGCAGGGTCTCGCGCACCAGCCGCGCCTCGAGCTCCCCGGGCGCGCCGTTCAGGTCCGCAAGCGAGAGGCGATGGCGCTCGAGCAGCTTGTCTACACGCGCGTCGACGAGCACCCCCGACCACCGCGGCACCGCCGTCTGCCGCGCGACGCCGTTCAGGGCGCGGTACAACGGCTCTGCGTCGGGGAGGTAGCCGAGCTCGGCGGGACCGCCCGCGTAGGCGACCGTGGGCAAGAGCGCCGCTTCGACCGCCGGGCGCAGCAGGACATTGGGGGAGAGCCGCTCCGGCTCCTGCGCGGCGATGCGCTCGAGCTCGACACGGGTGAAGCGCTCGCCGCTGCGTCGCGTGACGAACGCGTCGCCGGCGGCGCGCAGCCGGTCGCGGCCCTGGGTTGCCTCCACCAGCACCGGCGTGTGGCCGTCGGGGAGCGTCACCGGGAGGCCCTTGAGGATCCACGGCGCCGCCGCCCGCTTCGCCTCGCGCGCGTGCGCCCGCAGCACCACCAAGCCGCGCGCCCCGAGCAGGGCGTGCAGCGCCGCGGCGCAGGCGTCGGCGAGGCTCGCCTCAGGGCGGTAGGCCGCGGCCAGCCAGTCCACGACCCACGCCTTGAACTCGCTGTCGGGCGTCTCGGCGCCGAGGTGCTCCAGGGCCGCCGTGATCTCATCGCCGCAGGGCTCCCGCCACAGGGGCACGAGCGGCGCGTCCGGCGGCCGCTCGCGCAGCACGACGCGTGCCGGCTCCCCCGAGCGGTCGAGGAACCAGGCGTGATTCGCCTCGGCGAAGTCGTGGTCGTCCCCCGCAACCCAGAACACCGGCACGATCGGGATCTTCCAGGCGCGCTCGAGCCGGCGCGCCAGCGCGACAGCCGAGAGGCCCTTGTAGATCGTGTACAGTGGCCCGGTGAACAGGCCGGGCTGCTGCCCGGTCGTGACGGCGAGCACCTCACCAGCGGCGAGGCGGTCGCGCCCCGGCCCCGGAAGCGCCGCCGCGATCACGTCCGGGTCGACACGCCGCGGTGTGCCCGGCCCGGGCGGCAGCACGAGCGGGGCGATCGGGGTGCTGACGATGCGTGGAATCACAGGTCGCCCTTCTCCCGGCCTTCCGCGAAGACCTCCGCCTGAAACGTGAGGATGTCGATCCCGGGTTCCCGCCACGCGTCGGGCGCGAGGTCCGCTTTGCGGCAGCAGGCTCCGAGGAAGCGTTCGGCGTCCCAGCCGTGCTCGGCCGCGACCTGCGGCAAGAGCAGCGCCGTGCGGCGCCCGCGCCGCACGATCAGCCCATCCCGGCCGATCACGAGCCGGGCGGGATCGACCGGTGCGAATGCCGCGGGCTGGCGCAGCACGGAGATCTCGAGCGTGAGCGCGGGTAATTCCTCCGCCGTGATCGGCGGGAAGCGGGGATCGTCTCGCGCCGCGGCGACGGTCATATCGCGCACGACGGCGCCGAGCCGCCGATCGGCCGCGAGGCGCCCCAGACAGCCGCGCAGCGCGCCCGCCACCCGGATCGTCACGAACGCGCCGGCCAGGCGCCCGCACAGGGCGTCGTCCGGCAGCGGCGGGAGCGCCCGGCCGGCCAGGTGGGCTTCCAGCGAGGCGCGGGCGAGGAGCAGCAACCGCCTCCGGTCGTCCGGCGTGAGCTCAGCACCCGCGATGGTAGGGCTCCCCCCGCCGGATCGTGTGGGCCCGGTAGAGCTGCTCATACAGGAGCACGCGCGCCAGCTCGTGCGGGAAGGTGAGCCGCGAGAGGCTCCAGAGGCGCTCCGCCTTGTCGAGGATCACCTGCGCGAGCGCCTCGGCCCCGCCGATGGCGAACGTCACGTCGCGGCCGTCCATCTCCCACCGGGTCGTCCAGTCGGCGAGCTGGCCCGAGGTCCACTGCTCGCCCCGCTCCGAGAGCGCGACGAGGCGCGACCCCTCGGGCACCGCCGCGAGGAGTCGCGCCTCGTCCTTCACCTCCCGCTCCTCGATCCGCGCGTAGCGCCGCAACCGGTCGAGGTACTCGTCACAAGCCGCCCGGAGCGCCGCATCCTTGACGCGGCCCACCGCGACGACGTGATAGCGCATCAGGCATACATCCCACGCAGCCGGTGCATCGCCGCCACGCGGCCGACGGCAAGCATGTAGCAGGCGATGCGCGTGCTCACCTTGTGCTTGTCGACCAGGGCGAGCACCTCGTGGAACGAGCGCTCCATGATGCTCTCGAGCCGCCGGTTCACCGTCTCGAGGTCCCAGAAATAGCCGCCGCGGTCCTGCACCCATTCGAAGTAGCTCACCGTCACCCCTCCGGCGTTGGCGAGGATGTCGGGGATGACGAAGATGCCCTTCTCCTCGAGGACCTTGTCGGCCGCAGCGGTGGTGGGGCCGTTGGCGCCTTCGCAAATGACCTTCGCTTTGATGTTGGGGGCGTTCTTGCGGGTGATGACGTTCTCGGTGGCGGCGGGGATCAGCACGTCGCAGTCGACCACGAGCAGTTGCTCGTTCGTGATGTGCTCGGCCTTGGAGTAGGCGGAGAGGTGTCGGCGCTCTGCCGCCCAGCGCAGCAGGTCGGCCACATCGAGCCCCTTGGGGTCGTAGACGCCGCCCGACTTGTCAGACACGGCCACGATCGTCGCCCCTTCCCGGGCCATCAAGTCCGCCGAGACGGACCCGACGTTGCCGAACCCCTGGACGGCGACGCGGGCGCCCTTAAGCGACATGCCGAGGCGCGCCAGCGCTTCCCGCGTCACGATCATGCACCCCCGCCCCGTCGCCTCGCGCCGCCCCAGCGAGCCGCCCATCTCGACCGGCTTCCCCGTCACCACCGCCGTCACGGTATGGCGGTGATGCATGGAGTAGGTGTCCATGATCCACGCCATCACGCGCTCGTTGGTATTGACGTCCGGGGCCGGGACGTCCGAGTCGGGACCGAGCGTCTCGATGATGCCCGAGGTGTAGCGGCGGGTGACCCGCTCGAGCTCGGTCATCGACATCGCGGAGGGATCGCACACCACGGCGCCCTTCGCCCCCCCAAAGGGGATGTTCACGAGCGCGCACTTCCACGTCATCCACGCGGCGAGCGCCTTGACCTCCTCCAGCGTCACGTTCAGATCGAAGCGGATGCCGCCCTTCGCAGGACCGCGCGAGGTGTTGTACAGCACCCGGTAGCCGGTGTAGACCTCGACCTCGCCGTTGTCCCGGATGATGGGGACGGAGACGATGATTTGCTTCTCGGGATTGCGGAGGACCTTGTAGAGGCCGGGATCGAGGTTGAGGAGCTGGGCGGCGTGGTCGAAGCGCTCCATCATCGCTTCGAACGGATTCTCCTCGGCGAGGAACATGTCCTTGTCGCGGCCGATGATGCGCTGCGGCTCGGTCTTGATCGCGGGTTCGCTCATGGGGACCGGTGTCGGCGTTCGGTGTCAGGGACGCGCCGCTCGAGCACGGCGTCCAGCGCGTGCTCGACCGCGCGGCCGTTCGCCTCCCAGCGGACGGCCAGGGCTGCGACGAGTGGCTCGGCAGCCTCCGCCGGCCACCGCTCGCGCAGCTTCACCGCGTCCTTTTCGGTGATAACAACATAATCCGCCTCCGCGGCGGCCTGCACGAGGCGCGCAACGTCTTGTGGCGCATAGGGATGGTGATCGGGAAAGGCCAGGAGCTCCACCTGCGCGCCAAGCGAGCGCACCTGCACCGCAAAGCTCAGGGGATCGGCGATCCCCGCCGCCGCGACCACGCGCCGGTCTCCCAGGACAGCGAGCGGGCGCCGCACGCCGGAGCGCAGTCCCTCGAAGTGATCGAGTCCGAGGTGCACCACCGCCACCGGTACGCCCGGGCGCCGGTCTGCCACACGGGCGGCGAGCGTTTCCGCCGCGCGGGCCGTCGCGCGCTTGCGGGTGACGATGATGCAACCGGCCCGCCCGAGTGCTTCCCATCCCTCGCGCCACGGGCCCGCCGGCAGCGGCCACCGCGCCGCCCGGTCGCTCTCCGCGCTCATCAGCACGATGTTGAGGTCGCGCGCCACGCCGAGCAGCTGGTAGGCGTCGTCCAGCACCAGCACGTCGGCTCCACCTGCCACCGCCCGCCGGGCGCCCGCCAGCCGGTCGGGATCCGGCACGACGATCCCGCCGGGCACGAGGCGTCGGTGCACAAGCGGCTCGTCGGCGCCGTACCCGCGCAGCAGGATCGCGGGCGTCCGGCCGCGCTGCCGGTAGTACCGCGCGATCCAGGCCGCGATCGGGGTCTTGCCCGAGCCGCCCACCGACAGATTGCCCACGGCCACGGAGGGCGCGGGCAGGGCCCGCACGCCGACCCAACCGCGCCGATACGCCGCGGCGCGCGCGACCATCACTCCGCGGAACAGGAAGGCGAGCGGCAGGAGGGCGAGCCGCGCGAGCGCGGCCGTCCCGCGACGTTCCCACAGCCAGTGCGCCACGCGGTGGCGCGACAGCCAGCGGGTCATCGGCCGTAGGTGACCTGGCGGAGCGCGCGCTCGGCCGCCGCGATGCCCTGGCGCAGCCCGTCCTTCCCCGGGGCCACCCCGAAGGGCGGGCTGTACGCTACATCGACCAGGGCGAACGGCTTGGGGACGCAGAAGCGGTCCCACGACGAGACCCACCACGCGGACGACGCGCGCGCGCCGGCGGCGATGATCAAGGCGTTCGCGTGCTGCGCCGCCGCGACCGCGCCGGGCTTCACCCGCTCCGCCGGCCCCCGCGGTCCGTCGGGGGTGAGCGCCACCTCGGCGCCGCGCTCGAGGAAGCGCACCAGGCCCAGCAGGCCCACCTCACCCCCGCGCTGGGACGAGCCGCGCACGACCCGATAGCCCCAGCGCTGCGACAGCTCGGCCAGGTAGCCGCCGTCGCGATGCCGGCTGATCAGGAGCGCCATCCCCTCGCCGCGCCGATGGTAGAGGAGGGGCAGGATGCGGCTGTGCCATAGCACGTAGATGATCGGGCGCCCTGCGGCGCGCGCGGCCCGCAGGTGCTCCCCTCCCCGCACGCGATAGCGCCACGTGGATGCGAGCAGGCGCAGCAAGCCTGCAGCGGCCCCGGTCGCGATGGGCTCGGCCCACCGGAGTCTCACCCCACGAGCTCCACGGCGAGCGCCGCCACCCGCTCGGCCGCCCCCGGCGCTCCCAGCCGCTCGCGCACGAGGGCGAGGCCCTCCCGCTGGCGCCGCGCCGCCGCGCTCGCCGGGTCGAGCAGCGGCCGCACCGCCTCGGCCAGCGCGTCGGGATGCGCGGCCCGCTGCAGAAACTCGGGCGCCACCTCGTAGCCTGCGATGAGATTCACCAGGCCGACCCACGGCACGCGCAGCACGCGCGTGGCGATGAGGTTCGAGAGCGGGTTGAGTCGGTAGGCGACCACCATCGGCAGGTCGGCGAGAGCCGCTTCGAGCGTCGTGGTGCCGGACTTGCAGAGGCCCGCATCGGCCGCCGCGAAGACGGGGAGCGGGTCGCCCGTGTGAATCGCAATGTCGCCCGGAGCGGGATAGCGGCCGCGGGGCGTGCCCGCCACGACGACCTGCACGTCCGGCCGGGTGGCGCGCACTCTCGCGGCCGCCGCGCGGAACGCGGGCCACAGCCGGCCGACCTCTTGCGCCCGGCTCCCAGGAAACAGGCCGAGCGTGGGACGCCCGGGCTCGAGGCCGAGCAGCCGGCGCGCCTCGTTGCGCGACGGCAGCGGGGGGCGGTCCCGCAGCGGATGCCCCACGAACGTCGCCGCTACGCCGCGCTCGCGGAAGAACATCTCTTCGAAGGGGAGGATCACGGCGAGCCGTGTCACCGACGCGAGCCGTCGCACACGGCCCGCGCCCCACGCCCACATCTGCGGCGCGATGTAATAGAGCACGGGGATCCCCGCGGCCGCCGCCGCCGCCGCCGCGCGCAGATGGTAGCCGGGATAGTCCACGAGCACCACGAGATCGTAGCGCCTGGCCCGGAACGCGGCGCGCACACGAGCGAGCAGCCGAAAATGCGCCGGCAGCTTCCAGAGGGCCTCGACGAACCCCACGACGGAGTAGCGCTCCATACGATCTAGGACGGCGGCGCCCGCGGCTTCGAGGCAGGGACCGCCGAACGCTTCGACGCGGACGTCGGGGAGGCGGCGCCTGAGGGCTGCGACGACGGCGGCCGCATGCGCGTCGCCCGACGGCTCGCCCGCCGAGACGTAGATCGAGGAGGCGCGGCTCACGGCCGCGCGGCAGCGAGTGGCGAGGCTTGGACGGCGTCGGCGACGCGGCAGGCGAGGGCCAGCGCCTGCACGCCGGCGGCGCCCGACACCACGACCTCCTCCTCCCCGCGCACCGCGCGCAGAAAGCTCTCCAGCTCGAGGCTTAGCGGCTCCGCCTCGGGCGCCTCCAGCCGGACGTGCTCGACGATCTGCTCGAGCCTGGTCGCGGCCATCGTCTGCCACCCGGCCCTGAGGCGGTAGAAGTCGCCGCTCCCCTGC
>Ga0209160_1002752_pt1 | contig 14554 bp, 15 predicted proteins | sample GraSoiAngelo_153_FD_186167 | JGI IMG/M metagenome (GOLD analysis project Ga0209160, IMG submission 186167) | Grasslands soil microbial communities from the Angelo Coastal Reserve, California, USA - 14_1009_12_40cm (SPAdes) (version 2) | ecosystem: Environmental > Terrestrial > Soil > Grasslands ...
CTCGAACCCTGGCCAACCTGATTAAAAGCCCTGTGCTCGCGGCTTAAGTTCTCGATACTTCAGAAACGTTACTGCGCCAAGCGACGCCAATCGCGGCCAAATTCGCCACCCAGACGCCACCATCCCCGAAAGGACGCAAACGCAGTCTGTAACCGACCGCTGACTACCCTAACCCGGTACCAGTATACGACCCGCGACAGGAGGACTTTCTCTGTTGACAACCGGAGGCCTGATAAGGGTTCGGCGAACCGTCGTCAGGACGCAACTCGGAGAAGAACCTTTTCAAGAGGCTTTGGGAGATCGACCGCGAAGAAGCGACGTGCAGCATAGCCGTAGTCTTCGCCGCTCTCGTCGACGATCCGAAGATACCCGTGCTTCTCGGCATCCTCATCGGGGACTACTCGATACAGCTTCCCAACCTCGAGCGAGGCTTCGTAACCCCTATTCTTGATGCACACGGCGAAACGGACTCCCTGCCTCCTCGGTCTCTTCATTCCTCAATCCAGTAGCGGGAACTTGATCTTCATCTCCCGCCGGCCGATACCGTGAGCTTCGTACCAATGCACCTCAGCCTGGTGAACCGTCGCGTCTTGAAAGCCAACGAGCCTCCCTTTGAAGCGACAGCGCTGCGGATCTTCTTCCAGACGCCTTCGTTCCTGACCTTGGCGAGAAACTCGTGCCCTTCCCACGTGAGGTCGAACGGCAGGACGTAGATGACTCGCTCGCTCGTGCTGGATCTGACGGGCTCGCATCGCAGTAGACCAGTATCGTGGAGCAGCACAAGGTGGTACTTGATCGTGAGCTCGTCGTAGCCGTCGATTGGCGGAACCTCGATGTGTTGTGGTAATTGCTTCTCTTCGAAGAAGATCAACAGCTGCCGGATCAGGTCGAAATCCCGCTTCACCTGATTCCTTCTCTAGGGGAAGCAGCGCTTGCAGCCGCGTGGGTGTCCGGCCGCGCGCGCAGTCGTCGCGTTTGAATAGGATCGCCAGTTGCTCCTGACGACTCGAGGACCCTGAACTTCGGAGCACCGGGCACAATGATAGGGGCGCGGGCCCCAGGGCCGTGTCGGGTTCCCTGTTGCCGCCCTCACCGGCTCGGGAGGATGGTCATGACCGAACCGACAACGCATGTCTGATTCCTCAGTATGTCTAACGTTTAGTGGCTTGAACAGTAGCTGCGACGCAGCGCGCCCGGACAAGCTTGCGCCGGCAAACTCCATCGGCGCCGCGGCGGATTCGCCTGCCGCGATCGTGCTTTAATCAGGATGGTCCACGGCCCGCCGCCGGGATACGCAGGCCGAGGATATCCCGTCCCGGATGTCGTGATGCGCCGCCGAGATCCAGTCGCCATGGGTCAGAGCCCCATACGGTCGGCAGGGCTGCGCACGCCGCCGGGACCGGGTTTAGGACGTGGGTGTAGATCATCGTGGTGCTGACGTGCCGCCACCTCACGTAAACGCGACACCGTCACCCCCATTTCGTTCTCGATCGACTATAGCGCGCGGCCGATGGAGCGAACAAGCGTGCCGGGCTGTATCCGACAAGCGACAGGCAGTCGTGCGCTTAGCCCGGAGGCGCATCGAGCAAAAGCCGCGCTCGGCGAGAGCTCCGCGCCGGGCTACCGCCTCCGTCCCGGGACAACCGTTCTGTTATGCCCGCCGTTATGGCCGTGACGGCCCGCGATCCACCCAAAACTGCCCCACGCCAGCCAAGGAGAGAAAGAAAAGCCGCTCCGCGCCGGAAGGATTAGAAGTCCGATGCTCTATCCAGCTGAGCTACAGGCGAAGGACCAAGACACCTTCAGGTTCGTCGGTGGCGCGGGCGCCGGATCTGGATTCAACGGCCGCGGTCCGTAGATGGGCAGTGGTGCGCCGTACTCGTAGGCGCCCAAATCCGGCGCACCTCCGAGGAAGCCGTCGTTGATGTTCGGCAGCACCGCGCCGGCGTCGATCGCGGGGCAGCCGGCGGCCAGGGTTAGATACTGCGGCGGGACCGTCGTCGGTGAGTTGCCCGGAACGTTCATGGCCGGAATGCAGGTCTGGTGAGAGATCCGGATGCCCCTCGCCTCCTGCCCGGTGCTGGAGGTGAAGCTGGCCAGGCTGGAGTAATTCACGCCGTTGAGCTGAAATGGCGATGCAGACCCGCCCCAGTCGAAGCCGTCGTAGTTCAGGTCGGTCCGCCAGTCGATGGATCCGCTCAAGCCCCAGATCCGACCGCCAAGGACAGAGATCCAGAGGTTATTGCGCGAAATGGACATCAGCTGGCCGTCCTCCCTGACGTAGGTGAGATCCTGCCAGTGGACGAAGGTGTTGTGCAGGAACACGGCGCGGTCCCACTGGCGGTACTTGTTGATGTCCTCCGTGTTGTTCATGACCTGGTTGCGGATGAAGTACCAGGGCGCGCCGGTCTGGGGCTGAAAACTGAATCCGTTGTGATAAGCGTTGTGAATGCGGTTCCTCCAAACGCGGACATTGGTCCGGCCGTCGTCGGTTTCGATGCCGTCGTCGGAGACGTCGAAGATGTCGTTACCAAAGATGTCCACGTTGGTGCCAGGCGTGGAGATCCCATCAGCGACACGGGTGATGCTGTTGTGGGCGACGGTATGGTTGTTCGCGCCACACGCCGAGAACGACCCGTTCAACTCGATGCCTTCGCCGTCGAGGCTGCCGCTTGCGGGGTCAACATCGCCGACGATCGTGTTATCGGCGATGTACCACCCCTCGCCGCCTCGCTGGAGATAGATGCTGTAGTGGTTGTTGAAGAAAAAGTTCTTGCTCACGACGACATCGGATGGGCAGTTCAGCGAGAAGGTGGCGTAGGCCTGATTCCTGACCGTCAGGCCTTCCACCCAGACATGGCTGGCCCCGAAGTTCAAGCCATCGACGAAGAGGGCTTCGCCGTCTCCCGCGCCCTTCCAGACGATGTAGTTGCGGGCGACCCCCGGCACGCTGAAGGTCGGTCGCCCGCTGTAGCTCCCGGCGTGGACGAGAAAGATGTCACGCGGCTGAGCGACCGCCTGAGCCGCAGCGATGCCCTTGAAGGGGTTCGTCACCGAGCCGTCGCCTCCACCTGATCCCGGCACCACGTGGAAGGTTCTTCCGCCCGTGGGCAGCATGGGCAGCAGCCGGGTCGCGACCGTCAAAATCCGATTCTCCGCGCCCCCGTCCGGGTCGGACAAGTTGAGCACGACCTCATAGGTGGTGTCCGGGTTGAGAAAGAGGATGCTCCCCGCGAAGCCGTTGCCGTTGTATGTGTTGTCGACCCGGATGAGCGGCAGGGCTGACTTCCACGCACTCGCGCCCTGGATCCGGTACTGAACGTTGACCGTGGCGTTGTGATTGACGTCGCCGGAGAGGTCCCACTCGACCCCAACGGAGTAGATCGTGGAATAGATACGTGTTTGCCCGGGCGTGACCCCATTCTGGGCGAAGCTCGGAACGGGGTGGACCAGGATCGTGGCGATCCCCGCGACGAGGAAAGCGAGACCTCCCGGAACCATCGCGGTCCCCCTTTGAGCGAAGGGCTACAGCACAGGGGGTGCCAACGGGCGGGCTCATGGTCAGGGCGCGTCAAATTCTGGGAATTGCGGGGGCTCTCGCGGCCGCTTGGAGCCCGACCAGCAGGTCCGAACCGGCCGGCGAGTGGCACGAAGTGTCACACTCGACGACGAGCGCGCCCATTCTGGCATCGCTGCTCAGTGCTCACCTTGCTCCGTCAGCATCCGGCCTCTCGTCCGCCACCGCCCAACCGAGCCGCTGGAGGTGTTCTTCGATGTTCACCGCGCGCCGGTCTCTCACTCGACGGTCCGTGCGATGAGGGGCGGCCCGCTGTCGTCGTTCACCCTCCCGACGATCCAGGACCACTCGAACGTTAGGATCGTTGTTGAAGGTTCGCGTCAAATCTGCGTAGAGCTGCTGATTACGACGCGAAACGACGTAGAGAAGCCGTGGCATAGACCTGCCCCCATTTCTCCCTGGACTTCTCTGCGCGAGGCGGTGACGGGATCATCTGCGCCCACCTAGAGGTTGTCAAGGTCGTTGACCTGTCTCCTCGGGCGGGCTAACGTTGGCCCACTCTTCGGCTGACGATCGGTAGGAAGGGCATCCCGATTGTTGCGACGTTCAGCTATGTTGTGGAGGGCCCGTGAGAGAGTAGCCCATGTGCTGGGCAACGCGCTAAACTCGAAGCCAAGTCATGACGTGCTCACAATGTGGCGCTCAGCTTCCCCAAGGCACGGATCGATGCCCGAGTTGTTACTATCCGGTGCCTCGCGCGAGCTTCGTGCAACGAATCCTGCGAAGTCTTGGGTTTCGGGTCCCGGCTCCGCGCACCGTGCTGAAAACACGCACGACGGAGATCCGTACCGAGCGCGTTGAAGTCCAGGACCCACAGACCGGACAGGTCCGGGTTTATGGGTCGCTCGATGAGGTTCCGGCGGACATTCGGGCAAAGATCGCGCAGGCGCGGAGCACCGCCCAGCAGAGTGCCCACACGAAGATCACGGTCAAGGATGCCTCTGGCAGAACGCGGACCTATGACTCCGTGGTGGCCCTCGCTACCGTCTTCGACAGTAGCGGGCGCTCGGGAGGGCTCAGATGACGGATCTTGATCGGCTCGGCCTGGCCCTGGTCGGCTTCATGGTCGCGGTCATAGTCGCGGGAGTGCTTCTCGGACTCATTGGCAGATTCATCAAGGGCGGGAAAAGCTAGCGCGCCGGCGTGATGACGGTCTTGACGCCCTTGCCGGCTGCGGCATGGGCGAAGGCCTCGCCGATCTGTTCGAGGGGGAAGCGCGCCGTGACGAGCCGCTTGACGCCAAGCCTCGGCATGAGGGCGAGCGCGCGCCGGAAGGCGGTGCCGCGGCCGAAGGCGCCGAGGATCCTGATCTCACGGAAGTGGGTGTCCCAGAGGTCCAGGGGAACGTGGCTTCCCTTCGGGCTCACGCCGACGAGTTGGACGATGCCCGTGGGCTTGACGAGCGCCAGGGCTTCGGCCACGAGCTCCGGGTTCCCCACGGCTTCGCAGACGACGTCAGCCCCGCGGCCGCGCGTGAGCGCGAGCACCCGATCGCGGAGGCTCTCCCGGATCGGATCGACGACGGCGTAGGCCCCGAGCCGCCGGGCGATCAGCCGTCGCTCCTCGACAGGGTCCGAGAGGATGAGGCGTCGGGCGCCGCGCTTGCGGGCGAGCACCATGGTAAGGAGCCCCATCGGGCCCCCGCCGATGACCAGCACCGTCGCCCCACGCGGCATGGGAAACAGCTCGAGGCCCGCGAGACAGCAGGCGGCAGGCTCCGTCATCGCCGCGGTGACGGGATCGAGAGCCCGGGGCAAAGGATGGACGCAGCTCGCCGGGAGGAGAACGCGCTCGGCAAAGCCACCGACCCGGGCGCACCGTGGGCACTGGCTCACGCGCCCGGCGTGGCACTCGGCGCACTCGCCGCAGCCGTACGAAGGCTCGCACGCCACCACGCGCCCGATGAGGTGACGGCTCGCGCCGCGGCCGACGCCGCGCACGATCCCGGTGTACTCGTGACCGAGGACCAGGGGCGGCTTCCACGGAAAGAGCCCCTGGGTGGCGTGGATGTCGGTGCCGCAAATGCCAGCCGCGTGGACGTCGACCATGACCTGCCCGGCCCCGGGGACGGGGTCGGGGGCCTCGTCGATCGTGAACCGCGCTTCGCCTCTCCAGGTCGCGACCTTCATGCGAGCCGCTATGTCGTGCCGGCCAGATTTCCCTTGGCGTCGAGCTGAAGCCCGTGCTGCCTGGCCGTCTCGAGGACCTTCGGCGACCAGGTGACGTGACCGGAATTAGAGCCCCCGAGGATGGCGAGGAGGAAAGCGTCCTCCGCCCCGGCGTTGCGGAAGCCACGCATGACACCAGGCGGCACCGAGATGACGTCCCACTGCTCCAGGATCACTTCGCTCTCGCCCTCGTCGCCCCAGTACACGCCCCAGCGCCCGGTCAGTGGCATGAAGACCTCGACCGTCGGATGATCGTGGAGGCCGACCTGATTGCCGGGGACCTGCTTGACCAGCGTCAGGTTGAAGTCGCGAGCATCGGTGATCGCCGGCCTCAGCGTCGAGTCCTCGGTCACCCCTCGACCGATCACGTTGTAGATCAGGCGCTCGTACCCGGGAATGGCGGTATCGACGAAGCCACGACTGGTCGGGGTGAGACGGTTGAAACGCGCCACCCGCGTCCGTTCCATCTCTTCGACCGAGATCTTCATCCCCATCACGTCCTCCATTCGCGCGTGCACCATCACCGAGTGTCGCTGCACGGTCACCTGCGTGCCTCGGGACGATGAATGCCAGGCACTGTAAGACGCTCATCCGGAGCAGTCAAGGCCGCGGCACGGCGGGCGCCGTGACGATTTCCCGGTTGCGTTTTCCCCGCGTTTCCACTATAGGCTTCGACCACCAGGAGGAGACCGATGAAACCGCAGAGGATCCGGCGTTGGGCCCTGACCGGGGGCGTCATCGGAGCGCTCGTGCTCGCGGGTCTGGGCGCCCCCACCGCCCGGGCGGCCGAGCCGATCAGGATCGGCTTCGGCATGGCGCTGACCGGCGGACTCTCTGCCAACGGCAAGCCGGCGCTGCTGGCAGTCCAGATCTGGAAGGACGACGTGAACAAGCGGGGCGGCTTGCTCGGCCGACCGGTGGAGCTCGTCTACTACGACGACCAGACCAACCCGGCCACCGTGCCCGGCATCTACACGAAGCTCCTCGACGTGGACAAGGTCGACCTCGTCATCTCCGGCTACGGCACCAACCTCATCGCTCCGCTCATGCCCATCGCGATGGAGCGCAAGCTGACCATCATGGGGATGTTCGGGCTCGCCAACAACGAGAAGTACCAGTATCCGAACTACTTCCAGATCCAGCCGGCGGGGCCCGATCCACAGACCAGCACGGCCATCGGCTTCTTCGAGCTGGCGGCGAAGCAGACTCCGCGGCCGCAGACCGTCGCGATCGTCGGCGCCGACGCCGAGTACCCGCAGAACGCGCTCGTCGGCGCGCGCGAGCTGATCAAGAAGTTCGGGTTCAAGACCGTCTACGACAGGACCTACCCGCCCAGCACCGTCGATTACACGCCGATCGTCAGGGCCATCAAGGCCACCAACGCGGACATCGTGTTCGTGGCGTCGTACCCGCCGGACTCGGTCGGCATGCTGCGCGCGGCGCACGAGGTCGGCCTACAGCCCAAGATCTTCGGCGGCGGCATGGTCGGCCTGCAGTTCACCAGCGTCATGACGAGCATGGGCCCGATGCTGAACGGCGTCGTGAACTACGACTTCTGGGCGCCGGAGCCGACGATGCTGGCGTTCCCGGGCATCAAGGAGTTCTTGAAGGAATACCAGGCGCGGGCGGAGAAGGCGGGCGTCGATCCGCTCGGGTATTACCTCCCGCCCTACTCGTACGCCCTGGTCCAGGTGCTCGGCCAGGCCGTCGAGGCCACGAAGGGCCTCGACCAGCAGAAGCTGGCCGACTACCTCCGCGCCACCGAGTTCAACACGGTCGTCGGCAAGGTGAAGTTCGGGAAGAACGGCGAGTGGGCAAAGGGACGCACCCTCATGGTCCAGTACCAGAAGGTCCACGGCACGGGCATCGATCAGTTCCGCGGGCCGGGCAAGAAGGTGGTGCTCTACCCCGAGGAGCTCAAGTCCGGCGCCATCGTCTACCCGTACTCCGCGGCGAAGAACTAGCGCGGGCGCTCCTGTTCTCCTGGGATCTGCTCGCGAACGCCGTGGTCGCCGGACTGCTGCTCGGCGGCTTCTACGCCGCCGTCAGCCTGGGCGTCTCGCTCATCTTCGGCCTCCTCGACATCGCCAACATCGCCCAGCCCGCCTTCGTCATCCTCGGCTCGTACGCGGCCTACGTGATGAACCGCTCCTTCGGCCTCGATGCGATCCTCACCGGGCTCCTCTTCACGCCGGTGTTCTACGTCCTCGGCGCCGTCGTCTATCGCCTCTACTACGAGAGCTTCGAGCGCCGGGGCGAGGAGTCGCTCCGGGGGCTCGTCTTCTTCTTCGGCGTCCTCTTCATCATCGAGGTGAGCCTGAGCCTCAAGTACGGCGTCGACTATCGCCTCGTCGAGGCGGCGTACATCGGCAAGTCGATCGACCTCGGCGGCGTCGGGATCGCGTTCCGCCTGCTGGTGCCGTGCCTCGTGGGGCTCGCCATGACGCTGGCGCTGCACCTCTTCCTCTCGAGAACCTTCTACGGGCGGGCCGTCATGGCGGTGTCCCAGGATCGCCTGGCGCTGCGGCTGATGGGCGCCGATCCGGTCCGGATCAAGACCATCGCCTTCGGCGTCGGCATCGCGGCCGCGAGCCTGGCCGGCGCGCTCCTCATCACGATCGCACCGGTGGTGCCGTCGACCGACCGCGACTACATCGGCCGGATGTTCGCGATCACGGTCCTGGGCGGCATGGGCAGCATCGCGGGGACGCTCGTGGCCGCCGTCATCCTCGGCGTGGCGGAGAGCCTGATGTCCACGTTCTTCGGCCCCTCCTGGTCGCTCGCCGTGTCGTTCGGCATTCTCCTGGTCGCGCTCGCGGTGCGACCGGCCGGGCTCCTCGGGAGATAGATGGCGCGGTCCACCCGCACGCTGCTCGTCGGCCTGGCCGTCGTCGGGGCCGGGATCCTCCTCGCTGCGCTCCGCGTGAACCCGTATGTCTACTTCGCGGGCTACGTCATTCTTCAGTATGTCGTCATCGCGACGGCATGGAACATCCTCGGCGGCTACGCCGGCTACGTGAACTTCGGCACGCCGGCGTTCTTCGCGCTCGGGGCGTACACCGCCGTCTTCCTCATCCAGTCGACGCGGGCGCCGCTCCCGGTGCTGATCCTCGCCGGCGGGCTCGTCTCCGGGCTCCTCGGACTCGGCATCGGCTACCTGACGCTGCGCCTCAGAGGCGTCTTCTTCTCCATCGCGACGCTGGCGCTGTCCATCGTGCTGCAGACGATGATCATCAACTGGGAGTACGTCGGCGGCTCGCGGGGCCTCAGCGTCATCCGCCCGAGCGGTCCTCCGTTCGGCAGCTACGTCACGTTCCTCTTCGCGGTGATGGTCCTGCTCTCCGTCGTGGCGGTGACGGTGGCGCGATTCATCGAGCGGTCCTGGGTCGGCCGAGGGCTCGCGGCGCTCCGGGACAACGAGGAGGCGGCCGAGTGCATGGGCGTCCCCACCCTGCGCTTGAAGCTCTTCGCCACCACCGTGAGTGGCGTCCTGCTCGGCGTCGCCGGCGCGCCGTTTCCCTACTACGTGACCTTCGTCGAGCCCACGTCGGCCTTCAATCTCGACTACGCCGTGAATGCCCTGGCCATGCCGATGATCGGCGGGACGACGAGCTGGGTCGGGCCGGTGATCGGCGCCGTGCTGCTGGGGACGGCGCAGCAGCTGGCGACGGTGACGATCTCCTCCGAAATGAATCTGTTCATCGTCGGCGTGGTGCTCGTCGCGTTCGTCGTCCTGGCGCCCGAGGGGATCGTCGGGCTGGTGCGGCGGGTCCGAGGGCGGTAACGCCGCCGATGGCCCCTGCGTTGCTCGAGGTCGACGGACTGACGAAGCGCTTCGGCGGCTTCACCGCGCTCAACGGGGTGAGTCTCGACGTCACGCCGGGCGAGCGGTTCGGCCTCATCGGACCGAACGGATCGGGGAAGACCACGCTCATCAACTGTGTGTCCGGCGCGCTGCCGGCGGATGGCGGCAGGATCCGCTTCGAGGGCCGTGACATCACGGCGGTCCCGGCCCATCGGCGGACCCGGCTGGGGATCGTGCGCAGCTTTCAGATCCCGAAGCCGTTCACCAGCATGACGGTGGCGCAAAATCTGGCCATCCCGCTGGAGTATGCGGCCGGCGCGCGGTCCGACGGCGCCGACGTCGCCGCCGAGGCCATGGAGATCCTGAGCACCATCGGCCTCGAATCGAAGGCCCACACGAGGCCGGCGGGGCTCACCCAGATCGAGATGAGAAAGCTGGAGCTGGCGCGGGCCATGGCGGCCAAGCCCAAGCTCCTCATTTCCGACGAGGCCATGGCCGGGCTCTCGAGCGCGGAGATCGACGACATCCTGGCCATCCTCTTCCGCCTGAACGAGCGGGGGATCACGATCATCATGATCGAGCACATCATGCGGGCGGTGATGCGCTTCTCCGAACGGATCGTCGTCCTGGACGCCGGCGAGCGCATCGCCGAGGGGACGCCGGACGCGATCGTGAGGAACCCGGTCGTGGAGAAGGCCTACCTTGGCGAGTAGGATCGTCGTCCACGACGTGGACGCCGGCTACGGGGCGGTGCGGGTCCTGCACCGCGTCTCGATCGAGGTGCGTGAGGGGGAAACCGTCGCCCTGCTGGGCACCAACGGAAACGGCAAGAGCACGCTCATCAAGTGCATCATGGGCATCGTGCGGCCGGAGGCCGGCGAGATATTTCTAGAAGCCGACGGCACGCGCATCGATCTCACGAAAAGACCCACGGAGGAGATCGTGGGGTTGGGCATCGCCATGGTGCCGGAGGGGCGGAGGCTCTTTCCCAAGCTGACGGTTCAGGAGAACCTCCTGCTCGGCGCCTACCGACCGCAGGCCCGGGGGGACATCGCGCGCAACCTCGCCTTCTGCTTCGAGGCCTTCCCGGTGCTCCGCACGCGCCGCAAACAGCTCGCGGGCAGCATGAGCGGCGGCGAGCAGCAGATGCTGGCGGTGGCCCGCGCGCTCATGTCCTCGCCGCGGATCCTCCTGGTCGACGAGCCCTCGGTCGGGCTAGCCCCGATCCTCGTCAGCCGCGTGATCGGCAAGATCAAAGAACTGAAGGAGCGACACCACTTGACGGTCCTGATGGCCGAACAGAACTTCAACCAGGCGACCAAGATCGCCGACCGCGGGTACATCATCGTCCACGGGAAGATCGAGTTCGAAGGGCACAGCACGCAGGAGCTGCGGGAACACGAGCTGGTGAAGAAGTACTATCTCGGCGTCTAGGTGCGTGCAGGCTCAGGCTGCAAGGGCGCGGACGACCGTCCTGTCCTGCAGACACTCGGAGCATCTTCCAGAAGAAATTTGAAATCCGTCGCCGACCATGACCACGGCTTCCCGTACCTCTCGGGGAAAAGCACCCATCTTCAGCGCCAGGCAGGCGTCACAGAAGCGAATGGTCCTGTACGCGCGGAGCAGGAGGGTGAGTCGATCTTGGATGGTCTTCATGGCAGCCCCCGGGGTGAAGGAGGGTAAGGCCACGCCTCGTCACCGGGTCTCGACGCACGCTGGTCGCGTCAACCCTAGGGGCCACAGTGGCTGGCAGGGGCACTGTAACACAAGACGGGCTCCTGACGAGGACGGCGTATGAGTGCGTCAGGACACTCGCCTCTCACTGCGGTTTCCCTCCGGTTCGCCGCCTAACAAGCGACGAAGCTCATCATTGAGAGCCTGCAGTTGGCGATTCGTGGCGAGATCCACGGCAAAGGCGGCCCGCACCTCCGCCGTGGCGGCAGTCCATTCCTCCGCTGTAATGACGCCCTTCTCCCCGAGGATGTTGTGGAGCGCGACTAACTGTATGTTGGTCCGCTCGATCAGATTGACGAGCTCCCCGAGCTTCACGCTGATGATCCTCGTGATGCTGTACAGAAGGGCCTGCTGATCCGGCGTGAAGGCTGCCATCGCTCAAACGCACGACCGCACACTCTGTGCCAGAGACGACCTGCACCGGCAGCCATATAACTAGTGGTTTCATCTTTCCCTCGGGAAGCACCACAGGCCAGAACGCCTCGTCTTACTGCACCACGCTGGTGCAATTGCACCAACCTGGTGCAGAGGACTCCCGTGGACATGACCTTGACAACCAGGAGGTGGGCGCACATGCTCCCGCCACCGCGTGTCCGGAGAGGAGGCTCACCATGACCCGCCGCTGCGCCACACTGGTTCTCCTCGGACTGCTGGTCCTTCCCGCGGCCGCTCTGGCGGCCCCCGAGGGCAAGATCGTGATCGCCCAGGGCGTGGACCCGACCACACTGGACCCGCAGTGGCACGAGGAGACCCCAGCCTACAACGTGCTCCTGAACATCTACGACACGCTCCTCTTCCGCGACAAGGACCTCAAGATCATCCCCTGGCTGGCCGAGTCGTGGAAGCTCGTCAACCCGACCACCTGGGAGTTCAAGATCCGCAAGGGGGTCACGTTCCACAACGGGGAGGAGGTCGACGCCGAGGCGGTGAAGTTCAGCCTCGATCGCATCCGCGATCCCGAGCTCAAGAGCCGCCAGGCGGGTTACTTCCGCCTGATCACCTCCATCGATGTCGTTGACAAGCACACGATCCGCATCGTCACCGCCAAGCCGTACCCGACGCTCGAGAACCACCTCGCCCTCCGAGGGCACATCATGGCGCCCAAGCACTTCCGCGGGAAGGACAAGGTGTTCGCCGACCGGAACCCGGTGGGCACCGGGCCGTACAAGTTCGTGCGCTGGGTCAAGGACGAGCTGATCGAGCTGGAGGCCAACCCGAGCTGGTGGGGCGGCGCGCCCAAGGTCAAGACGCTGATCTTCCGCCCGATCCCCGAGCACGCCGTCCGCGTCGCCGCGCTCCAGACCGCCGAGATCGACATCGCCGTCAACATCCCGCCGCACCTGGTGTCTGTGATCGAGAAGCATCCCCGGCTCTACGTCTCCAAGGCACCCAGCGTGCGGCCGATCTTCATCCCGATCTACACGTACCAGTTCGATACCACCAACAAGCCGGTGGGACCGGTCGAGGGCCCGACCAAGGACAAGCGGGTGCGACAGGCGATCCTCGCCGCCGTCAACGCGGACGAGATCATCAAGAACGTGCTCGAGGGGAACGCGATTCGAACGGCGACGCCGCTCACGTCCAAGCACTTCGGCTTCGACCGGGCGCTCCAGCCCGTGAAGTTCGATCCAGACCGCTCCAAGAAACTCCTCGCTGACGCCGGCTTCCCCGAGGGCATCGACCTCGTGCTGAACTCACCCGACGGCCGCTACCAGAAGGACAAGGAGGTCGCCGAGTCGGTGGCCGGCCAGCTCACCCGAGCCGGGATCCGCACGCGCGTGAAGACCCATGAATGGACGACGTACCTCAGCCAGCTCGTGTACCCCCACAAGGCCAACCCGATGTATCTCATCGGCTGGGGCAACACCACCTGGGACGCCGACGGGACGCTCACCCCGCTGTTCCGCTCGGGCAGCGCGCAAGCGAACTACTACAGCCCGGACTTCGACGGGCTCGTCGACGAGGCGCAGACGTCGGTCGATCCCAAGCGCCGGCTGGAGCTGTACGCCAAGGCCCAGCGGCTGATGCTGGACGACGGCGCGGTGCTCTCGCTCCACCAGCAGATGGACCTCTACGGCGTCAACAAGCGGGCGAACTTCCAGGCGCTATCCTCAGAGCAGCTCGTCGGCGTCTGGATGTCGCTCAAGGACGCGAAGTAGTCGGGCGCGCGTACGCTTTTGCTATTCTCGAAGTGCCATGGCCCCGCTTCGCGACCTCGAGCTGATGATTCAGTCCCACTACCCCCTCATTGCCATCGAGACGTCCGAGGAGGACTTCGTCGATCTGCCGACCGCGGTGGAGCGCAAGGAGATCTTCGCCGTCCACCTCCAGAAGCGGAAGCGCGGCCCCGCCGCCTTCGACCTCGATCGGCTGGCCGCCGCCGCCGAGGGCTTCACCGGCGCCGAGATCGAGCGGGCCGTCGTCTCCGGGCTCTACACGGCGTTCTCGCGCTCGGTCGAGCTCACTACCGACATCCTCCTCGACGAGCTGCGGGCGACCCGGCCGCTGTCGGTCACCCGCAAGGAGGCGATCGACGCCCTGCGCGCGTGGGCCCGCGAGCGCGCGGTGATGGCGAACTGAACCGGTCCGCGCACAGAGAGCCCGCCTCACGACATCGGGTGCCTCACGACGTCGAGCAACAGCTTCTGGAGCTCGATGATTTCGGTGCGGATGCCAGTGCGAGTTTCCCACCATCGGTCGGGATCGAATACCGAGTAGCGCGCGGGTCGAACCGTGACTTTCGTCGTGTGGCCCTTCATGGATCGATGAAGCACTCGACGTAAACGCCGTGAGTGGTCGCGAGCGTTCACGATCACGACTGAACGGAATTGGTGCTGGTCGCACCAGTCGGGAAGCACTTCAGCCTCGGCCTCGGTGCCGGGCACAGCCCGGGGGATCTGTTCGATGGCCGTCACGCCAAGCGACCTGAGTTGGCGGGTTCGCTGTGCGGCCGCGTCTTCGTAAGGGAGTCCACGGCGGAGGAACTCGCGATCCACCTGGTCAGGAGGGTCGGCGAAGACGGCGACCCGCGTGGCGATACCGCTGTGAACAAGGTCGGCCGCTTCGAGGACCCCGGCGCCGTCGGCATCAACGGCCACGACGACGATGTCGGCCGGCTCGACGGGATCGTCGACAACGAGGACCCATCCGGCGGCCCGGAGCATCGATCCTCGAATGGCGGGGACCCCGACGATGACCGCCCCCGCCAACACGACCACCGCCAGGATCCGGGCCCATCGCGGCCACCGAGCGATCATGCTCATCCCGCGG
>Ga0209160_1002755_pt1 | contig 14549 bp, 13 predicted proteins | sample GraSoiAngelo_153_FD_186167 | JGI IMG/M metagenome (GOLD analysis project Ga0209160, IMG submission 186167) | Grasslands soil microbial communities from the Angelo Coastal Reserve, California, USA - 14_1009_12_40cm (SPAdes) (version 2) | ecosystem: Environmental > Terrestrial > Soil > Grasslands ...
AGGCGAAGGTTCTGCGCGTCCTTCAGGACAATGTCATCACCCGTATCGGAGGGGCAAAACCAATCTCGGTCGACGTGCGCGTGATCGCCGCTACGAACAAGACGCTGGAGAACGAGATTGCCGCCGGGAAGTTCCGGGAGGACCTGTACTACAGGCTCAATGTGGTGCCGATCCACGTCCCGCCCATCCGCGAACGCCGCGAGGACATCCCGATGCTGGCACAGTATTTCGCGTCGACGCTTTCGGCTCGCGAAGGAATACCTCCGCGCTCATTCACCACCGATGCGCTGGAGCGTTTGAGCTCCCTCGATTGGCCGGGCAACGTTCGCGAGCTGCGAAACACGGTTGAGCGTCTGTTGATCCTTGCGCCGGATACCCAGATTTCGGCGCGAGACATAGATCGTCTGGCAGGCCAGCGCGCTCTCGACGATGCGGGACTGGCGACACTTACCCAATGCCGGACCTTCGAGGAGTTCAAGGACGCCGCCGAGCGTGCCTTCCTGCTCAACAAGCTGCGCGAGTTCGACTGGAACGTTTCGGAGACGGCGCGCGCCGTGGAGATGCCGCGGTCGAACCTTTACAAGAAGATCGAGCGATACTCGCTTTCGCGCGAGCATAGTTGAAGCGCAATCTCGCAAAAACGAATCACTGACAAATAGAAAATGAAAAAGTTCAACAACTTCATTGGTGGGAAATGGGTCGCCCCTGAATCGGGTGAATACTTCGACAACAGAAATCCCGCCGATCGCGGCGACGTGATCGGAAGATTCCCACTTTCCGATCGCCGCGACGTCGAGCGCGCTGTAGAGAGCGCAAAACGTGGCTTTGCCAGCTGGCGTCGGACTCCAGCGCCTGCTCGGGGCGATGTGCTGCGGACGGTCGGTGACATCATGACCAGGCGCAAGGAAGAAATCGCCGACGCCATGACGCGGGAGATGGGTAAGCCACTTACCGAGACCCGCGGCGACGTCCAGGAGGGGATCGACACAGCCTACTACGCGTCGAGTGAAGGCCGCCGACTCTTTGGCAAGACGGTTCCGAGTGAGCTGCGGAATAAATGGGCGATGAGCTATCGCCGGCCGATCGGTGTTGCCGGTCTCATCTGCCCGTTCAACTTCCCGATGGCGATCCCGACCTGGAAAATGTTTCCAGCGTTGGTGTGTGGGAATGCGGTGATCTTCAAGCCGGCCGAAGACGTTCCGCACACCGGGACGATTCTGGTCGAGATTCTCCTCGAGGCTGGCCTGCCGGACGAAGTCATTCAGCTCGTGCACGGGCGTGGCGAACAGGTTGGCGCGGCAATGGTCGAGCATCCCGCGATCCCGCTTATCTCATTCACCGGCTCCACCGAGACCGGGCGCATTGTCGGCGAAACGTGCGGCCGCCTTCACAAGCGCCTTTCACTCGAGATGGGCGGCAAAAACGCCCAGATCGTCATGGATGACGCGGATCTGGACCTGGCACTGGAAGGCGCTCTTTGGGGTGCTTTTGGCACCACCGGGCAACGTTGTACCGCCACCAGTCGTCTTATTATCCAGAAAAAAGTTCACGACAAATTTCTGGGAATGCTCGAGGGTCGGGCCAAGGCGCTCAAGCTGGGCGACGGGCGGAAAAAAGGGACCGACGTTGGTCCGCTGATCAACGAGGACGCCGTCAGGAAAGTGGAGACTTACGTCGATATCGGTCAGTCGGAAGGAGCGAAACTCGTGACTGGAGGGGCGCGACCGGCGAAAATGTCCGGCGGCAACTTCTTTGAGCCGACGATCTTCACCAACGTCAAGGCGGGAAGTCGCCTCGAACAGGAAGAGATCTTTGGTCCGGTTCTATCCGTACTTCGGGTGAAGGATGCCGATGAGGCTTTTGCCGTGAACAACGATGTGAAGTACGGGCTCTCTTCGTCGATCTACACCCGGGACGTGAACACGGCATTCCGGGCGCTGAACGAGCTCGACAACGGAATCACGTACGTTAACGCACCAACCATCGGGGCCGAGGCGCACCTGCCTTTCGGTGGTGTAAAACAGACCGGGAATGGGCACCGGGAGGGCGGCTGGGAGGTCTACGAGTTCTACTCCGAGACCAAGGTCGGATACGCCGACTTCTCCGGCACCCTTCAGCGTGCTCAGATCGATACCTATCTAGGAACGCCGGACTAATCACCGCGGTATAGAACGCAGCATGGAATCCTACGAACAGAAACGGGCGCACGCGCTCCAGCTCGCCAACAGACGCCGCAGCGGTGGCAAGCTCTCCTTCCTCGCCCATTGGGCGAGGATAATCGTCGTGTCCCTCGCCTTATTCGTCGTGATTCGCGCCTTCGGCGTCGAGGCGTTCAAGATCGCCAGTGGCAGCATGGAGCACACCCTGTTCGAGGGCGATTTTCTTCTGATCAACAAGCTGGTTTACGGGGCCGGCATTCCCGGCAGCGGCCGCAAGCTGCCGGCCATACACTCACCGCGCCGCGGTGACGTGATCGTGTTCACCTATCCGGTCGACCCGCGCCTCAATTATGTGAAGCGGATCGTCGGCATTCCCAGTGACACGATCTCAATGCACGACGGAGTACTGATCAGAAATGGGCGTCCCGTGCAGGAGAACTACGTCCAGCACACGCCCGATGAAGCGGATCAATCGGACGACGATTTCCGCTGGCAAAAGGCCTACCTCGTAGGCGGCGCTTCAATCGAGAATTATCATCCTTCGCGTAACAACTGGGGCCCCCTGGTCGTCCCTGCCCATGACTACTTCGTCCTCGGAGACAATCGCGACAATTCGTCCGATTCGAGGTATTGGGGCTTCGTGGCCGACTCTCTTGTGCGTGGCCAGCCGATAGTGGTCTATTATAGTTACGCGCCCGACACCGGCGATCGACTGGATTGGTTGACGCGTCTACGGTGGAAGCGCTTCGGGGAAATCGTTCACTAGTTCGTAGGTCGTAGTTAGTTCGCAATTCGGAATTAGCTCGCAGTTCGAACGTGTGCTCGATCCTCGATTTCTGAGAGGATGACGCTATCGCTATGAAGGTTTCGACGAATCGGAAATCGACCGTCGACGAAGGATCGCTCGATCAGTACCTAAGGGACATCAGCGTCTTTCCCCTCATCAGTCGCGAGATGGAAGTGGAGCTCGCGAAGCGCATCCGCCAGAACGACCAGGACGCCCTCGACACGCTGGTTCGATCGAATCTCCGGTTCGTCGTGTCGGTTGCCAAGAAGTATCAGAATCAGGGCGTCTCGCTCTCCGATCTGATCAACGAGGGCAACCTCGGCCTCATTCGCGCCGCCCACAAGTTCGACGAGACCAAAGGCATCAAGTTCATCTCGTACGCGGTGTGGTGGATTCGGCAGTCGATCCTCCAGGCTCTGGCAGAGCAGTCGCGTATCGTGCGCGTCCCGTTGAATCGCGCGGGTACGCTGCATCGCATCGGCAAACGCGCCAGCACGCTGTTGCAGGAGCTTGGGCGTCAGCCCACCAACCTCGAGATCTCGGAAGGCCTCGACATCAGCGAGGACGAGGTTGCGAAGACGATGATGATCTCGCAGGTGCATCTGTCGCTGGACGCGCCGATGACGCCGGGCGAAGACAATCGCCTGCTCGACTACCTGCCCGACAACATGAACCCGACGCCGGACGAGATCACGTTCGAGAAGGCGTTGTCGGAGGCAATCGAGGAATCACTCGCTTCACTGAAAGAACGCGAGTCAAAGATTCTGCGTCTCTACTTCGGTCTTGACGGCGCGGATCCGATGACCCTCGAGGATATCGGAACCTTGCTCCAGATCACACGCGAGCGAGTTCGGCAGATCAAGGAGAAGGCGCTCCTCAAGCTGCGCCACAATTCGCGGAGACGGTCGCTCGAATCATTCCTCGGCTAATTGATGCGTCTTAGCCGGCAGTCCCGCACCATCCGACGTGCGACCATCGTCGCATTACTACTGGCCTCTCCAGTCCGCACGTCGCTGGCTCAAAGTACCTGGGACCGGTACAAGCCCGGCATGCTCGCCGCTGTGACGAGTGATGCCAATTCGATGATCCGTGGGGCGCTCATCGACAAAAGTCCGAGCCAGCACTTCATGGGCGATCAGCGTGCAACACTGGCAAAGGTGATTTATAAAGGCGATTCGCGTCCCATCGACCCAATCCGGCACCGGCTCATCGCTGAGTGGGGGATGTCACACATGCGTGACTCGTCGATCGCAGCGGATTTCCATCGCGAGTATCTGTTCCAGGAAGGCGAAAAGCTGCTCTGGCTCCCGGTTCAGGATACCGTCGCGACTTTTTTCCCGAAGGAGCTACGCCGCGGGCAACCCGTCAGCTTGTACGTGATGCTGATCGGCGGCTATTATGCGGATGGTGTTATCACGTGGGCGTTTATAGTGAACGAATTCAAAGGGGAGCCTGTGGCCGGGAGCTCCTGATTGGGGCGCCGAGTCGCATTTGTACTGTTCCTTATTTTTCTTCTTTGGGAAGCGGGCTCATTGCGCTGGCGTCGTCTGGACGGCGAAGGTGATGACGCGTGACGAACCGCGACCAGCGAGTGAAACATGAGAGCCTCGGCATTCTGCGTGCTGTTCCTGCTGATTCCCGCCTGCAAGCGCGAAACGCCGTCGGCGGGCGATTCCTCGACGCCGCTTGCCAGCGGGAGTGCAGCGACGGACACAGCATCACGGAGCAACGCAATGACACTCAAAATCACATCGTCGGCTTTTCAACAGGGCGGCTCGATCCCGGCCAAGTACACTTGCGAGGGGCAGGATGTATCGCCACCACTGGCCTGGGCCGGCGCACTGGGCAGCGCCAGGAGCATCGCCATGATCGTCGACGATCCCGACGCACCAGACCCAGCCAAGCCGGAGCGAGTCTACGTCCACTGGGTGGCGTATAACATTCCCGTCGGCGCGTCGCTGGCCGAAAATGCTTCGAAGAGCGGAATGCCGAAGGGAGCGGTGCAGGGGAAGAACGATTGGGGCAAGCCACAGTACGGCGGCCCGTGTCCACCAATCGGCCGGCATCGGTACTTCTTCAAGCTGTATGCTCTCGACACGGAGTTGACTGGTTTATCAGCCGCGACGAAATCCGATCTCGAGAGCGCCATGAAGGGCCACGTCCTCGATTCTGGTGAGTTGATGGGAACGTATCAGAAAGCCGCGAAGAAGTAGCGCCGCATCAACCCTTCTAAGAGGGGACCAAACAAACGTGTTGACAGCCTGACTACTCGGCGAAATATTGGGGTCTCCAACCTACCCACCGACTCGAAGGAGCTGGTGGGTTTTTGCTTTTTGGCCGCCCGCTGCGGCAGGCGTCACTGCTCTCCGAGGAACATTTATGAAGCGGTTTATCTCGTTGGTAGGCCTACTCGTGCTTTCCGCGGGGTGCTCTTCCGACCAGCCATCGCCATTGGGACCGAGGGTCCTCGCGCCATCTCTCGCCGTCTCGGCCGGAGATGCCTCGGACCCGTCTGCCGGCAACTATCTCGTTCGGTTCAAGGGGAACGGGATTCCTGCTGACTTCGCACTGCGGGTGAAGGCTGTAGGAGGCCAGGTCGTCTTCGCTCACGCCGGAGTTGGGATCGCCGCCGTAAGCGGACTGGATCAAACGGGCGCGAACACACTTTCTGCCTCGCCGAACATCGCCTCGATCGATCCCGATGGTTACACGATCATGAAAGAGCCGGCAACACTGTCGTCCGATCTTCCCGATGAGGGTATTGCCAGCCAGGCCCATCCTGAAATTGCGACCGGTTTTGCCCGACAATGGAATCTGCGCGCCATCAGCGCTCCGGCGGCTTGGGCAGCACAATTCCTCGGCAGCTCAACCGTTAAAGTTGGCATCATAGATACCGGAATTGATTATCTGGCTCCCGACCTGTTCAACAAGGTTGATCTTGGCTTATCGAGGTCGTTCGTTCCAAGCGAGGACGCCCGGGTCCAGGCGGTTTTCCCTGGCGCCAACAACATAGCTGACCTGCATTTCCATGGCACCAACGTGGCCGCCATCGTCTCTAGTAATGCGTTCTTTCGCGCCGGCGTCACATCGAGAGTCACTCTCGTCGGACTGAAGGCCTGCTCTGCCGGGACCTCTCCGGCTTTCAATGGCACGTGCCCAACAAGCGCGGTGCTCAACGCCGTTCTATACGCTGCGGACCAGGGCCTCGATGTCATCAACTTGAGTCTCGGCGGAGATTTCAATCGGCGTGATGCCCGTGCCGTCCCTCAGCTTGGATTCACACCGTCGTTTATCGCGATCATCAATTCGGTTTTCAATTACGCTTACGGGAAGGGCACGACCGTCGTCGTGGCGGCCGGCAACGGCGATGAAAACGGCGTCGGAATTGACCTGGATCACAACGGCAATTCATACGACGCCTATTGTAACGCACCGCATGTGATCTGCGTCTCGGCAACCGGCCCCACGGGCGGGACATTCGCGGCTCCGGTAAACGTTGATGCGTTGACTTCGTATAGCAACTACGGTCGGTCCGCGATTACCGTCGCTGCACCGGGCGGCAGCGGCGGCATCTTCTTTGTTGAGGAGGCGTGCTCCGGCTTCACGATCGTCACTCCCTTCCTCGCTTGCCGGCAGCGCTTCTTCAACCCAAACACCGGACAGGCCTTGCAGTTTTCGCTTGGAGTTGCCGGCACCAGCCAGGCAACGCCACACGTGACAGGCCTCGCTGCCCTCATTGCTGGCCAGGTCGGAAAGCAGCCGGAAGTGATTGCCGGTCGCATTCGGAGCTCCGCAGACCAGCTCGGCCTCGGCGGCAACAGCCTACAGTACGGTGCTGGTCGCATCAACGTCGCTCACGCGATGGGCGTCAACTAGCGACGAGCGCGGTTTCCGCACTTCGTGGTCAAGCGGCGGAGCGACATGTTTCTCGCTCCGCCGTTTGAGTTTTACGTGTCTCAATGCGGTTAAATTTCGCCCATGGCACAGCAGGCATCCTTCGATGTCACGACCGGAGTAGATCTCCAGGAAGTCGACAACGCCGTGAACCAGGCGCAGAAGGAGATCGCCCAGCGCTACGATTTCAAGGGATCGCCGGCGACGATCCAGCTCAATCGCGCCGAAGGCAACATCACGCTTACCGCCGAGAACGACTTCAAGATGAACGCGTTGTGGGATGTCCTTCAATCGAAACTCATCAAGCGGAGTGTCTCCATCAAGAATCTCGACCCCGGCGAAATCAAACCAGCCGGCGGCGATACCGTGCGTCGCGAGGTTGCGCTCAAGCTGGCGCTCGATGGGGAGACCGCCAAGAAAGTGGCCGCGGCAATCAAGGATGCCAAGTTGAAGAAAGTGCAGGCCGCTATTCAGGGCGACCAGGTCCGAGTAAGCTCTCCGTCCCGCGACGACCTGCAGCAAGCCATCGCGCTCCTCCGCACCAAGGATTTCGGCGTCGAGCTCAAATTCGGGAACTATCGTTGACGCCGGGTCGCACGATGCCGCTCTTTATTTCATCCGCTGCATGAAAGTCGGCGTCATCACCCTTGGCTGCGACAAGAACACCGTCGACAGCGAGCGATATCTCGCCCAGTTATCCGACTACTCCGCTGAATACACGCCGGAGCTGAGCCAGGCCGACCTGATCATCGTCAATACCTGTGGCTTCATCGATGCCGCCAAGAAAGAATCCATCGACGCCATGATCGAGGCGGCTCGCTTCAAGACGTCGGGACGCTGCCAGGCTGTCATTGCCGTGGGCTGCATGATCGAGAGGCACAAAGAGGAATTGATCGAGTCACTCCCCGAGGTCGATCTTTTTCTCGGCTCGTCGGAAATGCAGAAGCTGGTGCCCGAGCTCAACGAGCGCGGCTTGCTTGGAGAGGCGAGTGAAGCGGTTCATCCGGGCGTGCGACTCTATACGGGCGATTTGCCGCACGTCCGCTACATGAAGATCAGCGAAGGTTGCGATCACGGCTGCGCGTTCTGCGCGATCCCCTTGATGCGCGGCAGGCATCGCTCGTTCGCGCTAACCGAGGTCGTGCGCGAGGCCCAACTGCTCGAGCTGCAGGGCGCACGCGAGGTCAATCTGGTTGCACAGGATCTGGCGCACTACGGTCGTGATACTCGTGACGGTGTGAAGCTGCCGGAGCTGCTCGAGGCGCTCGTTGCCGAGACAGCGATTCCGTGGATCCGAATGCTCTATCTCTACTCGGCGGGAATCACCGACCGACTTCTCGACGTCGTCGCGCGCGAAGAGCGCGTTCTTCCGTATCTCGACATGCCGATTCAGCATGGATCCGACGTCGTGCTCGCGCGGATGCGGCGGCCCGAGCGGAAGCGCACCATTCGCGATCGCGTGAAGAAATTCCGCGATGCGGTGCCCAACGTCGCCATTCGTACCACGTGCATCGTCGGCTTTCCCGGTGAGACCGAAGCCCAGTTCGAGGAGCTGCTCGCGTTTCTCGAGGAGATGCAGTTCGAGAGAGTGGGAGCGTTCACCTACTCGGCGCAGGAGGGGACGCGCGCGGCACAATATCCGGATGATGTCCACGAAGCGGTCAAGCGCGAGCGGTTAGAGCGTTTGACCGAGCTGCAACGAGCGATCACTGCCGAGCGATATGAAACGCGGACTGGCCGCACGGCACGAGCGTTGGTAGATCGCGTCGACGTGCACAGCGGAACATCCATGGCGCGGCTGCCGTGGCAGGCGGACGATATCGATGGTGTGACTCACATCGATGAGGCGCTGCCACCAGGGACAATTGCCGAGGTCGCCGTCGAAGAAGTCGTCGATGATTATGATTTTCAGGCGTCTGTCATCCGCGTCGTCTTGCCGGCCATGGCTCCGCAACCGCGCCACGGTTCGCGACAGCTACCCATCAAGCAGGTGACGATCGGCAGCTACGGACGCTAGCGTGCGATCCGCGGAAGTGATGGCCCGTGCGAGGGAGCTGTTCCCCGGCGGAGTGAATTCTCCGGTGCGTGCTTTCCTCGGCGTTGGTGGCGAGCCAGTGGTGGCCGCGCGCGGTCGGGGTTCGCGCGTCTGGGACGTCGACGGAAAGGAATACATCGATTTCGTTCTGTCGTGGGGTCCCCTCGTGCTTGGCCACGCGTCGCCAATCGTGCTCGACGCGCTGGAAAAAGCGATGCAGGATGGAACCTCCTTCGGGATGCCGACAGAACTGGAGGTTCAGCTCGGCACTTTGATCTGCGAGCGGATGCCGCACGTAGAGATGATGCGCTTCGTCTCGAGCGGGACCGAGGCAACGATGAGCGCGGTGCGTCTGGCGCGTGCGTTCACGGGACGAGACGTCATTCTCAAGTTTGACGGCTGCTATCACGGACATGCCGATTCGTTCCTCGTCCATGCTGGATCCGGTGTCGCCACACTGGGCCTGCCAGACTCTCTGGGCGTGCCCGCCGAGCTGGCGACGCTCACCCTCACCGCTCCGTTCAATGATCTGGAGGCGGCGACGACGCTCGTACGCGACAACAGGCGCGCAATTGCGGCGATTATCGTCGAGCCGATCGTCGGTAATTCCGGATTCATCGCCCCGGAGCCGTCCTTTTTGGAGGGGCTTCGCGCCCTTGCCGACAGCGCCGGCGCTTTGCTCATCTTCGACGAAGTAATGACAGGTTTCAGAATTGCGCCTGGTGGAGCAAAGGAGCGTTTTGGGATTACGCCAGATCTTACGACGCTCGGCAAAGTCATCGGGGGTGGACTGCCGGTCGCGGCCTACGGCGGTCGACGGGAGCTCATGGAGCGCATCGCGCCCTCAGGCCCCGTTTATCAGGCGGGAACGCTTTCCGGAAATCCGCTGGCAATGGCTGCCGGCATTGCCACGCTCACCGCACTCACGCCCGAGCTGCATCGACGGATCGAGAAGCGGACCGTCGCTCTGGTCAAGGGTTTGCAAAAGATCGCCAATGAGCTCGCCGTTCCTTTCACCGCTGACTGCGCAGGATCAATGTGGGGATTCTTCTTCAGCTCAACTCCTGTTCGAAATTTCACGATGGCCAAGGCATCTGACATCGGGCTCTTCAAGAGATTCTTCCACGCCGCTCTGGAGCGAGGAGTTTATCTGGCGCCATCACCTTTTGAAGCGTGCTTCATGTCGGCTGCCCATAGCGACGACGATGTCGCCGACGCTCTGGACAGAATGGGGGACGCGATGAGAGTGGCCATTGCATAAGGCCTCCGTTTTTCGGTCGCGGGTCGCAATTGCGGCGTCGGTGCTCGTTGCTGTCGCCGCTTGCGTCTCTTTGTCGACGCCACGGGGCGGTGGGGGTGGAACCGTTCCGGCCGTTAGGGTTGGTCTGCAGCCTGGATCGCGTCAGTTAGTGCGAATCTTACTCGCGTCAGCAAACGATACTGGAACCATTTCAGCGACTGGCGACTGGGGTGTCTTCGTGGCTGACAAGAAATCTCCCAGCGCCAAATTCGCAGCGAACGAACCATTTGGTGTTCGCGTCTTCCGGGACTGCAACTCGGCGGGATTCTGTACGGATGTGCAGGTGAGCGGTGCGGCCCCGCCCGGCGTGCCGCGAGGGCAGCCGCTCGTGATTCGCGCGCTGAATGACGGCGACTTCGTAACGTTCGGCGGCAAACGCTACCGCGGAGAACTTCTCGTCGCTTCCACCGATTCTGGTAGACAGGTCGTGAATACACTGCTGATGGACGCGTACTTGCGCGGTGTTGTCCCACTCGAGATCGGGAATAGGACCTCGGCTGAGGTTGCCGCAGTGGAGGCGCAGGCCGTTGCGGCGCGCACCTACGCGTACAAACACCTCAATAACGCGCGCGCATTCGACATGTACGCCACCGTTCAGGACCAGGTTTATGGCGGCGTGGATGCCGAAAAGCCGCTATCGGACAGCGCCATCGCCACGACCGCCGATGTCGTCGTCCTCTACAACGGCCAGCCGATAAGCACGCCTTACCACTCCACATGCGGCGGCAGTACCGCGGCAGTCACCGAGGTTTGGTACAACCAACCCGACGAGCCTTATCTGCGTCCGGTGAGCGACCGAATTCCGGGGACCGATAACTATTATTGCGATCCCTCGCCGAGATTCAGTTGGACGCAAAACTATGATGCCGCGGGATTGAAAGCGGTGATGGAGAAATACCTCGCTGCCTATACCAGCGCGCCAAAGACAGGGCTCGGCAAGATCATCGACATTCATGACGACGGTCGCACACCATCCGGTCGCATCCGGTCACTCACCGTCCAAACCGAATCCGGCAGCTACTCTCTGCGAGGCAATGACATCCGCTTCGTGCTGAGAGACCCGAAAGGCACGATCCTCAACAGCACCTATTTCAACTTTCAGGAGGCGAAAGCAGACGGTGAAGTGACGAGTCTCACCATCAACGGCAGGGGTTACGGCCACGGAATCGGGATGTGCCAATGGGGCGCTATCGGGCGCGCGCGCGCCGGGCAAAATTTCCGTACGATTCTAGAGACCTATTATCCGGGAACAACGATTGGCCGAATCGCCGGTTAGCGCCAAGGAATCAAAATCGACGAAGGAGACTGTCCGCCTCGGCCTCGTTGGCGCAGGCGCGATCGCGCAGCTGGCGCATCTACCGGTGCTGTCCAAGATCAAAGGCGCCGAGCTGGTAGCCCTCTGCGACAACGATGGTCCGAAGGCGAGCGCCATCGCCGAGCGTTTGAAAGTTCCCGACGTCTTCACCGACATCGAGGACTTGCTCGAGCTCGACCAGGTGGACGCAGTGGTCATTGCGACGCCGAATCACCTGCACGAGCCCCACGTTCTCCGCGCGCTCAAATCCAAGGTCGATGTTTTATGTGAACGCCCGCTGTCGCTAACGTCGCGCGGCGTCGAGCGCATCATCGCCGCCGCCAAGCAGGCGGGTCGTAAAGTAGTCGTCGGCAACAACCATCGATTCCGTAGCGACGTGCAGCAGCTCTATCGCTTCCTTCAGGGCGGCGAGCTTGGCCGGCTCATCGGAGTTCGGGCGGGCCAGTATCAGTTCTCAACCAGCCGTACAGGGTGGCGTTTCAGGCGGCCTGAGGCTGGCGGCGGGGCGTTCTTCGAGCACGGATATCCGCTCGTCGATCTGGCGCTGTGGGTGGCGGATTTCCCCGAGCCGGTTCGCGTAACCGCGCACATGGATCGGGCTCGCGGAGCTGGCACGGTCGAAGACTCCATGATCGTACACGTCGAGTGCGTTGGCGGAATCAGTTTCAGCTTCGACGTCTCCTGGTCCTACGTCGGACAGGAAGAGCGCTGGTGGTTCGAGGTGCTTTCCGGTCGGGGGAGTGCGCGGCTTGCTCCTTTGCGGGTCGTCAAAATGCTGAACGGTAAACCGACCGATGTATCACCGAGCGGCGCCGCGGCGCGCGAGAGCGTGTTTCTGCAGTCATATCGCGCGGAGCTGGCGCACTTCATCGCCGTCGCGAACGAGAGCACCCCTTACGAATCGCCGGATGATCAGCTCGTCGTCATCAAGCTGATGGAAGCGATTTACAAAGCGGCCGAAGAGGGTAAGGAAGTCCGCCTGTAGGAAGTGAGACGGTACACCGTCCACCACACGGCGAGGTTTATCGGAAGCGCCAGTGCGACGACCTCGCCATTCTTCTGATCGAAGAGCGGTATTCCCTGCGCCACGAATCCGAACAGGCTCAGCAAGGCGATAAAGCCAGCGAGCTTGAGCGCTCGTGAAACCCCGCGCAGAGTGTAGATGGATAGGGGAACGAGCACCACCAGGGCGATTGAAAGCGGATCGAAGTGCAGTAGGTTCTCGTTCCGGCCCATGAAATAATGCTTGGTGAAAACCCAGGCGAAAAGCAGTGCGAGGCCGCCGACGCCCGCAACGATGGTCCACACGGTAGCCAGAGCCGTAGCGCCAAAGAGGGCGAGTCGATTGCCGCTTTCTGCGCCACGCACAAGAAGCACCAGGATGGCGGCATACAAAAGTCCGACGGCCACGAACAGCCACAAGTAGCCGGGAGCCGTCGACGGTTCTGGTGGACGCCCAGCGGTGAAGATCGCTGTCTCTGATTTGACCAATGGGATCTGATTTCCGGTGCTATCCGCGACGGTGACCGTGCGGAAATCGTTTGCCATTCTCACCGGCAGAAACATCTCCTGCCACATCGAGATCGGTTTGTCCGCCGGATGACCCAGCGCCAGCGTGACGCCCGTATAGAGCGGGAGATCGCCGGTCATCAGACGTTGCGTGTGCCAGCGATAAGTTCCCGGCGTCATTCGCGAAACGGTAGCCGTCTGCAGCTGACCACCCAGCGCGTGGTCGAGGGCGTCGCGCAGCCGTGTCGAGCAATTGTCCCGATAGTAGTCGTAGCGATAGAACTTGTTTTGGGGCAGAGCGTTCCACTGGACGAATTGCTGCAGCTTGAGACGCTGAGCGGGTGAGAGGTTGAGCTCCTGGGCAAGGATGGACCGGTTGTGCTGCTTGTAGTAGGCGACCATCGAGTTGTAGTCGATAGGCTCCATCCAGTACCGTGTGTCGCCGGTGACGAAGCGCCAGATGAAATGCGGCTGGTCGAAGTCGAACATTCCCCAGTTGTAGGTCATGTCGGTGCCGCGCGTGCGATCCTTGATCCAAATCGCGTTGTGTCCGAACCGTTCCCACACGACATCGCCCCATCCGAACGTCAGCAAATAGACAGTCAGGTTGGAACCAGCTTCGTTCGGGAGAGCCGCCGGAACATTGGCCTTTGATACTGTGTCGGCAGGAGTCTGTGCTCCAAGTGGTGCGCTCAACACCGCTGCGCCGAGAAAAGCTTTCAGAATCAGAGGAAATTTCATCGCGTTAAGATGCAGAAAGGCTCACCATCTGGTGAGCCTTTCCGGTGATCGGCAGCACTTAGCGATTCTGTGCCGCCATCTTTTCGTTTTCTCTCTCTCGCTGCGACGTGGTCGACTTCTGCCCGGAAGTTTTTCCGGTTGACTGATTGGAAACGCTGCTGGTTGCAACCGCCGCCTGCTGCTTCGACTGAGCGCCACTGATCTGGATGCGCTTCGGTTGCGGAAGGGCGGCTTTGGGGATGTGGATTGCCAGGATGCCGTTCTCGAACTCGGCCTGGATCTGATTCTCGTCGACGCCCTGCGGGAGCTGGAACGTGCGTAGGAACGAGCCGTAGGTCCGCTCCACTACGTGGTAGCGATTGTCTTCGCCCTCCTTTCTTTCGCTCTTTTTCTCGCCGCGGATCGTGAGCATGCCATTTTCGGCGGTCAACTCGACATCCTCGGGCTTGAGCCCGGGAAGCTCGAGATCCATCCGGATCTCGTTGCTGTTCTCTTTGATGTCGACGGCCGGCATCCAGTTGAATCCGTCACGCGTAAACGTGTCGTCGAAGATCCGGTCGATCTCTCGCCGGAGTCCGAAAATCGGCGATGTCGTCATTCCGTAAAGCATTTTCGTCTCCTGTGGTTGATGTTTTTCCCGTATGGTCGAGCCCGTAAATGCGGCAATGCACATACCAATTAAAGTCTGCCATAACAACAAATTTCTTTGTCATTTCGAGCGAATAGCTGAGCCAAAGTCGCAGCCAGCTACTCATCAATCCGCAGTAGGTCTCCCAATCCGCAATTAGTCAGCACTCCGCAATGCCATT
>Ga0209160_1002759_pt1 | contig 14547 bp, 15 predicted proteins | sample GraSoiAngelo_153_FD_186167 | JGI IMG/M metagenome (GOLD analysis project Ga0209160, IMG submission 186167) | Grasslands soil microbial communities from the Angelo Coastal Reserve, California, USA - 14_1009_12_40cm (SPAdes) (version 2) | ecosystem: Environmental > Terrestrial > Soil > Grasslands ...
GAACAAGGAGGGCTACATCCTACCCGGATTGGGGGACGCAGGAGACAGGGCTTTCGGCTCGCCCTACTGAGCCACCCGTTCGACCTTCTTCAGCTGAAGGTTGTACATCTCGACTATCTCGTCGACCGTCGTCGCGTCCTCCGGCTTCTTGTCGTCTCTTATCTTACCCGTGAACTTCGGGAACCTCAGGGCGAGTCCGCTCTCCTTCCGTATCCTCCCCATCCCCGCGGGGTGGATTGGAGAGAGTGTTATCTCGGATGCTATCGTCTCGATGACAAGATGAGGCCTGAACCAGACGTCGGGGACCAGGTTGGACTCCACGCTGGGCGGCTTGACCCGACTCTCGTATTTCTTGAGCAGGCGAGGGAACTTCTGGAGGTCCTCATCGGTGAAACCCGTCCCAATCTTTGAGACGGAGGGGAAGTTGGCCTTCTTGTCATCGTAAGCCGCGAGGAGGTAGGTCCCGTACGTTCCGGCCCTCCTGCCCCTCCCGTGAAAGGCACCGACTATCACGAGGTCGATCGTATCGGTGAGTTCGCTCCGGTACTCTCGTTTGAGCTTCACCCAAGAGAACTCTCTCGCTCCCGCGCGGTAGACGCCATCCAAGTCCTTCACCACAAGTCCTTCGCAGCCGTTCGCAATCGCATCCTCCATGAATTTCTCGATCTCTTCAGGGTCGGCGGTCCGCAGGGCAGGGACGGGCCTAGTCCTTTCGGTCTCCTTCACGACGCTCTCGAGCTTGGCCCGCCTCTCCCCGTATGGGAAGTTCGTGTAGTCCTTCCTATCGGCGGAGAGGAGGTCGAAGAAATTGAGGGCAACGGGATACTGCTTCATGGCCTCGGCCACCCCATACTTTCGCCGCCTGTGCATGAGTTCCTGAAAGGGAAGGTACTCCCCCGTATCCTCGTTGATTGCCACGACCTCTGCCTCCAGGATTGCCTCCCCAGAGGCGACGTTCTTCGCGACGAGTTCGAGAACGTCAGGGTAATTGTGGGTGATGACCTCGAGCCTGCGAGAGAAGAGTGTGACGCCCTCTTTTCGTTTGTGGATCTGAAGCCTCTCTCCGTCCAGTTTGTATTCCGCCGCCACGACCTTGTTGCCCAGCTTCGCGATGATGGCCTTCGCGGAATTCAGCCTCTCGGCGAGCATGGGTCGAATCGGGACGCCGACCTCGACTCGAATGGCCTCTATCCCCTCCAGCCCCTCCACGGCGAGGGTCTCGACGATGAAGCCCAGGTCCGGGTGGATGTTGTATGCCCTCTCGATGAGCGGTCTTCCCCCCTTGCTTCCGAGAAATGCGAGAGCGCACGCGTCCAGCATCGTGTAGTCGGCAACGCCCAGCCTAAGCTCCCCGGTCACCGTACGCACGATGTACTTTGCCTCGAGCGGTGAGGCGTCGTTGAGGAGGCTTGCGAGTTCCCTCTGCTTCGCCTCAACGGAGCCCTCCCCGACGGTCTGTGACACCTTCAACAGGGTGTTGTAGACTCGTTCAAGCGTGAGCGGCTCTGAGATGAGAGTCCCCTGGCTCTTCTTCGAGAGGAGCCGTTCAGCCGCGCTTCCCACGTCTCCCAGCTTGACGTAAGTCTTGTAGACTGCTTCTTGAGAGAGACCGCTCGCGCTGGCGATGACCCTCAATGCGAGCTTCTCGGCCAGCCCGAGCTCGACTCCCTCGTAGTCGGGCCTCAACTTCCCCTGCGTGAGGTAGGCGAGCAGCGGGAGTTCGTCCCGCGGGGTCTTCTTCAGAAGTTCTGCAAGGATCTCGGTTATCTCAATTCTCCCGGAGACAGCATCGAGCTTGCTGTAGGTTTCTGCGACCGTCGAATAATACAAACGGGTCGGCGGCTGTCACCGCCTCTTTTTTTTACTTTTGCAGTTTCTTTTCGAAACCCTTATCTTCTTCGCGGCCTGTTCAAGGCAGCGATTATCGATGGGTGGGGTAAAGAAGAGAAGTATGGCCTCGATGGAGAGGCAGCAACAGTCGCAGCAGTCGCAGGGGGGAGAGGAGACCAAGAAGGAGAAGGGAGAGAAGGCGGCTCCTCAGCAGCAGAAGAGGCTCACCTTCTTGCTCCCGAAGATGACTGACCAGGAGATGTTGAAGTCAATCTCCCCGCTGAAGGCGATTACGGTTTACTCCGCCTCGCGCGCACTAGGCGTCAACTCCTCCGTCGCGTCCAGCCTCCTTCTTTCCCTGGAGGGGAAGAGCCTTCTGAAGCGAGCGGGAGGCTTCAGCGGTCACTACGTCTGGGCGCTCCCCTAGAGGGCTTGATTCCCACCCCGGCGGTCTCGTACGCACTGTTGCCAGCCCTGTTGGACCCTAGCTATGGTTCGTCGGCTGCCCATTTTTCCGAACAGCGGATGGGGCTGAGGATAAGAGAGAGACGACTCTCTTCGTCATTCCGTTACAGAGTCGTTCCCTAGGGTACCAGAGCCAGCCTGATCACGTCGCCAGACCTAACTCTGTCGAAGACATCTTCCCCCTCCTCCACCCTCCCGAGCGGGTTCAGCGGCTTGTCGCTCTCGACTTCTCTCGCGAAGATGCAGATCAGCGCACCCGAAGGCAGAAAGGCGAGGTCGCCTCGCGCGAACTTCACCCGAGGTTTTTCGACGCCGACGCGGACCGTCGTGAAGAGGCAGACCATCGTCTTTGGCTGGACATTTGCCCTGCTTTCAAGCGGGAGCGCCCGAACTATCGCATTGACTGTAAGGGGGGCCATGTGTCGGAATAGTCCGAGGGTGGCTTCCCCTTCGCTTCCGACTCTCGCCTTGCAGAGAATTTTTGAGACTGAAAATGGTTTGCTCCCGTCTGTTGCGGCTGTCCTCTCCTCCAACCATCTCTTCGCCCGCTAGACAGCTTATCTGTGTTGCGTTGCGCTAAGCGGGGGAGTTTTTCGACCCGGCGCGTTCAGAAAGTTTTATACGAGGTTTCTCCGGGGCGATAGCGTCTCTCGAGGCTAGCCTTGGTACCGACTCCCTCCAAATCCGGAAAGAAAACGCCAAAGAAGCCTCTTCTAGAGGGTTTCGAGATTAGGGTGGGACCTCCGAAGTTGACCCGCTTCGAGAAGGCAAGAATGGTCGGCGCGAGGTCCTTGCAACTCGCCATGGGTGCACCACCCTTCGTAACGATTGAGAAGGGCCTGAAAGATCCGATTTCCATCGCGATGGCCGAACTCGAGGAGGGAGGGCTCCCCGTCTCGATAAGGAGGACACTCCCGAACGGCGTCTTTCAGGACATCCCGATTCGGGCACTGATGCAGTAGGGGCACCCCCCGGAAGTTACGTTGGACGCGTCCAAACACAGAGAAAACAGCGACTGTGTTAGTTATCTATAAATAATGGGCAAGTTGGAACCCACCTTTACAGGACAATCACATGCCAAGAACCAATAAGTCGAATGCAAACGATCCTGAAAAGGAGGAGACGGCCAACACTTCCATGCAGGTGACCCAGACGATGCAGACGGAGGCGGTCCAGACCCAGACAATTCAGAGAAGTTCACCACCCAACCACATCTTCGTAGGCAAGAAGCCGGTGATGAGCTACGCGATGTCGGCCCTGATCCAGCTGACGCAGGCTGGCGAGATCGTCGTGAAGGCGAGAGGGATGGCGATCAGCAGGGCAGTCGACGTCGCAGAAATCGTCACAAAGAGGTTGGGCAACGGTGCGTTCTCAGTGAAGGACATCCGCATCGGAACAGAGGTAGTTGGCGAAGGCAGCGAAACCAGGAACATCTCGTCGATCGAAATAGTAGTCGGGAAGTAGTAAACCGACTCGGAGATACAGGAGCGGGAACCCAAGTTCCTATTTCGTAGCCTTGGCTATCCATCAGGTCCTTTCCCTCCCATTCCCTCGAACGACTGGAGCCTCGCGCAGAGTTTCAGCTTTTCGCCACGCGTCATACTCTTGATGACCGCTTCTCTCCTCAGCGATGCGGACTTGCTCGGACATCTCTCAAGGAAGACTAGTCTTACGGGAAGTCGCGAGCGGGTGTATTTTGAAGCGCGCCCCGTCTGATGCTGTCGCAACCTTCTCTCTAGGTCGCTCGTGAACCCAGTGTACAATTTTCCGTCTCTGCACTTCAAGATGTAGACGAAGTAGTGCGGCACGGATGAACTCGGCAGCAAGCTCATGAGAATTTTTCTCGAGAGGCCCTCGCGATTTTCTGCACGGTCTCACTCCACTCCATCGGTGCCAAGTCGCGGTGGTTTTAACAAAGCCATGAACAGGATTTTCAAGATCGGGACAATGTTTTTAAACAAAAAAATGACGAGGGAGTTGTCAGCAATAATTGGTGGACACGCGGACACAACCCGTCCCGAAGTCCGGGGTTGAGTCGCTTAGATTCGCTGAAAAGGATTTGTATAGACTCGCAGAAAAACATGGAACCCCCTACTTCCTGATCGACGAGGCGACGCTGCGGAAGAAGGTGAATGAGATAGAGCAGGCCTTCCAGGAGTTCAAGGGTGCATTCAGGGTCGCCTACTCGATGAAGGCGAACTTCAATCCTTCCGTCATTCGAATTTTCGTAGGCGAAGGAATCCTCTTTGACATCACAGCCCCGAGCGAGCTCTACTTCCTCCTCAAGTGCGGAGGGACCCCGGAGAACGTTCTCTACACGAGCATCACAGAGACGCTGGCTGAGTACGACAGCGTCCTCAAACTAGGAGTAAGAAGAATCGTTGTGGCGAGCCACAACGGTCTAAACAACCTCATCGAGGCCGCGGGTAGGGCGGATGCAGAGGTCGAGGTGATGGTCAGGGTGAACCCGGAGGTTCATGTGAAAGCAGAGCTCAGGGGATCGCTGAAGCACGGTAAGTTCGGGATGCAGCTGGACGGAGATAACCAGGACGCCGCTCTCCCGGTGCTCAAGAAGATACTCTCCACCCCCGGGCTGAAGTTCGAGGGGTTCCACTTCCATCTCGGGAGTCAGGTAGAAGACCAGGAGTGCTACGCGGAAGCGATCGAGAAGCTCGAGGGTTTCATCCTGCGGGCGAGGAAGGAGATCGGAGAGTTTGGCGTGAATACGATTGACATAGGAGGAGGCCTGCCCGTCTCGTACGGGAGAATCGTCCCTACACCCAAGGACCTCGGAACGAAGATAGTCGGCCAACTCAACAGCCTGATGGAGAGCCTAGGGGTCAAGTTCACCCTCGTCGCAGAGAGCGGGAGATACCTCTCCGCTGAGGCGATGATTCTGGTTTCGAGAATAGTCAATGTGAAGGACTTCGGGGAGAACAGGTACGTCTATCTCGATGCTGGCTACAACGTCCTCCTCGACGCTGCCCTCTTGAAACACGAGTATCCCGTGGAGGTGATTCCCGGCGGCCCCTCCACCTACCCCAAGACTGTCCTGGTTGGGAGGCTCTGTGACCCGCTCGACATCTTCCCGACTTCGAGTCGTTCAAAGCTCGGGGGTGCGGAGACAGGAAAGCTCGTGGTTTTCAGGGACGCCGGCGCCTACTCGATCGTAATGAACATGCCCTTTCACAGCCAACCCAAGCCCTGCGTGCTGATGAGGAACGCCCACGGAAACTATCTGGTGGCAAGAGAGAGGCAGGACGTGCACGCCCTCTTCCTCGAAGAGGGTGGCAACCTCCTCGACGGAAAGCCTTCGACAGACTGATATAATTAGCAAAAAGAACGGCAACGGCTGTTGACGCTCGAGGTCATCATAGGGCCGATGTTTTCTGGAAAGACCTCCGAGCTGATCAGACTCGTCGAGCGGGAGGTCTATGCGAAGAGGAAGGGAGCAATCTTCAAGCCCGCCCTCGACAGGAGGTACAGCGTGAAGGAGGTCGTCTCTCACAACGGGTTGAGGTACGATGCACACTCCGTCGTCACCTCGTCGAGAGGGATCCGAAAGATCTCAAGCGTTGTTGATGGCGATGGGCTCGATGTCATAGGCGTCGACGAGGTGCAATTCTTCCCGACGGGGGTGGTTCCTCTCCTCGACAGGCTCGCCTTTTCGAGGAGGGTGATCGCCTGCGGACTCAACCTGACCTTCAAGGCTGACACCTTTGAAACCACGATGAAACTCGCGGCGAGGGCAGACCGAGTGCGATACCTGAGTGCCGTCTGCGTCGTCTGCGGGCAGGAAGCGAGCAGGACGCAGCGTTTGATAGGCGGCGAGCCCGCCCCCAAGGAGAGCCCCGTGATCGCAGTCGGAGGTAAAGAGATGTATGAGCCCAGGTGCAGGAATTGCTACGAGCCGCCCGCTTGATCGAAGGAGATTGAGCTCAATTCCATCCGGTAGGAGGAACAAGGGGAAGGTGCGAGAGAAGCTTGGCCCTCGAGCCTAGGAATTCGAGCGGGAGGCTTTACCATATCTCCCTCAAGAGGGAGGAGGTGGGGAGGATAGCCCTCCTCCCCGGCGACCCGGACAGGGTCCCGCGCATCGCGAAATACTTCAGCAAGGCAAAATTGATTGCCTCTCACAGGGAGTACACAACGTACGGGGGCTACGTCGGGAAGGAGTATGTGGTCGCAATGTCGACCGGGATCGGTGCTCCCTCGGCGGCCATCGCCGTCGAGGAGCTCGCGCGTCTCGGAGTGAAGGTGATGATACGCGTCGGTACTTGTGGGGCGATTCACCCCGCCGCGAAGGTTGGGTCGGTGATCATCGCAGATGCGGCCGTGAGACTCGAGGGCACCTCGAGGGAGTACGTGATGGAGGGATATCCTGCGGCCGCGGCTCCGGAGGTTGTGATGGCCCTGAAAGAGGGAGCGGCCTCGCTAGGGAAAAAGTCGATGACGGGGGTAGCCTGCTCGACAGACTCGTTCTATGTGGGACAGGCGAGGCGCGGCTATGGCGGCTATTTCCCAAGCCGCTCGAAGACTCTCATCTCCGACCTTCGAGCCGCGAAGGTGCTCTGCTTCGAGATGGAGTCCTCGATACTCTTCACCCTCGGGAGGCTCTTCGGACTCAAGACGGCGGCGCTATTCGGGGTCGTCGCGAATAGAGTCACCAACGAGTTCGGGGTCGACGCCGGCGTCGAGGACGCGATTGCGGTGGCGATTGAGGGAATAAGGCGGCTGCCGAAGTACCTAGAACCTAAGGACCTCTCGTAGCACGTCGGGGCCGTGGAGCGTCCCGAGCCTTCCCTCCCTGGAAGCTCTCTCCGTGAACCTGCTTCCCTCCCTCCGCCCCGAGATCGAAAGAGGCACCGGGTCCGACGAATGTCTCATAAGAACACACGGAGTCGCGTGGTCGCACGAGACCGCTATCCTCGCATCGTTGATTTCGTCCGCGACAGACGAAAAGAAGTGTCTGTCCAGCTTCTCGATGTTCTTCTTCTTTCCGAGTGCGTCTCCGTCGTGGCCGAACTCGTCCGGTCCTTTGATGTGTGCGTAGACAACAGCCCCATCCCGGAGTTCCCTCGAAAAGAGTGCGGCCTTCTCCTCGAGGTCGTTCCGGCCACCGATACGTACCATCTTCATCTCGAGCAGCTTGGCGATTCCGACCTCCGCGGGCATCTCGACGAGGGCTACTCCCCTCATCCCGTACTTCTCCTCAAATTTTTGCACTCTCGGGAGGTGGTCCCCCGCATCTCTCAGCAGGATGGCGTTGGCTGGCAGCTTCCCTTCCCTTCTCCTCTCCCTGTTCACCTCACTCCTCGCGTCTTCATTACCGTTTTCGGGGCGACAGACCTCCACCCTCTCGGAAGAGCCTGCCTCGCGAGCCGCCCCAAACCCTCCGACTCGCCTGTACGCCGGGTCGGTGTTCGTGACGTCGGCGGATATCGCCTTCGACGACCTTAGCACGAGAACCCCACGATACGAAATCGTCGCTCGAAACTCGGCCTCCGCCTCATCCAGACTCATCCCTTCAAGGTCCTTCTCGATCCGATTCGCTTCCTCTTGCGTAAGGTTGCGCCCGGCACGCCTGTCGAGTATCTTCCGCCCATCCACTGAAGCTAGATTCGCCCTGAACGCAACGTCACCATCCCTGAATCGCATGCCCGCACCGACCGCCTCGACCACCCCGCGACCCGGATAGCCTTCGGCGAAGGAGTAACCCAGCATGCTGAAGACCGCGATGTCCGACTCCGGCGCAACGCCTCTCCTGACCGTGACCACTCTTCCGACTCGGGACGACCTTGCAATCGAATCCAGGTTCGGAGTATATGCGGCTTCCAGAGGGGTTGTGAAATTCAACCGGGGGTTCGGCCTGTCGGCGGCTCCGTCGAGAAGGACATAGCCTACACTCCCTCTGATATCTCCGCGGGACATGTTTCCCACTCGCTAACTTCGCTCCATCGAGTCGGTCATGTGGATGACACCTGTTATTGGTTCACCGACTTTCTGCCTCGCTCGCTCGCCAAGCGTCAACCCACATGAGCGGCTCAGGCCAAGTATAACTGTCACCAACTTAGCCGAGTTTCCCAAACCCTTTATTACTTATTCCGGGGCTCGCACGGCGTTTGCCCGAGATAAGGAAGGGCTACTTTACTGAAGAGATTTCGATTGTGGCCCCCGAGCGAGGGTTGAGGCCAAATCAATTCCTCGCTGAAAGGAAGGAGCAGAGGTGTCCGTTCTGTCCGGGAAACGAGGAGATGACACCGCCCGCAGACCTCGTTCTCGTCAAGCGTGGGGAGACACTGCTGAAGCAGACCGACGCTGAGGGAGACACCGTCAAGAACTGGACTGTCAGGGTCTTCCCCAACCAGTACCCGGTGGTCACACCGCAGGCGTCTCCATCCTACGGGGAGCACCCCCACTACAGCGAGCCCGCCGTCGGATACCACTACGTGATGGTTGCGACTCCCAGGCACGACCTCCCCTTCTCGAAGGTCGATATCGACCAGTGGACAAACATCCTAGCCTCCCTCCAGGACAAGGTAAGATGGCTCTACGCACAGAAGGGCGTCAGCTACGTGACCGTATTCATCAACAGCGGGAAGGAAGCCGGCGCAACGTCATCTCACGCCCACCTGCAGATCGTCACGACGCCTCGGGTACCCCCCAACGTCGAGACGGAGGCACAGGCGGTACAGAGCTCCCTCAACGAGCTTGGCATCTGCCCGATGTGTCAGGTCGTCGGTGCTGAGACGGGTGGGCCGAGGCAGATACTAGCCACCGATTTCTACGTCGCCTTCACCCCCTGGGTATCGAGGCACTCCTACGAGTTCTGGATCTACCCTAAACATCATCAGACGAGCATCCTCAAGATGTCGCAGAAGGAGATGATGGACCTGGCGCTGATGCTCCGCTCAACTCTAGGAGGCCTGGCGAAGGCGCTTGACAACTCAGCCTTCAACCTCGTCTTCCACGGCTCCTCAGAGAAGAAGACCACGAAGCAGATTCATTGGCACATCGAAGTGTACCCCAAAATCTCTACATGGGCGGGGCTCGAGCTCGGCGCCGGGATCTTTGTCAACGAGGTCTCGCCGGAGAATGCGGCTCAGGTGCTGGGCTCGATGTCGAGGAAGGAGCTGGCGCAGATGGTCGGGATCACCTAGTTAATCCGCTCCGCGTTTCAGGGCGTCGAGGAGGGGGGTCGGGTAAGGGTCTCTCCCGCTCGCTATCGCAACATAGTAAGAGGCGAAGTCGAGAAGGTACGTGAGGGTGGAGAGTTCTCCGAGTGGGGTTCCCCCTGACCCTCTCTCCTCCACGGTCTTGACCCTCGCCGCTCGAAGCATCCTTATCATCGAGTCGATCCTTCTCCCTTCGCTCTGGGGTTCTCTTGAGTGCCTCAGGAAGACGGGGGTAAAGCCCTTCGAGTCGCCATCCCAAGCCTCAATTTCGTTGTGAAAGAGCTCTGGGGTTGAATCGGCGAAGGCGTGCTTCTTCGCGTTCTCGTTGAGGGCATTCTTGAATCGAAAGGCGACCCCTCTCGTTACCGTCGAGCCGTAGATCTTCGGGACTGAATTCAATATCGAGGCGGCGAGGCGCTTTGATGGGTTCCTCCCGATGGGAGTAGACACCTCGATTTCCGTTCTTGTCTCGCTCAGTGCTCGAAGGGAGTCGTCGACCTCCTCGTCGAGGCCGTTTATCTCGAAAGCCTTCCCCAGGACCTTCAGCGCAGAGTAGAGAAGATGCGGCAGAGAGTATCGGGGCGCTGAACCTCTCGGTATCTTCACAACGTGGAGGCCATTCTTGCGGGCGAACTCCTCGAGCCGCCCACCGGAACAGATCGAGACGAGAGTCGCGCCTCGCTGCAACGCCGACTTCGCCCCTTCGATAGTCTCACTCGTATTTCCGGAGGCGCTGCATGCGAGCACGAGCGCCCCCCGCATCCCGGAATGCTGGAATGTCCCCTTCTCGACCTCCAGCTTGGGCCCCCTTCGCGACTTCAGCCAGTCCGAGATGATATCACCGGCCGAGGCTGACCCACCCATTCCGATGTAGACGGCGCGGGTGTACTCTTTGGAGGGAATCTCGACCGCAACTCTCGCGCCTTCCTCGGCAAGCCTCGGCCAGGAGGCGTACACTAGGTGAACCTTGCTCCTGTCCAGGCGGCTTATTCTCGCGCTCGAAACGTTGAACTGCAACTCCATCACTCCGCAGGTGACGCTATTCGGTCGGGCTGCGAGCCGCTGAGTTCGTTTCAGGCTCGACCCGGAGCCCGGGAGGTAATTTGGGAGGGGATGGAGGGTGCAATTTGTCACTCCAGCGACGTTGTTGAGGCATGGGGTTTCAAGAGCTCAGCGAACCACTTCCTTCTTCGGCTTCTTCAGCCGTCTCTCTTTCCTGCGAGCATCGAAGAGGTACTCAATCAACCTCTCCCCCGCCTTCGAGAGGGCCATCCCGCGCCTGTCCATCATCCTCTGCTGTGTGAGAATCGCCGATTCGAGCTTAAGCTCGACACCGTGACTGTTACGCCCGTCGTAGAGTGTGAAGCTAGGCACATCATCCCTGACGAGATTCATGACCTGGCTTCCGACACCTATCTTCTTCCCTGCGAAGACCATGCAGCCGATGGAGACCTTCGCCATGTCTCCTACCATCGGACCCAGCTTCACGAGGTTGGTGTCCACCTTCTTCCTATCAACCTCCATCTTGACTGAACCATACGTGTTCTTCAGGTTGCTGAAGGTGCTCCCAGCACCGAGGTTGACCCACTCGCCGACGATCGAGTCGCCGATGTATCCGTGGTGCGACTTGTTTGTGTACGACATCATGATGGAGTTCTCGACCTCACCGCCGATCCTGCACTCCTCTCCTATCGACGTCCCGCTCCTGATGAGCGCGGCGTGTAGCCTCGCCTTGGGACCGATGTAACTGGGCCCGGCGACCTGTGAGAAGGCTTCGATGTGAGCGCCGTCATCGATAATGACGGGGCCCTTTGAAACGTCGAATGAGGTGATCTCGTCGACCTCGGCCTCGGCAGAGATCATCAGGTTGCTCGAAGGGCCCTTGACGTTGCTCAGCCTAGGAGGAGGTGCCATCTCCTTCTCATTGTGGCCTTGGAGAACGATCGCATACCCGTTGCTCTGAACAATCTCCCAGATATTCTCGAAGAGAGTCGCCTCGTGACCCTCACTCGTACCGAGCTCTTTCGCGAGTCTCGCAACCGCCCTGGGGGTGACAAGCCCGGTCTCGCCGACGACGGTGGCGAACTGCTGCTTTGTTACACGAGCCATGACCAGCCGATCCTTGAAGAGGACAGCCGATTTCGGCTCCGACCTCAGGACCCTCTCGAACTGCACGTCGGGCCTCACCCTCCCGTTTACTAGGAGAACCTCCTCCTCGACCTCGGGGTTGTACTCGACGTGCAGCCTCTCGCGTGTTACATCCGCGAGGTAATTCCTCCCCGACGGGACGAGCTCCTCCTTCGTGAGTCGCTGAAGGCTCTGCCAGATCGTCCTCGTTCCCCAGACGAGTTGGCTGACGTGTCTCGTCAGCGTCAGGGGCGCGAACCTTTCGCAGAGGTCGTCCTCGAAGACAACCGCCCTCATTCGCTACAGCATCTTTCCCATTCGTTTCATGTAGAGTTCGTTGGCCTCCTTGTAAGCTCTCCTGTCTCCGATATCCAGGAACTCCCCCTTCATCTTCAGGCCATATACTTGGGCACCGGCCTTAATCGCGCGCTCGAACGCCTCCTTCATCCCGTACATCTTCGCCCTCGGTATGTACTTGAGGAAGCTTCTCTCCATGACGTAGCAACCGATGTTGATGTGGCCGGCGATTGTCGGCTTCTCCTTCCAGTTCGCGACCCTCCCCTCCCCGTCGAGGTCGATCAGTCCGTACTTGAGAGTCGTTTCGTACTTCATCAGCGCCATCGTCGCAACGGCCTTCTTCCTCGAGTGGTACTCAAGGAGTTTCTTGAGGTCGAGGTTAAGCATCGCATCACCGTAGAGACAGAAGAACCTTCCCCTGATCTTACCGTCAGCGGACTTGAGCTGCCCGGCGATTCCCAGGGGGCGGTTTGCCCGGGCATACTCGATCTTCACCCCGAGGTGGGAGCCATCCCTGAAATACTCCTCGACCATCCTCCCCAAGTAGCCGGTCGAGACTACGACCTCTCTCACCCCGCTCTCTCTCAGCCAATCGATTATGTGCTCGAGAATCGGCTTCGCCCCCACGGGCAGCATAGGCTTTGGAAGAAGGAAGGTGTACGGACGCAGCCTCGTACCGAGCCCACCGGCGAGAATTACAGCTTGGACCTTGCCTATCTCAGTCAGGGGAGCGACGCCGAGGGCTGAAGCTCGCGACCTCATCCCTATATGCTTCTTCGGGGGCGACGAGAACGGAGGGGTCGATGACGAGTCCCTTGACCCCGAGCGTCGTGATTCTGGGGAGATCGTCCATCCTCAGCCTCTTCTGTGTCCTGAGTAGGACCGCCGTCCTGGAGAGGTCTGAAATCAGGCTCAGCGTGGCCAGGTCGAGGACGGTGAAGGGATTGCCCCGTGCTTGCTGGGGGACGATCGCGAGCTCGATGGCCTCAACGCCCTCGGCCTCGGATAAGGAGCGAATCTGCTCGAGGATGTATCCCGCCGAAATGGCGAGGAATTTCCTGACCCTCGAGTCGTTGAGGACGAAGAGAGGCATCTGGTGGGCGTACATGTCCACGAAGGCGAAGCCCGCGGTGGCTATCGTCTCCCAGTATTCAGGTGTCAGAGGTTTCGCGCCTCCGATGAAGATGCCGCACGGCAGTGACACCGTCGAGATGACATCCCTAATGTAGACATTGTGCAGCTCGTAGCTCCCCAGATGGCCGGGGCACGAGGCGTCCTCCCCCTCGACGTTGACCATTATCGCGTCCGCTCCGCCCTCCTCCGCCTGAGCTGCCAGCGAGACGCTGTTCTTGGGTAGGCTCGCAATCAAAGTGGGCCCCTCCCCAGACGAATGGAGGTCCAGCACCCCCCGTCTCTGGGATGTCTCCAAGCTCTTCTTGCCGCGAGTGGAGGAGCTTCCTTAGAAGCGAGGTGCTCAAATGCGCTTAACAGTTAGCGTAAACCAGTTTGAAGGTCGGAAGGCTTCGGTCGCGATTCTAGAAGAACCATAGGTCCAGTACGACGACAAGAAAGATGAGCGTCAGGTAGGGGCTCGTCAGCTTGAAGAGAGTCCACGCCGTATCCTGCTTCTTGTCGATCGCGAGCTTGACGCTGTAGGCGAGAATCGTCCCGCCGAGCACCGTCGCTGAAACCGTGTAGAACAGGCTGACCGAGGTGAACAGGAAGATTGCCGCGGAAAATGCGGCGAGGAGAGCACTCGTACCCGCGATGCAGACCGCGGCGGTTCGCTCCCCAAAGACGACGGGCAGCATCGGAACCTTCGCCGCCTTGTAGTCCTCCTTGTACGTTATGGCGAGGCTCCAGATGTGAGTGGGTATCCACACAATCACGAGAGCCGACATGTAGAGGGCAATCGGGGTCACCGTATTTGCGACCGCGGAGTATCCCACGAGCACCGGCATCCCTCCCGAGACACCTCCGAGAATGATGTTAAGCCAACTGCGACGTTTAAGGAGGAGAGAGTAGACGACGATATTATCGAGCAACCCGACACTCATGAAGGCTGCCGCAAGGAGGTTAAACGAGAGAGAGAGGAGAATGGAGAGGGTCGCCATGCTCGCACCGAAGGCGAGGGCATTCGAAGGCTTGATCTTTCCACTGGGTAGAGGCCTGCTCTTCGTCCTCTCCATCATCCCGTCTATGTCTCTGTCGTGATAGTTTGTGAGGACGTTTGCCGAGGCGGAGCCGAAGGTTATCGCGAGGCCACCGACCAACAGCGAGAAGAGATAAGGGGTTTCGTGAATCTCCCGGTACGAGACGAGCATCGCGACGACGCCTGTGAAGACGAGGAGACCCCAGATTCTGGGTTTGGTCAGCCTCCAGTATTCAGATAGACTCTCGGCGACACGCAAGGCTGCCGTGGGCACGTGTGCCGCTTGATAAAACCTTGCTCAGACTGGCACACGTCGAGGCTTGAGTAGGCGCGAACCCTACACACGTCGAATCCTTAAATAAAGCCAGAGTCATTCTGATTTGACTTTTCATGGCTCTCGACCCGCTCGAATTGATCATCATCGGTGTGATACTAGTCGTGATCTTCCTGTGGGGGCCGCAGAAGATTCCTGAGATAGCGAGGGCGATCGGCCGCGCGCGG